>VTLG01012097.1_pt1 | contig 10267 bp, 15 predicted proteins | sample 4694571 | NCBI WGS metagenome assembly VTLG01 (sample SAMN12604809, study PRJNA352737) | marine metagenome | biome: ENVO:00000447; feature: ENVO:00000209|ENVO:00000569|ENVO:01000036; material: ENVO:00002151; isolation source: viral sequences binned using virsorter ... | reverse complement strand
TTCATATGAATATCTTATGGAAAATGATATGCATGATGGTATATTCATGTATCTAGATCCTCCTTATGATATTAAGGATAATTTATATGGTAAGAAGGGTTCTATGCATAAGAACTTTGACCATGATCAATTTGCAAAAGATTGTGATAAGTATGATATTCCTATGATGGTTAGTTATAATTCAGATCAGTTAGTTAAAGATAGATTTAAGAATTGGAATGCAGCCGAGTTTGATTTAACTTATACTATGCGTTCTGTGGGTGAATACATGAGAGATCAAAAATCAAGAAAGGAGCTCTTACTTTTTAATTATGGAATTGAAGGATTGGCTGAACTCGATTAATTTTACGAAAGAAGATCTAACAGAACACACAAGAGATTATCCTCCATACATTGTTAATCGTTGTTTGAGTGGACATTTAGATTGTATTATGTTTGCAAATGAGATGAATAGGTATCCTAACCTAGACAAAGACATGCAATATAATTTTTATCTAAATACACTTAGGAAAAAGAAGAGATTTTCGCCCTGGCTCCGTAAGGAAAAAGTCACGGATCTCCAAAGTGTTAAACAATACTATGGTTATAGTAACGAGAAAGCATCTCAAGCACTGAAAATTTTATCAAAGCAACAACTGGAATTTATTAAACAACGACTTGAAACTGGAGGATCGAAATGACTACTACAGTAGAACCTGAAGTTAAGTGGTCTCAGGACCAAATGGTAGAGGTTCTTCTTAACGAACCAGATGATTTTTTAAAGGTTCGTGAAACTCTTACAAGAATTGGTGTAGCGTCTAGAAAAGAAAAGAAACTCTATCAGTCTTGCCATATCTTGCATAAGCAAGGTAGGTATTTTATTGTTCATTTTAAAGAGCTTTTTGCTCTCGATGGGAAACATGCTAATCTTACAACTAATGACGTACAGCGACGTAATAGGATTGCTCGCCTTCTTGCTGATTGGGGCCTTATATCGGTCGTAAAGACAGAAGCAGTTTCTGATATTGCACCTCTTAACCAAATTAAAGTTTTATCTTATAAAGATAAGGGTGATTGGGTTCTAGAGCAGAAGTATAATATAGGTAAGAAAGGAAAAACTCCAGAGGACGGGTAACCCCACTGCACTTTTTGGCGATTTGTGCTATAAATAGGTATGGATGCCTTCGGGGTCCACACAACACAAACTCGCTTAAAAGGAGCTACAATCATGGGCACATTAGCCAGGTATCATGCTGCAAATCTTCCCGAATTGATGGAGAGGATTACTAGAAACAGCATTGGAATGGATGATTATCTCAATCGATTCTGGGATGACACTACGACTTCAAATTATCCCCCTTATAATGTAATTCAAGTAAATAATGTCGAATCGAAATTGGAAATCGCACTCGCGGGATTCAAGAAGAAAGAAGTTAAAGTCTACACAGAGTTTGGAAAACTATTTGTGGAAGGCAAAAAAGAAGAATCAGAGACTGTGGGAGAGATTGTCCACAAAGGATTGGCACAACGCTCCTTCACTAGAGCTTGGACGCTCTCTGATGATACGGAAGTTCGACAGGTCAGCTTTACCGATGGACTCCTTGTGGTACAATTGGGAAAAATAGTCCCAGAGCATCATGCTCGTAAGGAATATCTCTAAGATAGATGATGACACGAGGTCCGCCTGGTGTCTGAAATGCATTTCAAGTAAAAGGGGACCTTTACGGTCCTCTTTTTTATGGTATAATGGTATAGTCAAGGTCGCTACCTAGGCTGCTCTGGAGTAATCTTTTGAGGTTTCTATACCAGGGGCGAAGAAACCTCACTTTTAATATTGGAAATATGGATTATAAAAGTTCAGGTGTAGATATAGAAGCAGGGAATGCTTTTGTAGAAAGATTAAAGGATAAAGCACCTACCATTGGTGGGTTTGGAGGGATGTTTAAGGTTCCTTCTGGATATGAGAAACCTGTATTTGTTTCAGGTACTGATGGAGTTGGTTCTAAGGTTAATATAGCAAGAGTTGCCAGTGATTACACAACCATTGGTATAGATCTTGTTGCTATGTGTGTCAATGATGTAATATGTTCTGGTGCTAAACCATTATATTTTCTAGATTATATTTCTACAGGTAAGATATCTCCCCTTTTAGATGATGTCATGGAAGGTATCATCAAAGGATGTGAAATATCAGAAATGGATCTTCTTGGAGGAGAGACTGCTGAACATGGTAGACCTCTTGGTGGAAGCCAATATGATTTAGATTTTGCAGGATTTTGTACAGGTATTGTAGAAGAGAATGAGATTATAGATGGGAGATTAATTAAAGCAGGAGATAAGATAGTTGGTCTGCCAAGCAGTGGTCTCCATAGTAATGGATATACTTTGATTAATGATATGTTGTGGAGGCATAAGATCTTTTATAAAGAACATCCAGAGTTACTTACACCTACTACAATTTATTGGCCACAAGTTAAAGAGTTGATGGATGAGATACCCATTCTAGGTATGGCACATATTACTGGGGGTGGTATCCCTGAAAACCTCCCACGCTGCCTTCCAGACGGTCTCAGAGCAGAGGTAGATTATAATTCTTGGGAACGTCCGGAGATCTTTAATGTTGTTCAGGAGTCAGGGGAGATAGAAGAGGAAGAGATGAGAAAGGTATTCAATCTTGGTATTGGTTTCTGTTTAATAGTTCCTCCTGAAATTGAGATAGGTGGCGTTATTGGAGAAGTTGTGGTAGAATAGAGAAAATATCTAGAATTATGGCAGATCCATACCCAGCATTAGGTTCCAATTATCGCGAACCAATCAAGACCTATACAACAAATAGGGGACTTACATTAACAGCAGAAGAAGTGGAATTTTTAAAAGGAAGATTTTTTGACACTCTACCAGAATCTTTGCAGGAAAAGGTAAACAAATTATGACAATTAAGTTATTGTTGTTAAAGTCTGGAGAAGATCTTATTGCTGATGTCTCTGAGATGGTAGTTGGTGAGGATGAAAAGAGAAGAGTAATTGGGTATTATCTAGATAAACCATGTATTATTAAGATGAGAAATCCTAATCTTCTTCCTGATGAGAGGGAAGGAGATACTCAGAAAGCTGGATATGAAGTTTCGCTTTTTCCTTGGATGCCTCTTTCTAAAGATGAAACTATTCCCATTCCTTCTGATTGGATGGTGACAATGGTAGAACCAGTAAATAAGTTAACAGAGTTGTATAACAAAAAGGATGTAAAAAATGGCCAAAGCAACAATAAAATTGATAGTACTGACGACTCAGGAAGTTCTGATAAGTCAGATTGACGAGGTAACTTCTGAATTAGGGGAACCTGATTGTAAATTACAAAATCCTTTTATTGTTAAAGGTGATCTTGTTTTGGAACCATGGTTACTTAATGTGACAAAGGATGATATCTTTATGATGAGTTCTGATAAAATAGTTACGTTGTGTGATCCAACACCCACTTTACTTGAAAAATACCAAGACCTTATTAAAGAATGAGATTTTACACCAATGTTCAATTGATCGGGAATCAGTTTTTGGTTCGTGGTGTAGAAAATGGTAGGAGATATGAGCATAGGGATGAGTTTTTCCCAACGTTATTTGTCAAATCTAAGAGAAAGGCTAAATATAAGACGTTGAGTGGAGAAAGCGTTGAAGCTATTAATCCGGGAACGGTCAGGGACTGTCGCGACTTCTATAAGAAATATGAGGATGTCGAAGGATTTGAGATATATGGCAATGATCGCTACATTTACCAGTACATATCGGAGAAATATCCCCAAGAAGAGATTAAGTTTGACATCACTAAAATTAAACTTGTTACTCTGGATATTGAGGTTGCGTCTGAGCAAGGGTTCCCTGATGTTGAATCGTGTGAGGAAGAGATCCTTGCTATTAGTATACAGGACTATACAACGAAGCAGATTGTTACTTGGGGAGTTAAACCCTTCACGTATAATCGTAAGGACTTAACTTATCATTATTGCCCTAGTGAATATGAACTGCTAACTAATTTTATTCAGTATTGGATGCAGGATGTTCCAGATGTGATTACTGGATGGAACATTCAATTATATGATATACCATACATCTGTAAGCGTCTTAGACGGGTGTTGGGTGAGAAGTTGATGAAACGTATGTCAACTTGGGGACTTGTGAGTGAGAGTGAAACTTATATTCAAGGAAGAAAACATACAATTTTTGATGTTGGTGGTGTAACTCAGTTAGATTATTTGGATCTTTATAAAAAATTTACTTATAAGGCACAAGAGTCTTATAGATTGGATTATATTGCTAGTGTAGAACTGGGGCAGAAGAAATTAGATCACTCTGAGTTTGATACCTTTAAAGATTTTTATAAGAAGGGATGGCAGAAGTTTATTGAATATAATATTGTTGACGTAGAATTGGTTGATCGTCTTGAAGACAAGATGAAATTGATTGAACTTGCATTGACTATGGCATATGATGCTAAGGTTAATTACGTTGATGTTTTTTATCAGGTACGAATGTGGGATAACATCATATATAATTATTTAAAGAAGCGTAATATTGTAATTCCACCTAAAAATAAATCGAAGAAAAATGAAAAATACGCTGGTGCATATGTTAAAGAACCGAAACCTGGACGCTATGATTGGGTTGTTAGCTTTGATCTTAATTCCCTGTACCCTCATCTTATCATGCAGTATAACATCTCACCGGAAACACTCCGGGAGGCTAGACATCCCCGCGCAAGCGTTGAGAGGATATTAAATCAGGAAGTAGAGATTGGTGGAGATTATGCTGTTTGTGCTAATGGAGCACAGTACAGGAAGGATATTCGTGGATTTCTTCCAGAGTTGATGGATAAGATGTATGGAGATCGTGTGGTCTTCAAAAAGAAAATGATTGAGGCAAAGAAATCATATGAGAAGACCCCCACTAAATCACTGGAGAAGGAAATTGCGCGATGCAACAACATCCAAATGGCGAAAAAGATCTCTCTTAATTCTGCTTATGGTGCTATCGGCAATCAGTACTTCAGGTATTATAAGTTAGCAAACGCAGAGGCGATTACTCTTTCAGGTCAGGTCTCTATTCGATGGATAGAGGATAAGATGAACCAGCATCTTAATAAAATTTTGAAAACAGAGGGTATTGATTATGTTATTGCTTCAGATACTGATTCCATTTATCTTAATTTGGGTCCTTTGGTTGAAGCTGTATACCAGGGGAGAGAGAAAACTAATGAAAGCGTTGTCACGTTCCTTAATAAGGTGTGTGAAGATGAATTTGAGCCTTTTATTGAGAGTTCTTATGAAGCGTTGGCCAAGTATGTAAATGCTTATGATCAGAAAATGTTTATGAAGAGAGAGAATATTGCTGATCGTGGTATATGGACTGCTAAGAAGCGATATATTCTTAATGTGTGGGATTCTGAGGGAGTGAGGTATGAAGAACCTAAATTGAAAATGATGGGCATAGAAGCGGTTAAATCATCTACTCCAGCACCTTGTAGAACAATGATCAAGGATGCATTAAAGATAATGATGAATGGTACAGAGAATGATGTAATTGAGTTTATTGATACATCGCGTAAGAAGTTTAAGTCTCTTCCGCCTGAAGAGATATCATTTCCACGTTCTGCATCTGATGTTGTTAAGTATCAAGCACATTCTACAATATATTCGAAAGGAACTCCTATACATATACGTGGTGCTTTGTTGTATAATCATTATGTTAAAAAACATAAGTTAGATAACAAGTACTCTCTCATTCAAAATGGAGAGAAGATTAAATTCTGTTACCTGAAGAAACCAAATATTATTCATGAGAATATTATTTCTTTCATTCAGGATTTTCCGCATGAAATAGGACTTGACAAGTATATCGATTATGATTTACAATTTGACAAATCCTTTTTAGAACCACTCAAGATTATTCTTGATGCTATTGGTTGGAATGTGGAGAAAACTGTAAACTTAGAACTCTTTTTCACCTAATGGATTTACCTATCGACGACAAAGATTTAGAAATTATTGTTAGAGCACTTGCTCTGGGTGGGGATTCTAGACTCTTTTTTAAACTTAAGGAGGTTAAAGAAGCAAGGGATAAAAATCCTAGTGGTCCATACAAGAAGATTTTACGTGAAGAGAAGGGGATGGTCATATGACGCATCTTGATGAAAAAATTCAGACAGCTCAAAAAAGAATAGAGGAATTGAAACTTTTAATTAAGCATTGGAAAAAACAAAATGAATTTTTTGTCTGATAAAATTGCTGTTTTTGATAAAAGAGTTAAGTATTCTGATCAACAAAAAACGTTTGGATTTGCAACTAATTCTAATTTGCAATTGGGGTGGCATGATGTAGATGAAGCTGAAAAATATGAGAAAAATTTACATGGTCGATGGAATGAGGCTGATTGTGAATCTTCTGGTATTTTAAGACATATAAGAAAATGTATTAATGAGACTTCTTGGTTTACTAAAAAGGAGTTTGATGGTGCTGTTTTAAATTTAATTAGACCAAGTGATGTTCATTATATACATGAACATGGAGATCTTCAGGTTGCTCTATATTATATAAATCGTCATTGGGAAGATGGGTGGTATGGAGAAACAATTTTTTATGATAATAATGATCAGAATTCTATTGTCTTTACATCTCCTTATGTTCCTGGTAGAATAATACTCTTTGATGGATCAATACCTCATGCTATTAGACCACAGTCTATTCGTGCTCCCAAATACAGATTGAGCCTTTCATGTTTTTTTAAGTGATAATATGGATTTTTTAAAAGATATAGTAAAAGAAATTGGAGATGACTACACCCAACTCGCAGCCGATATCAACGAGAGTGAGCAATACATTGACACAGGTTCGTTGGTATTTAATGGGCTGGTATCAGGGTCTATTTTTGGTGGCGTATGTAGTAATAAAATCACTGCAATTGCTGGAGAGTCTAGTACAGGAAAAACTTTTTTCGCTCTCGCCGTTGCCAAGAACTTTCTTGATAATAATCCCGATGCTTATACACTCTATTTCGATACTGAGAGTAGTATTACTAGGGCACTTTTAGAGAGTCGTGGTATTGATACTCAAAGGTTTGTTGTCATTAATGTGGTGACTATTGAGGAATTCCGTACCAAGGCACTTAAGGCTGTTGATAAATATTTGCAAATGCCCATAGATGAACGCAAACCATGTATGTTTGTGTTAGACTCTCTGGGTATGCTTTCCACCGAAAAGGAAATCACAGACGCTCTGAACGATAAACAAGTCCGTGATATGACTAAATCGCAATTGGTCAAAGGTGCGTTCAGAATGTTAACACTTAAATTAGGCCAAGCGAATGTCCCGCTCATTGTCACAAATCATACATACGATGTCAACGAGATGGGAGGAGGTAGTGGACTCAAGTACGCAGCAAGTACAATCATTTATCTCAGCAAGAAAAAAGAAAAGGATGGAAAAGAAGTCATCGGAAACATTATCAAAGCGAAGACTGCAAAGTCTCGTTTAAGTAAAGAGAATAAGCAAGTTGAGATTCGTCTTTATTATGATGAGCGTGGTCTTGATAGGCATTATGGTCTTCTTGAATTGGGAGAGATTGGTGGATTGTGGAAGAACGTTGCCGGAAGATACGAAATCGGAGGCAAGAAGTTATACGCCAAACAGATCTATGCCGATCCAGACACCTATTTTACTCCAGAAGTATTACAGGCTTTAGACGAAACTGCACAGAAGGAGTTTAATTATGGATCTTCGGGTAATTGATAATTTTTTACCACCTGACAATTTTAAGAAGATTGAATCTCTTTTACTTGGAGATAATTTTCCTTGGTTTTATAATAATAATGTTATCACTTCGATAAAAGAAATAGGTATATATCAATTCACTCATACTTTTTTTGATGTTAGAGATCCTTGGAATGGAATAGCATCACAGTGGTATGGTGATTGTATAGATCCGTTTGCTGCTAAATTGAATGTTAGACAATGGGTTAGAGCAAAAGGTAATCTATTACCCAGAACAGTATTCAATAGAAATACTGGGTATCATGTTGATATTCATAGATGCAATACTGCTGTATATTATGTAAATACTTGTAATGGATATACTAAATTTAAGAGTGGTGAGAAGGTAAAGAGTGTAGCTAATAGAATAGTAATTTTTGATTCTAGTACTTATCATGCTGGGTTTACATGTACTAATTCGGATGTAAGAGTTACTTTAAATCTTAATTATGCCTAATATTCGCATAATTGATAATTTTTTAGATAAAGATCAGTTCAAGCAACTTTATTCTGCAATGATGGGGGATCTTCTTCCCTGGTATTATAATGAGTATACTACTTATGAAGGTGATGGGATGAGGAAATACACCCATAGATTTGATCATGGTTCTCCATTTATATCAATAACTAAACCTATTTTAAATAAATTAGAGGAAGACCAAAATGCATTTAGATATTATCGAATAAATGCAAATAGTCTTCATAGGACTAGATTTTTTAATCGTAATACTGGATTCCATATTGATAATTTGCCTTGTCTTAGGACTGCTATTTTTTACATCAATACATGTAATGGATATACAAAATTTAAGAATGGTCCCAAGGTAATGAGTGTTGCTAATAGGATGCTTTTTTTCCATTCATCTGAGCAACATGCAGGGTTTACCTGTACTGATAAAGAAAGACGGGTGGTAATTAATTTTAATTATGAATAATATAAAAGTATTGAAGAAGGGAATAGATGTTAGTAAAATATTAGATCAATTAGAGCAGTATTCTGATGATTGGTATATTCAGAGGAAGGGTACTGATACTTTATTAGAAAGAGGGTATGCTGATATAGAAGTTGGTAATCTTCAGTTGATACTGGGAGCAGTAAAGAAGAAAGAGGATTATGTTGGCGATTCTGAATTGAGTAGACCAACTCCTGCATATCAACGACATACTGAAGTATTAAAAATTATAAAAAGAGAGTTGCCTGGAAGGGATATTCATAGATGTGGGTTCTTATCTCTGCCTATAGATGGGTATGTTGGTGCTCATATAGATGAAGGTGCTTATTACCAGACAAGGGATAGATACCACTTATCAATTCAAGGTCAGTATCAATACTTTGTTGGTAATGAGAGCGTTATAGTTGACCCTGGGACCCTTTTGTGGTTTAATAATAAGATGCCTCATGGTACCGTGAATCTTGGTGAAGAGACCAGGATAACTTTTGTCTTTGATATGCCACATGGATAGAGTTGAATTTTTAATCTTAAGAAATCTCATTTATAATGAGGAATATGTTCGTAAGATTATTCCTTTTATTAAGCCGGATTATTTTGCCAATTTCAATGAGAAGGTTATTTGTGAGGAAATTATTAAGTTTGTACATGAATATAATAAACCTGCAACAAAAGAAATATTATGCATTGAGATAGAAAAGCGTCAAGATATTAATGATACATCTTTTAAAGAAGTTACTGATATAATTGGTAATTTAGAAGATGAATCTTCTGACTTTCAGTGGTTAGTAGATACAACTGAAAAATGGTGTAGAGATCGTGCCATATATTTGGCATTGATGGAATCTATTGCTTTAGCAGATGGTAAGGAGAATGAAACTAAGGATAGAGATGCTATACCTAGTATACTATCTGATGCTCTTGCAGTATCTTTTGATACGCACATTGGGCACGATTATTTAAATGATTATGAGGAACGTTATGAGTCGTACCATAGAAAGGAAGACAAGATTGAATTTGATCTCGAATTCTTTAATAAAATTACGAAAGGCGGTCTACCGAATAAGACTCTCAACATTGCTCTTGCTGGCACAGGTGTTGGAAAATCTTTATTCATGTGTCATGTGGCAAGCTCAACTCTCCTCCAGGGAAAGAACGTCTTATACATCACTCTCGAAATGGCAGAGGAAAAGATTGCGGAGAGGATCGATGCTAATTTACTTAATGTTGCAATACAAGATATAATAGATTTACCTAAACCCATGTATGAAGGTAAGGTGACTAATCTTGCCCAGAAGACACAAGGTACATTAATTATTAAAGAGTATCCTACAGCAGCCGCACATTCAGGACATTTTAAAGCATTACTTCAGGAGTTATCCTTGAAGAAATCGTTTAAACCTGATATAATATTCATAGATTATTTGAATATTTGTGCCTCGTCAAGATACCGTGGGAATAGCACGGTCAACTCCTATTCTTACATCAAAGCCATCGCAGAGGAATTACGGGGTCTCGCAGTTGAGGCGAACGTTCCGATTGT
>VTLG01010332.1_pt1 | contig 10267 bp, 11 predicted proteins | sample 4694571 | NCBI WGS metagenome assembly VTLG01 (sample SAMN12604809, study PRJNA352737) | marine metagenome | biome: ENVO:00000447; feature: ENVO:00000209|ENVO:00000569|ENVO:01000036; material: ENVO:00002151; isolation source: viral sequences binned using virsorter ... | reverse complement strand
GTAGCCACCGCACGAAGTCTTAACGCTGAGCCCTTGACCGTTGTTGAGTTTTCTCATCTGCTTATCATCAACCACAAGGTCAATCAGCGCTTTACAGAATGGCCGGGTCAGACCATCTCGGGGCCCTGTGTACAGATAGTGATCGAGCCCTGCTTGGTCAGCAGCTGCCGCCGTGATAGATCGCCCATATTGGCTGATCCTAGTCTTAACTTCTGTCAGCTGTCTACCCTCTGAGCTCTCTAGTCTCTGCACTAGGTCACTCTTGACGAGATCAAGAGGCACCTCTGTTGATAACGCTAAGAGCGCGTCTCTAGTTGCTCGTTTAAAATCGGGGATGATTACATCCTCAAATACAGCGCTCGCTGACTGCGCTTGAATCAGGTCGAGCTGAGGGAGCGATTGAGGGTCATATTCAATGCCTATGGCCTCAAGCGATTTCTCAGCAGCCGCTCTAATTTTGTCTGATGCTTCAATGAAGTCATCGATGGCTAGCCCTAAACCACCACGTAGGATGAGGTCTAGGAGCTGATCATCATCAAAGCTGAGTAACAGTTCAGGCTCAGTGGATGCACTAGCCATCTCGATAATAGACACTAGGTCTTTTCTTGCTCGAGCTAGTGAGCGCTTGAATCCACGCTCAGCCTGCACCTCAGCTTGTAGCTGATCACGTCTGGACCTGATGAGCTCTGCCATAGGGCCGCGCTGACCTTTCACCTGTCGGGTGAGATCATCGATGGCCTCTTGGTCTGCATCAACTTCACTGAGCTGATGGTGTGCGCTCATCAAGTCCATAGTGGATCAATCTGTACAGGCTGTGATGATACGGCCTAGCGTCGAATCAATCGCCTTATACTGATGCACCATCTCAGCATAGACATAACGACGTGTGGAGTCGAGGCTGTCATATTGACCAGCCTGCATGCCACCAAACTCAAGATTGAGAGCGCCAACAGGCATCCCCTTGACGTTGCCAGACTTCTGCACGATGGCGTCTGAGCCCTTGAGAATACCTAAGAAGAGACTGTTCTCAGTCCAGATGAATGACTCTGATGCAGTGGCACCCGGCACAGCTGTATCGCGTCGAGCCTTGCCTACATAGATGTTAGGGATGCCCAACACATCACGAAGTACAGTGATCACAGATTCATCATTAAGGATGCGACTGCCTGACGCGAGGCCGTTGCCAGTGCTCCCTACATATCCGCGCACCTCTGGGTTTTTAGCTAAAGTTCTGAAGACCTTGTAACCAAGGACTAAGCTGTCAGGGAGAATACCATGAGCCGCCTCGAAAACCGTGTTTTTAAGGTCATAGAGATTGCTCAGAGGCTCAGCGCCAGCCGCGTCAAACTTACCACCAAACTCAGCAGTGGCGTTATTGTTGTTAAAGTTGCTAGTACCGAAGAGGAGGTCAGCAGCGCGTGCCTCTTTTGCCAGCTTCATGACTCGAGCAACCTTTTTGGCCATGCGCGCTTCTTCGCTGCCGGGGTACTGAGAATCGAAGATATCTTCCATTGCGATGCTGTCAGAGGCTGCATAGATCTTAGCCTTGAAGGTCTGGCTTGAGCGATCGAAGCCGCCAATGGTAGCGCGTGATGCACCAGGAGCGCGCTCGAGGTCAAGACCAGCGCCAGCGCCCATGAAGTTGCGTGACTCTTCAAGAAGGATAGTCCCTGAGCGCTCAGGGACCTTGATGGTCTCGAAGATCTGGTCAGCAATGAGTTGATCATCACTAGGCACAGCCTCGACTACAAGGCTTGTGAGGATCTGGTCTACTGGGTGTAGATTACTATATGAACTCGCCATGATTTACTCCTTAGCTAGCACGCGACACAGGACCGAAGAACAAGACCTTAATCTGCTCACCAGCGCCAGCGCTCGACTTTTGATTAATATTAGGGAGGACTCGCGCCACTGGAAAAAAGGTGGTGTCACCAACTGCACAAGGTTGAACCTGTCCAGCCGCAGCCGCTGCCAAGATAGTGTTATTGTGAAAGGTCAGAGCCTGACTGATCACTACTCGAGTGATGCCGTGAATCAGAACTTCCACAGCTTCACCAGCAGAAGCCGCACGCTGAGCAACCCCAATCACATTGATATCAGTGGGGGCTGTGGTCACTTCTACCTTGCCGTCCGCATTGATAGAGACCAACGCAAATTCAGTAATAGCGCCGCCAGCTACAAATGAGATGATGTTATCTGTATTAGCCATGATGATTAACCTCCAAAGGCTTGATTATAGTAATCAGGATTGTCAGCGCGGAACTCAGCCAGCGCTTCACTGTATAAGATGCCCTTCTCTGCTGAGAGCTTGCGGACCTCTTGATCAAGTGTGGCCTTGCTGATCTCAGCACCACTAGCGCCATGACCGATCTCTGCAAGTGGTACAGATGCGCCTTGCTCGCGAGCGCTGAACATCTGCCAGAACTCAGGCTGCATCTCTCGGAGCTCCCACGCCTTGCGCGCTACATCATTCTCAGATGGGCTGATCTTGCCTTCTCGGAGAAGCACATCAACAGCGCGGTCACACTCAGCAGAGTCACGCTCTGATCTGAGTTTCTTAATCTCGGCATCTTGCGCGCTGAGCTTTTCATTAAGCGCTTGGATCTCTGAGAGCATAACTGGAGAGAGGTTTGATTCACTCATCTTGTTATAGTGCTCCTTCTTCTCATCATGCTCAGGAGTATGAGCGAGCTTCTCACTGTCATCCTTGGCGGTCATTGATTTGGCTTTATCATCATCATCTGACTCAGCCTTGAGTGAGGCTTCTGAGTCTGCCTTCATCTCTTTGATTTGTCGCTCAAGCTCTCGGACCATCTCGTCCTTAGCTTTTAGCATCTGCTTGAGCTCCTCAGTCGATAGACTATCCATGTGATTCATGGGTTGTGTCTCCTCTGTTAGTGTTACACGGTCGATCTGGTCGTGAGACTGTGCGGGCCGTGGGGTTAGGGTAATAGCTAGTAGTTGAGCGTCTCCCACTTTAGAGCCGCCTAGCCTGTCATAGACCTCCCCTGCTAGAAACTCTGGCGAGCTCCACAACACACCGCCGGCAGAGGTGACCACTTCAAGGCCGCGCTCGTTATATGCTGGGGTTGCATAGAGACCATCATCTCTCAGCTCAAGGTCTATGATTAATCCAAGCGCATTGCCACTCTCTGGCGGCGCTGGTGTACCTCCCGAGAATGGAGAGGTCGCGTGTTGCCAGTCTATGATCACGGGGTCTGCTTCTTTTCGAGCGTTGAAGACCCTGACCATCTCACTGAGCATTTCTAAATCTATCTCTTTACCTATAGCCTCACCACTCATACGAGAGCTGACTTGACCAAGTCCAAGAGTTTTAAATGGTCGGCCTATAGTTAGGCCCTCTGGTATCTCAAAGCTTGGAGCCTCTGTGAGCTGTATAGCCTCACCGTAAGCTCTCAGAGACTGCGCTTTATTATCCGCTGCATCCATCTGTTTCACTGTCTTTCTAGACCATGTAAAGCCAGCATCGCCGCCCCATCCATGCCAAGCCTGCCAGCCTTTACCCTGCTCATCCCATGTAGAGCCCTGCTTGTCTACCTCATGGCGCGTCAAGAAAGCGAGCATCCTTCTGACTGTATCTGGTGACAGGGTCTTACCTGCTTTAAGGTCGCGAGCTCGAGCGATGCCCACCGGCGTCATACCACGCTGACTCTCTGGTTTTGTCGCTCTGACCTCAAGCGCCCTAGCAGCTGCATCACGCACGCCTTGAGGTGGGGTGAAGTCAATATGATCATATTTCTTAGGGGTGTTGAGTTGCTCTGTTTTCTTTTCTCTCTTCTGTGGGTGACCGGTGGGTAAGAGATCGAGGTCTGTGGTGTAAGCCTTCTTTCTCTGACCTGTGGCCACAAGCTTTAAGAAGGTACGCACGCGAGCAAGCGCCCACTGAGTCCTAGTCATCCCCGGCCTATGGCTAACAGAGAAAGCACCAGCGCCGCGACGAAACACAGCCTTAAGTGTGCCAAGGTCTACGCGCCGTGATTTCTTAGTGAAGCGCGCATTGTGCTTATCTCTCATATTCTCTAGAGCTGTGACAGCCTTCTGAGAGATCTCAATACCACCTCTTGAGCCGCTAGCTGATCCTGCTGGATTCTTAGCGCTCCCCTTCACCCTGTCTTTTTTTGGCGCTGGCGTCTGTGCCTGTGTGCGCCGTTTGATCTTCTTAACCATTGCTCTCACGTCTCCTCTTGATGAGTTGCTCTGTGAGCGTAGCAACAGCACCACCACCACCAATGCTCGAGACTCTGGAGATAGATGAGCGCTGTGCATCCTCTGGCAGATCACCAGCCCCTAGGCGTTCACGAATAGCGCGCTCGAGCTCATCGTCAGGAGTGAGTAAGCCAGCTTGAACAAGACCAGGCAAAGCGCTTAAACCTTCTGCCAGATCATCAGTATCAAGACCAGTATGTGTGAGACGTGGTAACTTACTTGGATCAATACAACCATAATTCCATCGAATTAAGCGGCCTATAGTGCCACCACCACGACGGTCAACGCCGCTCACCTGTGAGGCTACTATATCGCAAAGGTTGATCGCTGCTCTTCTGAATACGCTGTGATGCACTTCACCCACTGAGCGAGCACCGGTGGAGCTTTGGCCTAGGTCTGCAAATTGAGTTAAGAAAGAGGCCGCTATTTGGCTATCACATTTAGTGATGATATTGATGGGGCCATCTGCATAGAGATTAGGTGTGGCCGCGTATGTGTCAAACTTCACCGCAGGATTCTCTACCAAATAGCTCTGCTCAGCGCTGATAAATGCTTGAGCCTGTGACTCTGCATCATTGATCATAGCGTCTATGTCACCATCACTTAAACCAATACTCTCAGCCTCTGCCCTGTTTACTGTGACCTTTGGCGTGGGCACAGCCCACCGATCGAGCCCAACGCACATGAGGTTACTTACACGTTGCTTGGTACGCCACCACCACCAAGCAGGCCTGAGCATACCAACGCCTTCAAAATTGGACCCTGTCTTATTAAGGGTGAGCAAGAGTAGTTTATTAGCTGGGATGGGCTCAGGTACTTTGCCCACTCCCACAGTGTTTTGTAGCACACCATCAAGCCGTTGATTATCTCGGCTTAACCACTGAGAGTGGGCTGATGGTTCACGGTCGGCGTAATGGCTGAGCCAGACCCTGATAGATCCTTGAGAGTCTGGCCCAACTTTGTAGACCTCCTCTGCATAGCGATAACCGAGCGGTATAAACTCCCAGAGGTATGCTAGTTGCTCCTCCCAGCTGACAGACATTTGACCAGAGTATCCGTCAAGCCCCCAACATTCATTGGCGAATCTGGCGAGCTCCTCAGCCACTCTGTCACCCTCGACACCTGGCACAAAGCGCCAAGAGGCAGAGAGTAAGGTCTGCCTTAGCATGTGCCATGATCGCCTAACTATGGGGTCAGTCCTCATCATCTCCTCAGCCTCAGATACCCAATTCAGCCCAGTAAGCTGCGGGTTGTTCTCTTTGCCTGTGATGTTACCACCGGAGAGTTGAGTGCCATAGATGCCCTTGATTCCAAAGCGTGGATGCTGGGCTCTAAGGTGTCTAGGTGGCCTTTGTGTGTCTGTCATGTGGACCCCTATAAGCCTAAATGAGTTAGGCGATCATAGGCGATCATATAGATTTTATTCTTCTCTGTCCACAGGTTCAATTGTAGGTAGCCAATCCTCGACAATGGGGTGGAGTATTACGTCTTCAGGATCTTTCGTTTGGATTGGTTTCTGACCTGAAAACATGGATAGCTTGTCGATGACTGCAATTTGGAGCTCACTGATCTGCTCTCTGCTCAGTTGTACTTGGATCTGTGCGTCTCTCAGTCTGCCTATCAGCGCCGCTCTGTCAGCGTTGGCCGCTGATAGTTTGTCCTTGAGCTCCTCAACTTCTGAAGGGTCACGCCCTGACGCTATGGCCATCATTGAAGAGATGGAGCCTGTGATCATCCCGAGGATACCAACCAATACATCACGGTTTTTCTCTACTATCTCAACATAAGTGAGGAAGAGGACGAGACCCACCACCAAGACCATAAAGAAGACAGAGAACCACCACCCACGCTTTGACTTGATCTCTGAAGTGATCTCTTTCTGAGTCTTAGTATTTGGGGCCATACCACAACCTCACGATAAAGTCAGCGCTCACCTCAGCCCATGTAACATAGCCTTGAGCGCTGAGCCAAGGCCAGATCTCACAGATAATGTATATGAGACTGATGAGCGCTAAGCGTGGCAGTGACCAGCTCACCCACTCAATAATCTTTCTATCTCGCGCTCGACTCCTCACTCGCTTTGGACCACCTAGTCTCTTGGCTTTATCATTGCCTGGTGGCGGCTGTAAGCTCTGGATGGTTGAGCCCACTGCATAGATAGACTGAGCAGAGGCTACACCTTTGAACTTATAAAGGCCCACGCAGATGAATCTTGTACCTTTTGGTGTGTGATAGTTGGTCTTGTTCCTCACTGCGTTGATAGCTTGCTGAGTGAGTAAGACCTGACCAGCTCCACAGATAGACATAGTGCGCGCCGCGATGTTCTTAGATATGCCCTCGAGCTCCACTCTTTTAGCGCCCACAGCTGTCCATGTGTCGTCCTGCTTTACTTCGATCACTGAGCCCCAATGAACGCCGATTCTTGTGTTTAGCTTTACCTTCTCAGGTATTGTGCTTTGATAGTGTAGGGCAAAGTTTACCGCGTCGATGGGCTTGTCAAAGCTCAACATGAACCCATCAGACCTATCTATCTCTCGACCGTTAAACTTATACAAGAGTGAGCGCGCTAGTCGGTCGTGATACTGTAGCCACACAGCGGCTGTTTTAGCGCCCACACGCTGCACAAAAGCTGTGGAGCCTATGAGGTCAAGGAGCACGATGCAGAGCTGACGTTCTTGGAGGTCTACCATGACTTGTCCTGTGGTCGAGTGTGGTGTAGTCTGTTGAAGCTCTCCTCAGTATATATTCATGAATGTCCTGAAATCACTAAACAGCTGAGGAGAGCGCTGACCATAAGATTCTAAACGCTCGCTCTACAGTGGCTGGCACGACTCCATTTCCAAGCATCCTGAGCTCATCTGTTCTATTGTCCACGGATTCGCACAACTGGGCATAGTCCATCCAACGGGCAGACCCATCAGTGTTTCTACCCACCGAGGATTCAGCTTGGTTAACTCTTGGTGGTTCCCATGTGTACTGCTTCTCACCTCTTGGTGCTGGGTATGCTGTATTTGTAAGGGTAGAGTCAAAGTCCTGTGCATCCCGTTCTCTCTGTATGCCCTCCCTTGTCCCACCCACGGTTCTCCATCTTTGTTGTATAGCTTCTCTTGCGCTTTCCCTGCTTGCGCTGCTGGCGATATCCACGGCTGACCCTTCCCCGCTTGTGGCTCTAAGCATTGTTGAAACAATAGCTCGCCCTGACTCGCTAAGATTGGAGCGGCATGCCAAGATAAACACGCGCTTTCTCTGGTGAGGAGCTCCGACTTCACGCGCTGAGAATACTCCTGCCGTCGCTTTGTAACCCAGTCTCTCCAGTTCTCTAAGGACATGAAGCAAAACAGGTGTGCCCTCTGGGTCTGTCCATTGATCACTTCTGAGTTTTGACGAGATGATGCCTTCAACGTTTTCCAAGAAAACAAAGGGAGGTCTATCAAGTTCTTTGATGCCTCTGACAATATAGGGCCAGAGGTGTCTAGGGTCTTCGTCTCCACCTCTTCGACCGGCTGCACTAAATGGCTGACAAGGGAAGCCTCCTGAGAGGACGTCCACTCTGTCACGAAAGTCTGACCAAGGGAAGGTCTTAAGATTCGACCAGATAGGTGCAAGATCCATGAGACCTGCTTCAATCTTTTGAGCCAAGTTGAAGACTGTGAAGGCTTCGATTTCCACATAACAGACTGTGATAAGATCTCTGAGAGCTCTTTTAAGTCCAATGTCGATGCCTCCGTATCCTGTGCAGAGTGAGAGGTGTGTAAGTTGTTTGGTATTATCCACATCAAAAACTCCTAGCCATACCTGAGCCAGTCTTCACACGCCTATCAGTGGGCGCTCTGGCTGTGTATTGTCTGTGATCCACCAGCGTATCTGACCAGTTCCATGTGATGCAGTCATATCTGAGCGCGTCAAGTGGATCCTCGCGTCCGTCTTTTTTCGGCTGCTCTTTATTATCCCACCCATATGAGTAGATCGCCTTGCGTATGCTGTTACCTGTGGCGCGCTCTCCAGCATCCCACACCTCACGAGTGATGAGGTACTGACCTCTTGAGAATGCTCGCTTAAGTCTTTGAATGCCGTTTAAAACATCAGTCCTGATGGGGTCCGTGTTAGATCTTAAGGGCATCCCTAGACCGGTGGGTGGTGGTGATCGCATAGCTTTAAACGCTGACCGTCCTGTCTGGTCATTCCTCGCTCTACCTGCTTTATCTGCGACGCCATAATCTAACCAGATGCGATCACTTGGCGCTGAGCTCCTCAGAGATCGAGGCCATGCAATCAAGAGGATGAGCCGCGCTAGCTCATCAACGGTGACCTCTGCTGGGTTAAGCTCAGCACAGATCACATCAGCCCCCAGGTCATCATCATGAGCGATGATCAAGACGCTTGGTTTTCTGAATCCCCAATCAATGGCAATGCGCCCTGACATGCTCGGTTTATACTCCCACCCATCGATGACGTGAGTCTCCTCATTAAACTCAGAGTAGATGAGCCCGCTAGGTGGTCGCGGCTTGTTCATCACCATAGCCTCACGCTCAGCCTCTGGTAGTAGCTTGGTGGCCTCAAACCAGTCAGCGCTTAGGTTAGCCTCATTTACATAGGAGGTGTAGAGCATGGGAGCACATCCCGCGCTCTCAGCCATCTCCACCCACCATGCACCGCTAACAGGCAAGCCCACTAAGATCATGATGGGAGACGGGCCAGCTCTGAGACGCCCTAGGGCTTTATGTGCTACTTCACTTGATAAGGTCTGACACTCATCTATAAGGCATACACCAGAGGTCACATTCAATCCCTCAAGCGGGTTGTGTGTCGCGTCTCGCGTGCCCGGTCTATAGTAAGACCTACACCACACGGTTGAGCCTGTCTGAGTGTCTGCCCACTGGCGCAACGTGTGGTTATAGGTCCACCCAAGAGGAGAAAGCCATTTTTCCATCTCAGGGAGTAGAACACTGTTATAACGTGGATTGGTATCTGTGACAAGTAGGGAGCTCCTACCGGCGCGCCACTTGCTCACGAATAACAGACTAAATACAAGCGCTGAGGTCTTACCAGATCCCCATCCACATCTAGCCGAGATGATTCGGTCCTCTCTGCGTATAGCGCCTAGAATATCCTGTTGTAGAGGGTTTAGCTCAATCGACAAAGACTAGACCCTCTGATGTGGCTGAGTATTTCGTGTGACGCTCTTGACCCAAAACATCAACTTGGATCACGTTTACAATCACGCCTTGATCCACATCTAGACTGTCATAATAGCAGATGGTCCAATTATCAGAGCGGTCCTCTTCGCACACTTTATGATAGAGACCCTCGACACGATAATAGACGCGCTCTCTAGATGGCTCCACAGACCATGAGCGTTTAAGCTTCACTCGTACCTTCATCATCACTGTCCTCTTCTTCTGTGTGGGTTAACCCTCGAGCGTAAGCTTGATTGCTCTGCTCGACCATAGCCGCGAATATCTCATCTGACTGTTGATGGGGATTGTTGACGTTGACCTCGACTTCTCGCTTGGCTCCCCACCGTTGAGGAAAACGTCGCTCTAGAATCCACGCCCAACCTCTCCAGTCCTCCTTAAGCTCTGAGGCTCTCTTGATCTTATCGAGGATCACAGCCTCACTAAATGTGATGGCCGCGTCGATCTCTTTAGTCCATTCTCCATCTTCGCCGCTCTTCTTGAGCCACTCATAGAACGTGGACTTACTAATATCAGACTGAGCGCACGCGGCCTCAATGGTCATACCTTCTCTGAGGTTGGCTAAGAGCTGGTCACGTTGCTCTCTGGTCTTTCGTCTTTTTCCCATGTCTATACTTCCTGTTAGCAGCGCGCTGATAGGCTAAGCGCTCTTCACGTTGCTCTGGTGTCTCTGCAGTTCTTCGCCGTCTAGCATACTCACGCTGATATGCCAGGCGCTTCTCTTTCTGCTCTTGCGTCTCAGCCTCGCGTCTCATCCTCGCTATATGTGCGTTTATGCTCATGGGCTCTCCACTGTCTATGTGCTTCTCTTAATGTGCGCTCAACATTATCATAGAGGTCTTGAG
>VTLG01006837.1_pt1 | contig 10268 bp, 20 predicted proteins | sample 4694571 | NCBI WGS metagenome assembly VTLG01 (sample SAMN12604809, study PRJNA352737) | marine metagenome | biome: ENVO:00000447; feature: ENVO:00000209|ENVO:00000569|ENVO:01000036; material: ENVO:00002151; isolation source: viral sequences binned using virsorter ... | reverse complement strand
TCGAGGAAGTCATTTATCATTCGATTGTTAATGAAGTAGTGACCTGTCCAATAGCAGATGTTCCAGCGCCGCCAGGTGTTACAGTTATTCCACCCACTGTATCAATCGCACCAGCTAATGTTGAAGTATATGTAGTTCCACCATCAGTGGTTGAGAATGTAAGACTTCCAGCAGCAGTAGAGGTTTGATTTGAGTAGTTAGATATATCACCAACATCTGGCCCATCCGAATCAACTGAGTCTCCAACGGTGAAATTTTCGGTAAACGCCCATGTTGTTGCATCATCAGCAACAGCGTAGGTTCCATCTGAGAAACTTGCAGCTCCGTCAGTGTCAGCAGTCATTCCACCTAATGTGGTGACATCGATGTTAGTTCCACTTACTGAGTAGCTATTGCCGATACGCTCAACCTGAGTGGCTGCGGCGTTTACATTTAGTTGCACACTTGATGATATACTGTGAGTAATATCAGCCATAACAGGAGAACTAAATCCACTTAACAATAATATTGGTAAAAATCTTTTCATTGTAATTTACAATATGCCTGAATTTATTTATTACAATTTGATAGTTCAATATAGGTATTGTATACTACGATACTTGCCATAAATGTAAAGTTCTGTTACTATAAATAACCGAAGGGTGTTGTTCTCAACACATTACTTGCTCCCGCTAACCAAGACCTATGGGAGGATAAATTACGTCTTCATATCCTGTAGTGAGGGATTACAGGAAATAAGTTTCGCATCTACCCTTGATGCCCTACTTAAAAACGTCCTAATAATGGCAACTCTTTCAAGACAAGGCAGATCAACTGGTCTCTTAGCAGGCTGGCCTGAGTTCTGCGAGTGGGTAACATCAACTGAAAACAGAATTTATGTTGGATGGTTCGGTGTTCTCATGATTCCATGTTTGCTCGCAGCAGCAGCATGTTTCATCGTAGCATTTATTGCTGCACCTCCTGTCGATATCGACGGAATCAGAGAGCCTGTAGCAGGTTCTTTCTTATATGGTAACAACATCATCTCTGGTGCAGTTGTTCCATCATCCAACGCAATCGGTTTACACTTCTATCCTATATGGGAAGCAGCAACCGTAGATGAGTGGCTCTATAATGGTGGCCCTTACCAGTTGGTAATCTTCCACTTCCTTATTGGTATCTCAGCATACATGGGAAGACAATGGGAATTATCTTATCGTTTAGGTATGAGACCTTGGATCTGTGTTGCTTACTCAGCTCCAGTATCTGCAGCATTCGCTGTATTCTTAGTATACCCATTCGGTCAGGGTTCGTTCTCAGACGGAATGCCTTTAGGTATCTCAGGAACGTTCAACTTTATGTTCGTGTTCCAAGCAGAACACAACATACTAATGCACCCATTCCATATGGCTGGTGTTGCAGGTATGTTCGGTGGTAGTCTTTTCAGTGCAATGCACGGTTCTTTAGTTACATCATCTCTAATTAGAGAAACTACAGAAACAGAAAGTCAAAACTACGGCTATAAGTTTGGACAAGAAGAAGAAACATACAACATTGTAGCTGCACACGGTTACTTTGGTCGTCTTATCTTCCAGTATGCTTCTTTTAACAACTCAAGAAGTCTTCACTTCTTCCTCGCAGTATTCCCAGTAGTCTGCGTATGGTTAACATCTATGGGTATTTGCACAATGGCATTTAACCTTAATGGATTTAACTTCAACCAATCAGTTGTAGATGTAAACGGAAAAGTTATCCCTACATGGGGTGATGTTCTAAACAGAGCAAACCTTGGTATGGAAGTTATGCATGAAAGAAATGCACACAACTTCCCACTTGACCTTGCATCAGCAGAGTCAACACAAGTTGCTTTAACTGCACCTTCAATCGGTTAATAAATACGATTGAGACCTTTCGTGCGTCTCTACAATCGGAACTACTCAAGACCCCTTTACAGGGGTCTTTTTTTTGTGTATAATAAATAATGAAGGAAATATTAAGAACATGACATTAGATTACTACAAGGTTCAACTAAAAGAGACAGCAGAAAAACTGGCAGAATTTAAGAAGGGAATTCTTGCTGTTGATGAATCTACAAAGACGATTGGAAAAAGATTGTCTGACATCAACGTAGAAAATACAGCAGAGAATCGTCAAGCGTATCGTGGAATGTTATTCACCACACCAGATTTAGGAAAGTATATTAGTGGTGCAATTCTATATGAAGAGACACTCTATCAGAAACATATTGATGGAGAGAGTATGGTTGAGAAACTCATTAAACAAGGAATCATTCCAGGCATCAAGGTTGATAAAGGATTGAAACCTCTCTCTGGTGCATTAGAACATGAGACATTTTGTTCTGGATTAGATGGACTGACAGAAAGAGCATCTGATTATTATGAACAGGGTGCAAGGTTTGCCAAGTGGAGAGCAGTTTTACAAATCACAGAGGATGGCCCATCTCAACTTGCAATACAGGAGAACGCATGGGGTCTTGCACGTTACGCTCGTGCAGTGCAAGAAGCTGGATTAGTTCCTATCATTGAACCAGAAATATTGATGGACGGAAATCATAGTATTGAAACTACATCAAAGATTCAACAACTTATCATTACTGAGGTTTACAAGGCTTGTCAGTTAAATGGTGTATATCTTGAGGGAACTCTATTGAAACCATCAATGACAGTATCTGGAAGTGATGCACCAGAAGATGATGCAGAGACAGTTGCGAAGACGACAGTAGAGACTTTACTTAGATGTGTTCCTGCTGCCGTGCCTGGCATCGTATTTCTATCTGGTGGATTAAGTGAAGATCAAGCATCAACCTATTTAAATGCAATGCAACATGTTGCGATGACTTGTTCAAACGTGCCATGGAATCTATCATTCTCATTTGGTCGTGCATTACAACATTCATGTTTGAGAGCATGGAGTGGTGTTGATGAAAAGGCTGGACATATTGCATTACTTGAACGTGCAAGAGCAAATTCAGAGGCGTCATGTGGACTCTATGCAAATTCTGAAGAGGGTGTATCGAATGAATCTTTGTTCGTATCTGATTACAAATATTGACAACCACATAAGTTTGTGATACTTTGAGAGGACATAAATCCTCTCATTTTTTTATGAAAATTTTTCTAGACACAGCAGATGTAGATCTGATAGGACAATATTATGGCACTGGATTGATTGATGGTGTCACAACAAATCCAACTCTCATTAAGAAAAGTGGTTACGACCCAGAGGAAGTCTATAGACAGATTGCACTTCTTGGTATTGATGATATCAGCATGGAAATAGTGACAGATGATTCATATGAGTTTCTTAAGGAGGGTCGTAGACTCAAAGAGAAATTTGGTGAAATCACAACAATCAAAGTTCCTTGCACACCCGAAGGCCTAAAGGGGTGTAAACTCCTCTCAAAGGAGGGAATCCGAGTAAACGTAACTTTGATCTTTAGTGCCGCTCAAGCGGTCTTGGCGTCGAAGGCAGGCGCTGCCTACGTCTCGCCTTTTGTGGGTCGAGTTGACGATAATTCATTTGATGGTTTGAGTTTAATTAAAGAGATTGCAGACATCTATGAAAAACAGTCGAGACTATATAATTTTGTTGACACGGAGATTTTATCTGCATCAATAAGGAATGTAGGTAGTGTGAGTAAGTCTTTTGAATACGGTGCAGGCATCGTTACAATGCCACCATCAGTATTTGAAAAAATGTATAATCATATTCTGACTGATAAGGGGTTAGATCTCTTTCAAAAAGATTGGGACGCAACAAACGTATTAAAAATTTAAATGAATTTCACCATTTATTCAAAGGAAGGATGTTCCTATTGCAAGAAAGCAGAAAAGCTTTTAGACTTAGCAAAAGTTGAATATCGAGTTTATAAACTTGACAAAGACTTTACAAAAGATCAATTCATATCAGAATTTGGTTACGGTGCTTCATTCCCAAGAATACTTGTGGATGATAAATTAATCGGAGGGTGTTTAGATACCTTCAAATACTTGGACGAAAAGAAATTAGTTTAATGGAAGACATTTACACAATCGTAGATAAAGCAATTGACATTGCATTTGAAGAACAGAAGTTTCATCTTAATTTCTATGATTTCATGAAGTCCTGTAAAACAACAGGAGTAGGAGCAAAGGAATTTAATCACAGTTCAACTGCAAAAGAGTTAACTGATTTAATTTCTGACCTGAGTGAATACATCAAAGGTGGAAAAGATGGTGAACATCAAATACTAAGAGAGGCCTATGGTCATCTTGGTAAACCAAATGCAAGAAAGATTCGTGATTATTTTAATGGGATTTTAGATGATGCTAAAAAATACGAAAAAGAAAGAAGAAGAGGTAGACGAAAAACCACAACTAAATAAAGGCGTTGAACTTATGTTACAACGTAGGAGGGCATCATCCAGCAAGTTTAACTTAGGAAACCCAATTCAAGGTAACAACGTGTTAGCGATTGCTTTAACTTTTGGCACTCTTGTAGCAGTGCTTTTTCTCTGTGTTGGTGGTATAATAGGCTGGTTATACAAACAACATCAACAAAAAACGGACATCTATGAGATGCATCCTGAGATGTATGATCTAAAAGGAAACGTCATTCCAGATGAAATTATTGCTTTTAGATTTGAAAATGTAAACTTTGATAGTGAAATTGACGACGAATTATGACTACTACACATCCCACACTGGGAGAATCTAGATTACCAAGAAATCCTCTTTTGAGTGAAGTATTGGCATTAGTATCAAAACAAAAAACAAAGGCGAAGAAGATTCAAATTCTTAAAGAGAATGAATCTCTACATCTTAAATCTGTTTTGATTTGGAACTTTGATGAATCTGTGAAGTCCATGCTTCCAGATGGTGATGTTCCATTTAATAAAAACGAGGCGCCTGCTGGAACCGAACATTTACATCTTGCTTATGAATGGAAAAAGTTGTATAATTTTGTGAAAGGTGGGAATGATACACTTCGACCTATGAAAAGAGAACAACTTTTTATGCAACTCTTAGAAGGTCTTCATCCTGATGAAGCAGAAATTATTTGCTTGGTGAAAGACAAAAATTTAAAAAGCAAATATAAGTTGACTCGTGCAGTGGTTGAAGAGGCATTCCCCGACATACAATGGGGTAATCGAAGTTAGTATGTCAAAAACAAAAACCAGAGACGAGGTGATGGCGGAAGCTTATTGGACACCAAAAGAAAAAGAAGACTTGAGTAGCAAGTATTCAACATCTCTTGTCAAGGAGAATTGCAATCAGGAGGAGATGAAAGATAAATCTCTACCCTCTGATGCTTATATCGTGACGTATAAGATTGAAGGTGGCGTTCGTCATGACCTTGTTCGTTGTCATGGAAAGGTAAACATATTCGATATGTATTACGATAAATTTGGAGCGGGTTCTATCGTAAATATTGAATATGGGCCTGGGACTGTGAATCCAAAAGTATGGGGTTTACCAACACCCAATAAACCAAAGAAAAGAGTAAGGAGGAATTCATGAGTGGAGATGTAGGATTACAAGATGAACCAATTCTTTTCTACAGTGAAGAAATGACTGTAGCAAAGAAGATCGTTTTGCAACATAAAGGAGTAAAATTTAGTCTTTATAGTAAAGCTATGAAAAAAATAAAGGAGACTGATGAACGAAGATCTTAGAAATCAGATAAATGATATCATTGAAGGTGAGATTCAACTTGGAATCAATGACTATTTGGAATCCAAACAGAAGAAAGAAAAGGATCAGGGAATGGGCTTTGTCACTTCAGAAGAAGCAAAAGAATTAAAAGTAAAGATCTCTAAAAATGAGATAGATAAGATAATGAAACAATATAAAAAGATTAAGAAGAAAGAAAAGTCAAACATATCTCAGGTCAAGAAACTGGGACTTGTCGATAAACATGGGAGGCCACTCTAATGGACAGAGAAAAGTTAAAGGTTATGATTAAGGACTTGAAAAATGTTGTAAATGCGTTAGAATGTGAAATATATTCCGATGAGGATGCATACAAACTAAATCTAAATTATGAAGAAGTTGTTAATCACATTACAGACTATGATGAGGTCTTTGAGGATGATGACGGGTAATAGTGATGACCCCCGTTATTCAGAAGAGAAATTGCTTTTAAGAGCATCTTGTTTTCGATCCCTCCTACATCACTTAGATGATCACACAAGAGCCGTGTATGAATTTGCCACAATCTGGTGTGAAGAGTATGATACTGTGGGTGGAATTGAACAAGGTTTTCAAGACTATCTAAGATCATATGCAGAAAAAGCTTATGAAAAAAGTTAAATTAGTATCAGTTACACCTGATGCAGAACAAACTATGGCGTATATCGCCAGAGTATCTAATCCAAATAATCAAGGTAACGATAAGTTTGCTGGGTTGTTGAAGTATTGTATTGAACATCAGCACTGGTCTGTCTTTGAACAATCTTCAATGACACTTGAGATAGAAACGACTCGTGCAATTGCAGCTCAGATATTAAGACATCGTTCCTTCACATATCAAGAGTTCTCTCAAAGATATGCACAGAGTAATGAACTTGGTAACATTGAACTTCCAGAATTAAGAAGACAGGACAAGAAGAATCGTCAAAATAGTATTGATGACCTAGAATCTGATGTTGTGGAAAAATTAAACAAACAGATGATCACCTTGTTTAGTTCTGCACAATCATTGTATAATCAAATGATAGAATATGGTGTTGCAAAAGAATGTGCTCGAATGGTTTTACCATTATGCACACCAACAAGAATCTATATGACAGGTTCTTGTCGTTCTTGGATACATTATATTAATCTAAGATCTGCACATGGAACACAAAAGGAACACATGGAAATTGCAGAGGAATGTCGTTCAATATTTACCGAACAGTTCCCTGTTGTATCTGAAGCCCTTGAGTGGATCTAAATAATATTACAAAAAGTAAAACTTATGCCAACATACCCTGTTATTAACAAACAAACTGGTGAAAAAAAAGAATTATCAATGACCATGATTGAATATTCTAACTGGAGAGATGATAATCCAGACTGGGACAAAGATTGGAATGCTGGAGTTGCTGGCCTCGGAGAGGTTGGTGAATGGAAAGACAAACTAATCACAAAGAATCCTGGCTGGAACGATGTTTTACACAAGGCATCCAAGTCTCCTGGCTCTAGAGTTGAGAAGATTAATAAGTAATGGCAAGAAAAAAAGATTCTCCTATCGGCGTAGGAATGACCGCAAAACAGATGAAGAGAAAAAGACCAATCAATGGCGATCTTTTAAACAAGATTGAACCCATTACAGATAACCAAAAGACACTCTTTGATAGTTACAAAGAGGGTAAAAACATTTTTGCATATGGCTGTGCTGGAACAGGTAAAACTTTCGTTGCATTATATCTTGCATTGAAAGATATTCTTGATCAAAACACACCTTATGAACAACTTTATATTGTAAGATCTCTTGTTTCTACTAGAGAAATTGGATTCTTGCCTGGCGATCACGAAGATAAGTCTTTCTTGTATCAAATACCATACAAAAACATGGTGAAGTATATGTTTCAGATGCCCTCTGATGCAGACTTTGAAATGTTGTATGGTAATTTAAAGCAACAAGACACTGTTAAGTTCTGGAGCACATCATTTATTCGTGGAACAACAATTGACAGAGCGATTGTGTTAGTTGATGAATCACAAAACTTGAATTTTCATGAATTAGATAGTATAATAACAAGAGTAGGAGAGGATGCTAAAATTATTTTCTGTGGTGATGCAAGTCAAACAGACTTACAGAAAACCAACGAGAAGAATGGCATTCTTGACTTCATGAAGATTATCGAACAAATGCCTCAAGAGTTTGCAATGATAGAATTTAATGTTAATGACATCGTTCGTTCTGGCCTTGTGAGAGAATATCTTATTCGTAAAATGGCCATGGGTATGTAATGTTTATTGTTGAAAATCACTTAGGTGATTTAGAATTAAAGAAAAAAGAGACCGACGGACTTCGCCTATATAAGTTACCTAACAATGATTGGGTTCCTTCTATCACCTCTGTAACAAGTTTCTATAATCGAGAGGTGTTTCGTAAATGGAGAGAAAGAGTCGGGAATGAAGAAGCAGATCGTGTTACAAAGGAGGCAACTTCTCGTGGCACAGACTTTCATGAAGCTGCACAAGCCTATCTTGAAAACAAAGAGTTAGATTGGAATGATTACCAACCACTAACTCAGTTTATGTTTCATAGTGCTAAGTCAAGTTTAGACAAGATAGGAAAGATACACGCAATAGAACGCACACTTTATTCTGAATACCTTGGTCTGGCAGGAAGAGTCGATTGTATCGCCGAATATGAGGGCGAGCTCGCTGTTATTGATTTTAAGACCTCGAAAAAAATCAAACCAGAAAAATGGATTGAACAATACTTTGTTCAAGAGGTTGCATATGCCTGTATGTATTATGAACTGACTGGAATTCCTATCCAAAAACTTATCACAATTATGGTCACACCAAACGGTGAGGTCAAAGTTTATGATAAAAGAAACAAAGGTGACTACATTAAATTACTTGTGAAATATGTCAAAAACTTTATCGAAAACCGAATGGTGGTTAATGGGTGACATCAACAAAGCACTTAAAGAAAAGTTTCTCTGTTCAGCACAGTTTGCACAGGATATAGAAGCTATTGTCAAAAATGACAATTTAGGTTATATTGATGCTATCATACATTATTGTGAACAAAATGAAATTGACGTTGAATCCGTTCCAAAACTCGTTTCAAAACCACTCAAGGAGAAATTGAAGTGGGAAGCTACGGAACTCAATTTTTTAAAAAGAACATCAAGAGCAAAACTGCCCTTATGACTGGTTTTGATTGCTACAGAACTTATCTAGCATTCAAGAATCATTTTACGAAGGATAACTTTGATTATTTTAAGTATGGTGGTAAGACAAACGCAACCACTACATCATTTAATAAGAGAAAGGACAAATATTTTTTTGAAAAGATGTCTCGTCAAAAGAAAGACGAAGATATTGTAGATTACTTCACTGCTATATTCTCTCAATGTGATGACCCACAGAGAATGTGGATAGGAGAGATTATAGAGACAGGTGAAGACAAATATAATGACTGGAAGAAAAAGATACAGAGTTTAAATTATCTTTTCAAACAAGAGATGGTAGAAGTTTGTAGTGATAGAGATTTTAACTCTTTGTTTGAGTGTAAGAATGGAAAACACCCTATTATTATCAAAGAACATCTGAAGAAAAATATTACAACCGAGACATTAGTAATACTAGATGGTATGCTTGGATACAAAAAAGACTTTGATGACAAGTTGGATGATTTTGTATGGAAAACCGTCAGCATGAAACTTGACAAATACAAACCATTTTTGTTAAATAATATTAACCTTACAAAATACAAACAAACCCTCAAGGAGATTGTAGTTAAATGAAGTTTGATTCTAACAGTGAGTTTTTTGATTCAGAAATGGTTCAAGCTTCTCTTGAAGAGATTAAAGAACTTCAAGACTTAATTACTAATGGAATCATTGATGCAGCTTTTGCTCCTGTAACTGGATATGATGAGGATGAGTTGGAACAACTTGATTTGATTGAAGAGTTGTTAGAGAAACAAAAACTCATGTATTTTAGATGTAAAATTTCTGATGATGAAGATGCACTGTTAGTTGCAGAAAATATGAGAGAGTCACTTAGACAACTAGGTATGCCTAGAGGTGCAACTGTAGAACAGATGTTTGATAATTTAAAGAGATCAATAAGAAATTTGAGAAATACGCTTGACAACTAAATAATAGTGTGTTATATTAAAAATGTTGGACGCAACATGGGAGTGACTGAATAAACTTACTGGCAACTGCTGGTTAAGGTGATGAGTCAGAGGTGGTGCTCGCTACCGCAGGGTAGAACTACTCAACCAAGTAGGACTCAGGCAACAACGTATTTACTACTGTAGTAATGCCCGTTGTTTGTTGGTATACAGGAATCCAACCTCCCTCTTTTTTGACCTAAGATGCAACTCTATGAGTCGGGCAGATGGTCTCTCTAACACAAAGTAAAAATTAATCTAATAAAATCTAATGTCTTTTTCTAATCTAAAAAAACAATCCTCACTTGGTTCTCTGACTGCAAAACTTGTTAGTCAGGTGGAAAAAATGAACAAAGGTTCTAACGGTGTAGATGATCGTTTATGGAAACCAGAAGTTGATAAAGCAGGTAACGGTTACGCAGTAATCAGATTTCTCCCTGCACCAG
>VTLG01003338.1_pt1 | contig 10269 bp, 16 predicted proteins | sample 4694571 | NCBI WGS metagenome assembly VTLG01 (sample SAMN12604809, study PRJNA352737) | marine metagenome | biome: ENVO:00000447; feature: ENVO:00000209|ENVO:00000569|ENVO:01000036; material: ENVO:00002151; isolation source: viral sequences binned using virsorter ... | reverse complement strand
TGAATAATACCACCAGCACTACCAGAAGGAAGTCCATCTCTTGGAACGATTCGATTAGTTCTTAATTCTGACATTATGCTGATACCTCCATCAATATCATAGAAGAATCTACATTAAAAGAATCATTACCATTAATTTGTATATTTATTTCTGAATTACTCTCATTAGCTTGTGTCTTATAAGTCACAGCAGAAGTAGTGTTTGGACTATCAAAATGTTGCATAAAATCTGGATCATTAAAGACAATATATGAACTTTCAGAGGGAACAGAAATATAATGGTCTGAACCATTACCAGACCCATTTTTTATTACTGTACTTCCTCTTAATAATCGTAAACTCCATCCACCAGTATCTCCATTACCTGCAAAATTACTGAAGGTTACAGAATGATAAGCAAGAATTAAAATTTTACTAGTGGCAAATTTTGGAGTTATAGTTGCAGTCACTCCCGTGTCCACAAAAGTTGTTCCACTATTAATTATAGTCTTTGTTTGAGTGGTAAAAGAAACAACTTGTATAACACCACCTCCACCACCAGTGGGAATACCACCAGTTGGAATTATTTTATCTACTCTTAATTCTGATGACATAGTTATGAAGGTTCAGTTGGCCAAGTTACGGATGTTAAATCTAGTTCATAATTAGAATTTAACTTTGGTGTTGCACTCGCAGGTAAATCACGAAGTGCCTGACGATATGTTTTCCAAGCATCTGATAATGTTAAGTCAGATGATGCTCTCCAATCAGTCAGTTTAATCCTACGATCTCTTTCAAAACGCAATAATCTCATTGGTTCTGCTGCATCAAGTTCAGAAATCTTACTATTAACTTCTGTTTCTGTTGGTTGTGTCTGACTACTATCCATCCATTCAAGACCAGAGTAATCTTCACCACGAAGAACCCAAAATGCTTTTGGTCTTAATTTTCTTAATGCAAATCCAATGTCGTATTTCATAATCTTATTTATTAGATATCATTTAAACGAAGAAATGTACAATTACCATATGATTGTGAAGTGCCTCCTTTTATATTACCACCCGTCATACTTCCAGTTGCAAATCGAACTTTTTGGTTTGTGGTATCAGTTATATAAGCTATATGTGTATGAGTTAAATGACAATGATGTCCACCTGAATCACCTTCATCAATGTTTGTTATTGATGAGAAAGTGCTACCATCAGTGCAGGTTTGTAAATTAAATCCAATGCCAGAATCATTATTAGTAACATAAATTCCAATTGCCCATATGATTAAATAACGACCAGTCGTAGGGAAAGTAAACACTCCACTTGAAAGAGACATACCAGTATTGTACGCACCGTCAAATAAAAAACCACTAGTAGTTAATCTTGCCCAATCAGTGACTGGAGTTTGTGCAGAGGATGGTGTAGCAGTAAAATTAAACGTATCAATCATTGGTTTCGGAGTAACATTAATGCCTCCGTGTATCACTCTTCCGTCTGGATGTAGTGTAATTGACATAACTCTCCTATTCTATACGATAACCCATGCACCGTCAAGTGTCATGGTTGAACCTAATGTAACTGGTCCTGCATTCAATGCATTTCGTCCAGTTCCAATATAATAACCATTGATATTATCTAGTCTTGCGTTGAATACAAGTGAACCATCACCAATGTAGATACCTCTAAATGAATTTGCAGCACCAACAGTTTCATAATTATCAACTGTAGTGGTTTGAATACCAAGATTCTTGACAGTTGTGATACCTGCTGTACCAAAATTAAATTCACTACCTGAAGGAAGACCTGTTAATCCTGAACCATCACCAACAAACTTAGTCGCAGTAGCAACACCAGTGATTACGACACCACTATTGTTTGCTTGTGCTTTGACTGCTCCACCAAATTTAATCGCAGATGCATCAATTCCAGTTAGGTTTGCACCACTACCACTAAAAGAAGTCGCAGTGACAACACCAGTAAACTTACCATCACCACCGACATCAAGCGCAGATGAAGGTTGAGTAGATCCGATTCCTACCTTACCAGCGGCATCTTGTACGACACCTCCTGTGCCCGATTGATGTTTCCAGTTGTTAAATCGGATGTCAGACATTATATTATACTTTCAATTTATGGTTTAGGGAATGCAGTTTTTATACTCGTGATTCCGACATACCAACTACCAGTCGTGGCAGCTGCTCCAAGTTTACCATCTGCCATATCATGGTATAGTTGATCTAATTGATCTTGTATAAAAGGATATCCAGATGTTGTCGCAGATCCTACAACTCTATCACTTTTATAATTTAACTTATTTAATTCGACTCTTGCAGCGTCTACATTTGATTGAACGATTGTTATCTTTGATCCGTCAGCCTTGTAAACCCCTGTAGAATCATCAATACTTACAGCATCAGGATATGCTTTATAAATTGCATCGTGATCGTAATTTGCCATTATGCTGATACCTCCATAGCTGTTATAGTACTAAATGCTCTAGCAAAATAGATATTGCTATTATTAGTATCATCGACAGTTCTGTTTACATAAAAATTATTACTTCCTTCAGTAAGAACTTGCATCTGATAAACGATTGCTTGTCCTACACTGTAAGAAGGTGTATCTACAAATTGATAATTAAAAGCTTGAGCATGACCACTATTAATTAAATTAGAACCAAGAATGTTTGAAGATACGGCTTTTCTACTACCTAGATCAGTATTTACTTTTATTACTGTAGCACTACCTCCAGCAACGCTACGAGTAAATCTAACACCAGTACTATTAGAACTATGACCAACTTTACCAAGACAGAACTGAACAAGAATCTTACTACTTGCTACTGTCGGTGTAATAGTTACATTAATTCCAGTTACATCTCCAAATGTACTACCATTATTTTGACCTGATATTGATACAGTATCTGATTTTTCATTAGTAACTAATTGAAGAATTCTACCAGCAGTTCCATATTCTAATCCGTTAGCTGAAGCATTAACTTTAAGTGCTTTACCTGCAGTACCAATTGCTAACCTTGTATCTGCACTTGCACCTCTTACGATGATATCACCTTGTGTAGTAGTTGGTGATGTTGCCTGTCCTTTTGCTACAAATGCCCAGTTTGCATGTGCTGTTCCACCAGATGATGGATTGTTTCCTGTTGATGCAGTCGTGCAAATGTAAGTTGATGTAACTGAACCATCAGTAAACACCACTAAATCATCGACGGCGTATGCTGTTGCGTTATTATACGTCCCTCGAAAAACTTGTTTTATTTTGCCTAAATCAATTGTTGCCATGTTATCAAATGGTTGCGATTAGATTCCCACTGCTATTTATACTGAAAGTTATACCCGATGGTGCGAACATAACTTGTTCAAATGCTGCATATTGATCACCAGTAATATTATCAGCACCTTTATTCGTGGTTCTCACTTGTAGATTACTTCCAATACCAGTAAAACCATACACTTCTGCAGCGGAAACATCAGTGAGATTTGCACCACTTCCATGAAATGATGTTGCAGTGACAGAATTTACACCACTGAAACTATTTGCAGTAACAATACCAACAACAACAATACCATCAGTGTTGGTTGTGATTGTACCAACACCTGCGGTATGCGTTATTTTATTGACTCTAATTTCTGATGCCATTTAATTATTTATGATGGTTTAGGATACTTATCTTTAATTGCCTTGATTGTTGTCTTCCACCCATCTATTCCATTATGGTAGATATCGTCTAATTGACTTACCAAATCTGGGTACTCTGCTCTTCGTTGAGATTTATAACTATTATTTTCTAAATCCCAAGATGCTTGTAATGATGCTAATCCATCTGTACATTCTTTCTCTGTGGGTTTAGAACCTCCATCATGAATAATAAGATTTGAATAAATTTTATTATTAGAATCACTCCAACCAAACCATTGCCCTGTTCTTACAGTGATAAGGTAATCTTCTATGTGATCTGGTCTGCCATCTATTCTCATTATGTATCTCCTAATTTAAGAAAGATAAATGAATTTCCTTCGTAAGCCGTACTATTAGCTAAAAACAATACAGAACTTCTATTTGTATATGCCGAGAACTTGACCTTATGTGTTGAAGTATTTGTTACATCAAAAATAAAATTAGCAATAGCATTGGTTGTATTATAGGCACTTGGAAAAATAGCAAACCCAGAAGAAGCATTAGTATAAGTACCATTATCTGTAGTTACGTTTAATTGTAATTGAGCAAATCTATTATCTCCACTATTCCTCTTAAAGCTCATTTGAGAATGAATCCAATAAATTCCTGTTGAAGGAAAGGTAAAAATTCCACTTGATTCTGTCATTGCAGAACCAATGTACCCCTGACTATTTGTATCACCTCTTTCCCAATTTGCAGTAAATTGTGTTGTCCCGTCTGATGTTAATGTTCCACCAGTATTTAATCTCCATTGATCTGCCATTGTTATTCCAGCAGATATTCCAGTTAAATTTGCACCACTACCAAAAAATGTTGAGGCAGTAACGGAACTTGCTACCGATACATTAGTTGCAGTACATACACCAGCGAATTGTGCGTGACCTTGATGAGTGATTGTTGCACCAATACCAGTTGTTCCAGTCAGAGGTCCCACAGTAAATCCAGTGGTAAGACCCACGGGATCTCCACCATTCTCACCGACTACACTAGTAACACGAATTTCTGACATATTAAGATGGTTCTGTTGGCCAAGTTACTGATGTCATATCTAATCTACCTACACTGTCTAGTTTAGGTGATGCACCGCTTGTTATGTCTCTTAATGCTTGGCGATAGGTTTTCCATTCGTTTGAAAGAGTGACATCTGAATTTGCTCTCCAATCACTCTCTGCTATTTTTTTATTTCTTTCATATCTCAACTGTGTCATAGGTTCTGCATTATTTAATTTTGTTAATTCTGCATCTATTTCTGATTCAGTTGGTTTTGTACTACTACCTTGCCAATTTAAATCTTTATAATCAAAACCTGGCCAACTCCAACCTTCGCCAGGTTTTAAGGAAATAAGTGCATCGTGTTTTGTTAAAATTGCCATTGTTTATGCTCCCATTTCATATACATAAATTGTACTCTTTAATTGCCCATTCTGAGCACTATAATTTAGATTATAGTTACCTGTGTAAAATCCTACTTCAATGTGATAATTAAGAGTCTGCCCTGATGAATAAGAAGGACTGTCAAGATAACCTAATACAGAACAGTGATACGCTCTATCATTAGTGGTGAAGTTTCCAAGATAATGCCATTCCTCTAATTCAGTTGCAGTTCCACCAGCAATAGACCTCATCAAATATAAGTTAAAGAGAGCCTGATCGCTACTTACACCGTTTAAACCAAATTGTTGAGCTAGAACATAAAATGTGCTACCAAGTGCCTCTGGTGTAAAAGTTACGGTTAAACCTGTGTCTGCTCTTGTTGGAGTGGTTATGGTAGTTGATGTGTTTGTTGTAGCATGATGTATCTTTAAAAGTTTTCCAGCACCAACACCTGTCAAGTTTGCACCACTAATTGCAGGTAGTGCACCAGTTAAATTACCAGCAGGTAAACTTGTTAAGTTAGCACCAGAACCACTAAATGAAGTTGCAGTTGTGACACCAGTTACATTAATACCTTTTGTAAACTTAACTGCATCGGTGCCAGTTTCTCCTACTATATTTTCGACTCTGATTTCAGACATTTTTTAAAGATCTTTTTTTTATTTAGTTAGAATACATTCAACACATTCATTACAAATGTGGTTCCAGCAGATACATGGAAGGTTGCACCTGTTGCAACATTGATACGATTCAATCTAGTGAAGCAAGTATTACCAGACATATTATCTGACTCTAATCTAATTGATGTTCCTGCTGCAACTGTAAATGCTTCTGTTGTTTTGAATACAAGATTCTCAAGTGTCCCTTCTGTATTGCTGAGTGCAGTTGAAAATCCACTAACTCCTGTTAGATTTGCACCATCACCATGAAACGCAGTCGCAGTAATAACACCTGTAGAGTGTAAATTATGTCCTGTTATATTTCCTGTTCCTAAAGTAAGTCCAGTTGAATGTAAATTTGATGAACCAGTTTGAAAATTTGATGCTGTAGATATACCACCAACACCAATATCACCTGGTGATGTTATATCTCCTGTAATTCCGTTCAGTTGTATTCCCATCAGGTTTTTAGTTATTTATTAACTTTTTAGGTCTGGTTCTTCCAAAATAATTAAATACATTTCTCCAATCCAATTTATTTATAGTTGGTAATTTAAACTTGTTATGGGTATTTTTAAGAAATGCACATCTCTCATACATTCTAATTAACTTTACAGGTTCAAACTCAGGAGTTATGAAGGTAAGATTATACCAAGGTTGCCCTCTTCTTAGTCTAAATGTTTGAGTATTTTTATTAATATGATATCCAACACTTAATGGTCTGTCTGGCCATTTGTAAATATCCATTTGTCCAGATATAATTGGTGGGTTAGTTGTAATACCGTTTGAATGTTGAAGTAGAATTACATTCTTAGTATCAGAAATGAATGACCATCGTGGATTAGGATATATTTGTACTACTTTACCATCACTTGTAAAATTAAGAATTTCATCACCTGGTAATTGTATAAGATCAATTGTTGACCTATCTTTGTTTATATTCCAATTCCAAGTTCCATCACCATTATGTTGAATTGTAAACTCTAAATCAAAAGGACATTTAACTTCAAAAGTATTTGCATATAATGTCTTTATTGACGGGCAATACTTTACATATTCAGAATCAATCGGACTTACTTTTGTCGGTTGTACTTCTTCTAAATTACATATTGCTGTAATTCTACTAGAAAATTCTGACTGCTCAGAGTCATTCAAATATCCAATATCTATCATTACAAATTATAAGAATACTTTATTATAGTGCCTTAGAATAATAAAGTCAAGTTAAAGTTGTAGTCTGTATCTTACGGAAACCACCTGCAGTACCACCACGTTCTACGGGTGTGCTATATCCACTGGGATTGACAACAGTATCATCTGTACCGTCACCTGATAAGTAACGACCACCATCATGATAAGCACCATTTTCACACTTTAATGTTATTCCACTACCACTATATGTGTCACAGAAAACAGCAATCATACCTCCAGCAGATCCTTGTCCCTGTCCTCTACCAGCTCCACTGCCTTGAGCCCAATTTAGTTGTCCTCTTGCATCTAACACTCCAGAACCTGAGACAGTTCCACGAACAAAAATTACAATTACACCACCAGTTCCATTATTACTACCACTCGTACTTGAATATTGACAACTTGCATTATTTCCAGAGGGGTTTCCAGCACTTCCATTAGTTGCATAATAATTACAGCTACCATTACCACCCTTTCCACCTCGGTCTTGTGCTGCACCACCAGCACCTACACCACCATAACTAGCACCTCTTACACTTCCACCACCACTTCCACCAGTAAAGCAAGTTCCATTAGCACCAGCACCAGCAACTGCAACTGTTCGTTCTGCGAATGCAATTCCATGTTGACCACCACCAGTGCCAAAATTTACTATTGATTGAATAGGAGAAGTTGCTTGTTGATTTACTGCTCCTGGTGAATTGGTTTGAGGACCACCAGTACCACCAGTTGCAGGTATTGTTGGATTACTATAACTTCCGTGAGTACCATCTATGATTCTTATATTAACTGATGTTAGATTACTTCCAGAGGAACTGTGGTTTGCACCTCTAGCTTTCATAGAGATTTCACCATTTAATACTAAATCTCCACCAACGTAAATATATGCACCTGGTTTTCTAACACCAGGAATAAATGATTGACCTGAATTTATGGTCAGATTACCAGTAATATGAATACAAGCAACTCGACTGTCTGCTGTTGACGTAAAGAAATCACTATTGCTATAGGAGGATACAGTTACATTACCAGTATGAACTGTATAATCATAACCAGCACTTACGGTTTGACTATTAATCGTACATGTGCCACCAGCAGTTGGAGTTTGTGCTGATGCGTTTGCATCAAATGACCAGTTGTTTGCCTTGACCTGTGTATAAACATCCATCAAACTAAAGGCGGCAGGAGCACTTCCCTTTTCCCCTCCCATTGCTTTTAGTAAATCATACAAAGATCCTCTACTTTGATTACCAGCTGTAAAATTTGCTCCAGCTGCTATTTGGGCAGTATTAGTTGCACCAATATACCTTGGCATTAGGATATCTCCTCATAACATATCAATATTTCTAAATCACTAGCTGCACTTGCTCCACCACGAATACTATGATTTTCTTCTAAGTATAAAAATGAGTTTTTATCTATTAATACAACAGTTGAACCTGCTGGAACTGTAATTCCCTTTGCAATATGTCTATCGTTTGACCCATCATAGTGAGTGACAGTTACTGTCGCAGAGTTTGTACCATCAACATTTGAAACTAATATTGTATTAACTTTAAATGCTTTATTACTACTTGCAGAGTTGGCTAGTAATGAAGTTGTGGTTGATGTTCCAAGTGCAGCACCTACCGTCTTTGCTGTGATAGTTGCTACGTTTACAATGTTTGGTGCTGCCATTTTAAAAAATCTCCTGCTTTATTTATCCAAATACCATTGCCATTGCTATTGCTTTTCCAGTGCTTGCCAACGCTTTCCCTCCAACGGTAACATTTCCACCTCCTCCAACGGTAACATTTCCACCTGTAACATTAATCCCTGCTCTTGCTGTAATAATACCAACTGAATCTATATTCGTTACATCTTCGTAGGTTAATGTTCCACCAATTCCAACATCTCCTGTAAATGAAGCAGTCGTTCCAGTTATATTACCAGAAAAAGTGGTTGCAGTTACAACACCAGCAGTTATATTATTGACAGTAGGAATATCTGCTTTAGTTCCATCGGCACGAAAAATTGAAATATCACCACCATTAGCAGTGATACTGTTTATTCCTGAGATACTATTTGGTCTAATTACTGTCATAACTTTATTTATTAAACCACCACAAAATTACCATCAACATTCAGAACTCCGTTGACTGATACAGGACCTGCCATCAGACCATTCATCGAGGTTCCAATATAATGATTACCATTGATTGCATTATCATATAGTATCATACCATTACTTACATAAAGTCCTTTTGCAGAATTACCAATACCCTGTAGGTCAGCATCATCAGTTGTTGTAGTTCCAATACCAACGATTGCAGCTGCAGTTTGAATACCAGTGACTGATGTAGTAAATGCACTTGAACCTCCACCACCTGCAATACTTATATCAATTGCATTGCCAGTTTTCTTAAACGTATTACCAGCACCAACAAAATTAAGAATACGAACAGTTCCAATACCTAAACCACCAGACTGAATACCAACAACTGGGTCAGAGTCAATTAACTGAATACTACCACTTCTACCAAAAACACTTGCAACATTTGCAGTGCTTGCACCAGCAAAACCAATATGTCTTACATGAATTATTGTTCCTTGTGCAGGTGCAGATGCAAACGTAAGTGAATTAGATCCTGTGCCTGTTACATTATATGCCCTTGTAGTTGAATTGTCTGATGGATATTGCATCACACCATCTAATGCAACTAAAATATTATCGTTATTAATAACTGCTCTTGATAAAGTAAATGATGTTGTGCTTCCATCAGCAGTAAATGTATCTACTTTATTATCTGAGATATCAAATGTAGGGAAGTTATTTGCAACAAGATTTCCAAATATAATATCAGTTGAAGCTGGTGCTGATGAAAATATAATGACAGAATTAGTATCAATACCATATCCATTTGCAGGTGATGTTGAATCATGTGGTCTTTGTATGACACCATTGTGTGATAAGAACAACTGAGCTGCTCTTGTCATTTGTGCCTTTGTGCCACCATCAAATGTTGCTACAAATTTTGTATTGACTCCATCAAATGCAACACTTAATGTATGTGCTACTCCTGTTCCACGACCTGTAATATTAATTTTATTTCCTGCATTTGCATCTGATGCATTTGCAGCTAATTGGATTGTATTATGGTCTACCTTGATTGCAAAATATACAGTTCCATTTGTAAGTCCTGTAATATTTCCACCACCACCGTTTGAATATGTTACTCTTGAACCTGTTAAAAACTTATGATTATTGATTGTAATTGTATCAGCTGAAGAATCAACGACTGCTGTGGAAGATCCATCGAAAGTTGAAGTGAAAGCAAGATCATCTAAAATCTTGAAACTATTATTTTCTCCAGTTGCGTTACGATTACCTAGATATGCCAT
>VTLG01000439.1_pt1 | contig 10269 bp, 5 predicted proteins | sample 4694571 | NCBI WGS metagenome assembly VTLG01 (sample SAMN12604809, study PRJNA352737) | marine metagenome | biome: ENVO:00000447; feature: ENVO:00000209|ENVO:00000569|ENVO:01000036; material: ENVO:00002151; isolation source: viral sequences binned using virsorter ... | reverse complement strand
ATTGGTGAACCTTATGAAATGCACTATAGATTTAGTCAACAAAGATTAACTCAAGGTGGTGGAGGTGCTACTGAACTCATAAGTGGTCGATTACAAATACATCATTTTTATATTAAGTATGAAGATTCTGGTTTCTTCCAAGTAGAAGTAACACCTGAGAATAGAGACACATCTTTACATAAATTTACTGGTCGTTTGCTTGGTGCTGCTTCTGCTTCTATTGGTCAGATTAATTTAGATACAGGTACATTTAAAGTACCTATTATGAGCAAGTCAGACAGAGTAAGTATAGATGTAAAGAACAATACATTCTTGCCTACCTTGTTAGCTAGTGCAGAATATGAAGGAGTATTTCACATGAGGAGTAGAAGAATTTAATGGGATATTTGAGAAAATCAAAACTATCAGATCTTAATTATGTATGTCAAAACATGAGACAAATGGATAGATTAGAAGGTTTATATCAGACAGGACAAGATCCAGAAGATGCCTTACGTTTGTCGTTTTTGTTTGGTAAAACAATATTAACAATAGCTGGTGACGAGGATCAACCTATGGGCTTATGTGGAGTGCGTAAAGATGGTTGTATATTTATGATTTGTACTGATGAATTGTTTTCTAATAAAAAATATAAAATACAACTAATAAGAAAAGGTAGAGAATGGATAGACAGTTTGTTGAAATCTTATAAAGTCCTATATAATTTTGTATATGCAGAGAATCATACTGCTATAAAGTGGTTAGAAGCTCTCGGTTTTGTTTTTATAAATTATCACGAAAAATATGGACAACATGAAAAACCATTTTATGAATTTCTGAGGATTGCCTAAATGTGTTCTCTTGCTGCTGGTATTAGTGGAGGTTTAAATCTTTTTCAAGGTCTTGCTATGCAAGGTGCTGCAAAAGACGCTGCTAGACAAACTGCTGAACAAGAGAAAATAGGTGTAAAATCAGCAGAAGATAGTAAGAGAAATAAACAATTAGCTTTATCTGAACAAAAAGCATCAAAAGAAAAACAAGAAGCACAAAATGTATTTGCTAAAAACATAGAAATATTACAAGCACAAAAAGCTTTATTAGCATCAGGACAAGCAGGTAACAATATAAATTTATTGTTTAGAGATTTAGGAAGACAGGGTGGTAATTTTAGAGAATCTATAAGGCAAGAATTAGAATCATTTAGTAGACAATATGATAGAAATATACAAGGTACAGAATCAGAATATCAAAACATCAGAAACAGATTAAGAAGTAATACTATAACTGCATATAACCAAATACCTTCAACAGGATCAATTATTTTAGGTGCTGCTACAAGTGCCTTTAATACTGAACTTTCTTTAGATGATGGATTCTTTAGCTAATTATGACATCTAGTTTTCAAAGCACAGCAGCCACAAGGATTTACGATAGTCCTGTAGATACTTTTGTGCAACCTGTTACTGCTGTACAAAAAAGTAACTTGGCAGATTTGGCAGAAATCTTACAAACAGTTAATCCAACATTAGAAAAGTTTTTTGTAAATAGAGCTAATCAAAAAGCAAAAAAAGATAGAAAACAAGCTGTTGCTGATGTTTTAGATGCCGAAATAAATGGTGGTGCTATTGCTGATTTATCAAACAGAATTGAAAAAGTTGAAGGTAGACAGACAGCTAGAGAAATAATAGGTGGTACAAGGGCTTATAGAAGACAATATGAAAAATCCTTAGTAGCGTTACAAGCTCAAAAAAGAGGTAACAGAATGGATAGTGACTATGATGTCACTAGAATAGATACAGGTGAAAAAGATGAAAACGGACAACCTATATTAAAATTTTTAAAAGAATTTAGTACTGATAGCAATGAATATAGGACTTGGAGGAAAAGTTACCTTGATGAAGATTTAGAGCTTTTTCAAAAATTAGGTATTGATTCAACTGTAGTTGATGACATCTACATACCTGAAATGAGTAAGGAGATGTTTAAAAATGCTAATTATGGAACTAAACAAAATCAAGCTTTTAAATATAATAAATTTTTAGGATTGATGCCTGATGTCTTAACAGAAGCATCTTTACATTTAAGCAAAGGAGAAGACGATCAAGCTGGTGAAATTTTAAATAACTACCTAGAAAATATGTATAAAGGTGGTATTACTGGTACAGATGCTACTAAAACATATAAAACTCTTATAGATAATATTTATGCTCAAGGTGAAAAACTATTAGATATAGATGTAAGCAAACCTGATGCTGCACAAAAATTAGCTTTAGCTGAAAGTTTCCCAGATAGGCTTTTAAGTTTAGTTAAATATGGAGAAAAAGATCTTAGAAGTCATAAAGACTATCTGACAAAATCAGCAGCTTTTGATGAAAAGTTTGAAAGATTAGTACTGCAAAAAATTAAATACAAGAATCAAGTACAACCTTTACTTAACAAATTAGAAATTAAAAATAAGTTTCAAAATATAAATAAAATACCTCTTACTGTAGATATGACAGATGCAGAAAAAACTACAGCAATAGAAAATAAACGAAATGGATATGAAGCGTTAAAAAATGATCCTAGATTTACAACAAAAGAAGAACAAGATTATATAGATCAATTAGGTAAATCAGATAACTTTGATCTTAAAAGTAAAATTATTCCAGATTTAAAAAAGAAAATTACATTAGGTGTATTTGATGGTTTAGATACTGAGTTAGAAAAAGCTATTTCAGATATAGAAAACAATCATGCAACAATGGACAATGAAGCAATCGACTTAATAGGTAAACTTAAAACGTTTGCAGCAGAAAGTGATGGGTTAGGAGAAGATATACAAACTTCTACAAATAACATAATGAATATAGTTAACGATAACTTAGGTGTAGGAGATAAGTTTCAAACGCTTGGTCCTTTTAACGATCAAACTAGAAGCAATATGTTGAAATCAACTAAGCTTGGTTTTGAAGTTCGAGATAAGATAAAAACATATTATATAGATTATATAGAAACAAATGGTAAACGACCTACCAGTTTAGAAGTACAAGCAATAGAACAACAATATGCTGTGCAAGCTTTAGCTGCTGATGGAAAACCAGAATTTGTAAATTTAAGAAATCAATTATATCCAAACGCAGAAAATCCTTTTAAAAAATCAGAACGACAACTATATCAAGAAAAGATTGAAGGAATAGATTTAAACAGAACAGTACCAGAAGGTTCATTCGGAATAGGCACACAAGAAAATGAAAGAACAAGAAGATTACAACAACAAGACACAAACACGAATAATAATTTTTTTGAAGGGGGAATGGATCTAAGTTCTGTACCTCAATTTGAAAGAAGAAGGGGTGCAGGTTATGGCGGTGGTATGCCAATAGAATTTAATTTACAAGAACTCTTAAATCAAGAAAACTTCCCTGATTTTGGTGGTTTAGCAGAGTTAGTAAGAGGTGGAGAATCTTTAGGTAGTGGTCTTTATAATGCTTTTAATGGTGGTACAACTGATACAGCAGGTGAAATGGATATAACAAGTAAAACTATAGGTGAGATGGAGCAAATGCAAGCTGATGGCAAAGTCTTTGCAGTAGGAGCTTATCAATTTACACCTAATGTTTTAACAGAAGCTAGAGTTTATTCTGGTCTTAAGAAAGATGATATTATGACACCAGAAAATCAAGATAGATTATTCTGGGGTATGTTACTAAGTGGTAGAAAACGACCTTCTTTAGCTGCGTACCTTACAGGTCAAAGTGATGATCTTAATGCAGCACATGAAGATTTAGCATTAGAATTTGCTGCAATACAAGGACCAGATGGCAAAGGTATGTATGATAATGACAAGGCTGGAAATTTTGCCAGAATAGATGCAAACCTAGTCAGGGAATCTTTAATTGCTGCTCGCAAACTTTTAATGAATAGAGAATGACAGACTCAAATTTAATTCCACAAGACGAAAATACAGTACCAGAAGGTGCTTTCGGTATTGGGTCTAAGAAAACTGATGACTTTACAGAGAATGAAAGGCTAAGAAATTTTGGTATTAAAGATATACCTAAAGCAATTTTTGACCAGTTAAAAAGCAACTCAGGTGCAATCGTTTTACCAAATCAAATTACAGAAGAAGTTATAGAAAAAGCTGCTAAAAATCAAGATAAGTTTTTAAAGCCAAGATCAGAAGAAGAAGAGACATTTTTTAGAGCTACCGCAGCAGGTATCGCTGACATACCAAACGAAATAAAACATATAGCTGATTGGATTCAAGGTAATCCTTATGATCCAAATGAGTTAATTGATCTTAAAGCTTTAGGTCTTGAAAAAGAAGGTGATTTAGATGATGCAGCATATCAAGTTTTTAAATTTGGTTCTGGTTTTTTAATACCTTATGCAGGTTTTAATAGAGCTTTGCAAAAAATAAATGGCATAAGATTGTTAAAAGGAGTAAAAAATTATGACAAGATTGCTACTGGTGCTAGATGGTTTACAGCAGGTGGGGCAGCAGATTTTGTTGGTGTAGATGCCTATGACGAAAACTTATTTAATTTTCTTGGAAAGATAGAAAATCCAGTACTTACTAATAGATTTGTAAAACCTATTGTTGAATATTTATCTGCACCAGAAAGACCAGAAGAAGGAGATGAAAGTAATTTTGGTGAAGCAAAACTTAAACAGTTTTTGACAGGTACAGTTTTTGGAGAAACTATTGGACTAACAGCAACAGCAGCAACAAAATTACCTAAATTAAAAAATGTATTAGAGCCATACGCTGTAAGACTTATTGATGATATTACAGGTGGTCCTAATATATTAAATCCAGAACAGATGGCTAATAGAACTATTCAGCTATTGAAGGATATAAAGAATGATCCAAAAAGATTAGATTTTGCTTTAAAACAAATTAAAAGATTAAAAAAAGCAACTCTTGTAGGTAGTGAAGAATTTTCAGATGAATTTACAAAAGTACTAGATGATTTACCTAAGTTTGATGAAGTAGCACCAAAAACTAAAGTAACAAAAAAAACTAAAACAAAAGCTACTGATTTGCCTTTACAGCAATCAAAACCTAATCCTAAAATTTGGAATGATGTAGAAAGTATTACTGATGATACATGGAAAGCTACAGGTAAAGTACTAAATAGAATTGTTATACCTGACGAGTTTTCAGTAGAAGCTGCAAGTGCTATGGGCTATGATGAACTGTTGCCTAAAGTAATTCAGATAGCAAAAAAAATTAGTCCTAATGACCCAGAAAAACACATGAGGGTTATCTATCTTGGTGCAATAAAAGAACAAAAAAGGTTAGCTACAAACGTAAGTCAATACATGACCGATATAGAACAAGCTTTTATGCTTGGAGAAGAGATACCAGATGAACTATTACAGAATTGGTCAGAAGATGTATCAAAGATGATAAATCTTGCAGGTCCAACTAAAAAAATAAGCAACGAAACAGCAGGTACAGTAAGAGTAAATCAACTTATAGATGCAGAACCTAAAGATGTTATTCGTAAATCTGTTGATGAAGAAGTACAAGCAGGTATTGGTGGTGGAGAAAAAACTGTTGAACGTGCGAGAAAAGAAAGATTCCAAACAACAACGAGAGATTTAGTTGAAAAGACTAAAAAACAAATAGCTGAACAAAAACTAATACCAACAAAAGAAGAACTATATGAAGGTATGCAAACTTATATACAAAATAATGATATTGAAGGTTTGTTAGGTATTACAAGAAAAGTATTAGCTATGCAGGGTGATAGTAAAAAAATAAGCAAGCTTGTAAAAGGTATGACTTTATTTGATAGAGGAGCTAGAGGTTTAAGAATGAGTAATGAGTTGTTTATAAATAATTTATTGTCAGCACCAGAAACACAAATCATCAATATTATTGGTTCTTTATTTAATGTTGCTCTTGGTCCTTTAGACCTAGCAGCAGGTAGTCCAATCATGGACAAACAAATGAAAATAAGGGCAGCTAGAGAGCTTGCTACTATTTTTACTTCTTCTATAGATAGTCTTAAAGCAGCAGGTAAAGCGTTATGGCTTGATAAGAATATTCTTGATGAAAGAAGAATGTTTGGTACACAAGATGCTTATGAAAGATATGCAATAAGAATGATGGGTGATAGTGCTTTTGCAAAGAGTATAAATTTATTTGGTCATGGAGTTAGAGTACCTTCTCGATTCATGATGGCAGGTGACGAGTTTACAAAACAAATTGCATTTAGATCAGGTCTTATGGGTGATCTTACGACACAAGCAACAGAAAGAGGATTAACAGGTAAATCTTTTCAGATTTATGTAAAAAGTAATTTTGATGAAATTATAGATATTGTTAATACCAAAAGTTTTACTAGAGGACAAGATACTGCCTTTCCTGATTTTGTACCAAATGAAAACATTTTAGACGCATATACAAGAAATTTAGATTATGCAGCAGATAGAACATTTACAACTGAATTAGGCAAAGGATTTGGTCTAAATGGTGCAGGTTCAGCCCAAACAAAAAAACTTGCAGAAATATTAAAATCTTCTGCTTTAAGGCCAATAGTTCCTTTTGTTACTACACCTGTAAATATAGGTAAACAAGTAATTAGAAGAACAGGTGTGCCAGACTTTAGAACTTTATTTAGAGGTATGCCACCAAAATATAATGCAACTATAGGAAGAATTTTAAAAGAACATAATGATAATTTATTAAGTGATGACTTAGCTACTGCATATAGAGCTAACGGAGAAGCTACTATGGGCGGTCTTTTATGGGCTTATTTTATATCTTTAGCAGCAGCCAAAGATGACCCAGAAGCAGAATTAGCAATTATTGGTGGAGGTCATCATAATAAATATTTAAGAGAAGGAGAGAAAAGAACTGATGAATTACCTTATAGTTTTAGAGTTTTACAAAAAGACGAAGATGGCAATGTAATTAGAGGAGATAATGGTTTACCAAATTACGAATACTTAGACCTTTTATCTCGAATGGAACCAATAGGTTCTTTATTTATGATTGCAGGTGATATGGCATATATTAGAGATTTTGTAAGTGATGAAGATTATGACAAAGCTGCTTATGCTCTTACAGGTTTACTATCAAGAAATATAGGCAATAAATATATGCTTCAAAATGTTGCAGAGTTTATTGATTTAACAAGTGATGTTGGTGCTTTAAAAAGATTTTATAGAGTGCCAGCAAATTACGCTGCAAATCTTGTACCTTTTTCTTCTTTATGGAGAAGCATTACAAGAGCAAGAGGTGAAAAATGGACATACGAACTTCGTGATAATGAAGGTAAATTATTAGGAACTCAAACATACGAAGGTAGATTTCCAAAAAGAAAAACTAAATTTAGAAAAGGAGATAGAAAACCTCAAACAGAAAGAATCGAAGATAGAGGAAACTATACAGAAGATTATGGTGAATATGAAGGTAATGATTTTGGTAGTTTAAAACTATCTAATAATCCTTTTCAAGATTTGGATATTTTTGGCACAATGATAACAAGAAGTTTACAAGACTATACAGCAGGTTTTAGTGCAGATATTGAACCAATAAGAAGCATGACAACAGGCAGAATTGCAGAATACCCAGAAGGTGCTTTTTTTGGTAATTATTTTAATCCTTTTAAATACAGAAAAGAAAAAGACAATCCTGTTGATGAATATATAAGAAGATTAGATTTGAAACTTGTACCACCGCTTGAAACTATTAGATTTAATAAATATGGTAATGAAGTAAATTTAACAACACAACAATATAACAAGCTAACAAGTCTAATACCTTTTATAAAAATAAGCTATGACGAAAAAGGCAGACCTTTCTTTGATCCGCAAAATGGTAAACGCTTTCCAGAAATAATTTTAGAACTTTCCAGAAATAAAAATAATATCAAAGCTTTGAAGGAGTTAGAAGCTGATCGTTCTGGTAGTATTGATGCACAAGGAATGTTAACAAGAAAAGAAATTATAAGAAAAGAACTACAACAACCAGTAAGAACTTTTTGGAAGGATTACAAAAAAGTTGCTGTAGAGTACTATAAAGAATATATTATGGATAAAAAAATAAAATCAATGGCTGAAAACGAGAACAGAAGAGCTTATGAAGATATAATACCAATATTAGAGAACTTCTCTGGCAATTAACTATGGCTACCAACACAGCAGCTTCATTTACTAACCACACAGGAAATGGCAGTACTGCTAACTTTTCTATATCTTTCAGCTACTTATCAACTGCTGAAATAGATGTAACTGTAGGTGGTGTATTAAAAACTCTTGGTACTCATTACACTATTACTGGATCAACTCTAACCTTTACAAGTGGCAATATACCTGCTAATGGTACTGCAATTAAGTTTCAAAGAGATACAGATATAAGTGCTAAAAAAGTAGACTTTGCAGATGGTAGTGTTTTAACAGAAACAGATTTAGATACTCAAAGCGATCAAATATTATTTGCACAACAAGAAATAAATGACATAGTAATTAATGATGTTTTTAAAAGAGATGGTTCACAAACTCTTACAGGGTCAATAGTTTTTGAAGGTAGTAGTGATGATGCAAACGAAACAACAATATCAGTAACCAACCCTACTGCTGATAGGACTATTACTTTTCCTGATATTACAGGTACAGTAATTACCTCTGCTGATACAGGCACAGTCAACTCAACAATGATTGCTAATGGAACTATTGTTGATGCTGATATAAATAGTTCTGCAGATATAAATGGTAGTAAGTTATTAAATGATTCTGTTGGTCTTACAAAATTAGGTGCTGGTGCTTTACCAACAGACATAACTATAACTAGTGCCAATATAGTAAATGGCACAATAGTAAATGAAGATATAGATACTGGTACTTTAGATGGTAGATATTTTACAGAAACAGAATTAGACCCTTCTGCTAGTGCTGGTCAAAACGTATTAGATGCAAGATACTATACAGAAACCGAAGCAGATGCAAGATTTTATAATTTAGATAGTGCTGAAGAGATACAGTCAGGTGAGACTTGGACTTCTGCTGACAATAAAGTAGCGACTACAGCCGCTATAGATGCAAGGATAATAGACCTAGTAGATGATGTTGGTGGTTTTGTAGCTATAGCAAATAAAGATAGTTTCCCTACAGCTAATCCTGACATAAACAATGGAACTGGAACTATTGTTTCTATAGCTGATGCAGGTGGTATAGTTGTTCAAGCAAACGGAAGCAGCAATAATTCTCAAGCTGGTGGTGCAACTGTAACTATTACAGGCATGAGTTCTTTAGCTAGTACTACTATTGCTTCTGGCTTTGGTATGCTTGTAGAAACAACTACTACATTACATACATATACATTTCACAGGCTTGTACCAAAAGCAACTGAAGTAACAACTGTTGCTGGAAGCATATCTAATGTAAATACTGTTGCAGGTTCTATTAGTAACGTAAATACTGTTGGTGGAAATATTGGCAACGTAAATACTGTTGCAGGTATCTCAGCTAATGTAACAACAGTCGCCAGTGATGGTACAGATATAGGAACTGTTGCTACTAATATTACAAACGTAAATACTACAGCAGGGTCAATATCTAATGTAAATACAGTAGGTGGAGCTATAAGCAATGTAAATACAGTTGCAGGTAATAACACTAATATCAATACTGTTGCAGGGATCAGTGGCAATGTGACAACCGTAGCTGGTATCAGCAGTAACGTAACCACTGTTGCTAATGATGGTACTGATATAGGTTTAGTGGCTGGATCTATTGCTAACGTCAATACAACAGCAGGTTCTATAGCAAATGTAAATACTGTTGCTGGTTCCATATCTAATGTCAATACAGTTGGTACTAATATTACAAACGTAACAAACGCATCAAATTACCTAAATAATTTTTTACAACTATACTTAGGAGTAGCATCATCTAACCCAGTTGTTGATGGTTTAGGTAATCCATTAACAGAAGGCGATTTGTACTTCAATGATGTTGACAAACGTGTTCGTGTTTATAACGGATCTGTTTTTCAAAATCTTGGTGAAGGTGCAGTAGAGGTTGCAAAATTTGCTACGGCAGCTTTTAATACCTTATATACAGCTTCAGCAGGTTCTAATAGTATAGACTTAGGAGGTCTTGCTATAACAGGTGCAGTATTTTCAAACGAAGCTATTGCAGCCAACCGAGTATCCCTCGCCAAAGGCTCTGGAACTTTTAACTTAGGAGGAATCTAACTTACCATGCCTGACCAATTACAACTTAGAGGTGGTACAACTACCGAACATAACTCATTTACTGGTGCTTTAAGAGAAGTCACAGTAGATACTACAA
>VTLG01017283.1_pt1 | contig 10270 bp, 12 predicted proteins | sample 4694571 | NCBI WGS metagenome assembly VTLG01 (sample SAMN12604809, study PRJNA352737) | marine metagenome | biome: ENVO:00000447; feature: ENVO:00000209|ENVO:00000569|ENVO:01000036; material: ENVO:00002151; isolation source: viral sequences binned using virsorter ... | reverse complement strand
AATTAACAGCAGTTTGAAATTGACTTCTCCATCTATGATCGCCATCATCAATAATAATATCAAATTTTTTTAAATTGTTTTCTACATACTCCTTTAAGGAAGGTGATAAATCTGTAGTATCAAATTGCTCTATTGTAATTTCTTTTGGACTCCCATATGTTTTATCGTCAATATCCATACCATGTATTTTCATGTTAGAAAAATACAAATACCATAGCAATAAACTTGTACCTGTTTCTATTCCTACCTCTAATAGATGTCCTTGTTTTTCTCTATATTTTTTAAAAAGATTTTCATAAACACATTCTATATAACAATGACCCCCAACGCCATATTGGGTGTCATCATTAACCAGATCTAAGAAAATCCAATTTTTATCACATTTATTTTTAATTATCTCAGTATTTCTATAGATGTCTAATAAGCTACCCGTCTTTACCTTTCCACTCCTAAATAATTGTAAAACATCTTCACCCCAACAGCAATACGATTTATAATTAATCGTTACTACCGATCCAACATCACCTACATCAAATTCCTTTCTACTTATTTCTTCTCTATCTCCCAACCAACGGTCGGCTGCAATATGAGCATCTTCAACAAAAGGAGCATTAAAAGATCTCGTTGATATTCCTTTATCTTTAAGATCTTTTGCCATCATTTTTTCTTTCGTATTCTTTGCGGCAGCCTTCGCACAAATATTTTCCAGCCTTTTCATTCAAAATTGTTTCTTCTTTGGTGGTACGCCCACACATTTCACAATAAAATTCTTCTTGAACGAATTGCTCAGAGTTTTTTGGCTTATGGGGTGCAAAACCCCCTAATTTTCTACCTAATAACAATCAATCTCTCCACACCCTATGGGTAGATATGTATTGGACTTAAAACTGATTACAACCTAAATATACCCCTATAAAAGTAGATCTTTTAAGAGGTCGTGATTTTGGAGTTTCCCAAGCGCTCGCTTTTCCGCTTTTTGTATTCCCATCGCAGTGTAACCTGTTAAAGCAGAGATTTCTGACAAAGTTTTTGGCTCAAGTCCCTCTAAACCAAACCGATAACAAATCGTTGTCTTCTCAATTTCAGTAAGGTCTGAATTTTCAATGACAAAATTAATATGCTCTTTTAGTTCTTGCTTTTCTTTGATATGCAAATCAGCCGAGCTAAGAGAAGATTGTAATTCAATATTATCACTACGCCCTTCTTTAGCGTCATCACAATTTGGCTGTGTGTCCAAACTGATTTCAAACTGAGGGATCATTTTTTTATGACCCTTAGTCTTTCGCATATTCGTAGTTGAGGAACGAGCAGTCCCACTTACACTAGAAAACATATCGTCTTCATTCTTTTCCTTGATGTAATCATTAATCTTGTTCCAAGGAATGTGGACGTTTCTATTTTCATAAAGAGATTTCAACACTTCTGCTTTCACCCAATGCCGAGCATAAGTAGAAGGTTTGGTACCTTTACCTTCTTTGTACTTGTCTATACCTTGTATCAACCCATATAGACCAGCACTCTTAAGGTCATTGTATTGCATCAAATGTCGGTAGTCCTTAATTACATGATCAACTACCCACATATTTTCTTCAATCATTATATCTCTTTTAGATTTGATCACTCATTGTCTCCTATTGTAAAATACCAATTTCTTTAAGTGGCAGAGGTTTGCCATTCTTATCTTCAACAATTTTATTATTAACCATACCAGTCATGTAAGTACCGTTACCTACATTATGACCATCATACAGAGTAGGCACTACAACATCATCTCCTACATACCTTTTCAAGCTACTCCCTGTTACATTGTTTTTCGATACTTGTCCTTTACCCATTGTTTTCCTTTCTTTACGGATGAAAAATGGTGTACCCGGTGTGGGTCGAACACACAATCTACGGCTTAGAAGGCCGTTGCATTATCCATTATGCTACGGGTACCAAAACTTTATGTCCATTCTGGTTCATGTGGATATATTTCTAATCTTTCTTCTTCCTCTTTAGTCCTCTTCCTTTCATACTCAAACTCTAACCTCATTTGAATAGGTGAACGCCACATTTTATACCACTCAATAAACTTATCATCCAACCGATAACAACTCGTTGATTTTTCATCACTCTGTATGCACCAATACCCATCTTGGTTGAGCGAGTTCTTGCGCTCTAACTCGGCGTTTCTATCTTCTAACTCTTCAATGCGGTCACTCATCCTCTCATACTCAGCCCACTCCTTAGAAGACATTGATTCCAACACCTTCAAATCTTTCATCAAAGTAGGAGCAACTATTGACCACCACTTCTTCTGTATCTTGTACCAAGCTTGAGGTGTAAAAGGATTACGAAAACATTTCATTAGAAACCTTTCTTCCATAAAGACTTTCTATCGCCTTTATTAATAATAACCACACTTAAAATAAACCAACCGATAAATAAAATACTTAAGACCATTAATTTATACATCTTAATATAACACTTTCTTTGTGGTTTGTCAAGCCCTTATATTTTAATTCTTCATCACTCATATTATCAATAGCATTAGCAAGTGCTTCTCGTTGGCTTTTTTCCAATGTCTTTACGTCTGCCACATAAGTGCGAATCAAAAATACCACACTCTGTACCTCAGTGATTCCTTTTAAGACTTGTCGCTCAACCCTCAAAAACAAATCATCCTTATCAAAATCTTTCCCAATGTTTTTGCTTGGATGTTGGTTAAGAATAGGACTACTAGTCAATGTCCAATTGTATCTGATAAATGGACCCTTATGTAAGCAAGCATTCCATATATGCTCATAAGCAGTTTTATCCATACCAGGCACATCCTTGTGCATCTCTGCCATACTCATCATCATTTTTTCTTTGGGACTCCACCAAGACGGTAAACAAACATGAGCTGCGACTAACATATCATGCTGCATAACACAAACATCTTCTTGGACTTGCGAACAAAGTGCATCAAAGAAAGTAGTATAGATAGGTGTCGGATACTTACAACCACTACATTGTTTAGAGCAAGCACACAATGGACTTTTTATAACCTGTAAGACTTGACAATAATCATCTACGTAAACTGTCTCGCCTGTTATTTCATTATCTAAAACATAATAATCATCTTCACTAAAAAATTTTATATAACTGTACTCTTTGGATAATTGTTCTGCCATCCAAAAGCAAATCGTCTTCATCAGATACTTTTGGTTGCCGCTTTGTATCTCAGAGAATCCCCATTTCTTACACTCACCCCTCTCTAAATAATACTGAGAAAGGTTTTCTGCTCTTGCATCGTGTTTTTCATTCTTATACAGAGGCAATTGCTCATCAATAATAAAATGGTTTTCATCTTCTAATTTCTTTATGCCAGGCTTTACACTATACTCCGTAGGAATGTAGGGTAGGTTTGTCATTCGCGAGCCAACTCCAAAAGGAAACCGAATTGCACCATCGTTAGTGTAGCAGTTTGAGCCTTACTCTCTTTGAGATCGGCATACTTCTTTTCCATAGTTACCAACCAATCCTCATCAGCTTCTGCGTTTCTACCTAAACCACGCTTCGTTTTAGGTTTATAAATCTCTTTCTTTACACCCGATACCTTTTTCTTCTTAGGTGTAGTAGCAGCTTCTTTTAAAGATTTATCTAACTTCTCTTGTGTATAGGAACGAAGTGCTGATTCTTTCTTTTTTCTTGGACTCATACTAGACGAGTATCTCCTGTATTAATACGAGTGCGAGATCGTTTACAATAATCTACCGACAATTCAAAACCAATATATTGTCTTTGAAGAAAGCGAGCAGTGACACAAGTCGTACCCAAACCACTAAAAGGATCAAACACCACATCGTCTTTATACGAAAGCATTTGAATCAATCGCTTCGGCAACTCTACCGGAAACATAGCGTTTAAGCCCATCTTTTTTTGCCTTGTTTCTGGTGCAAACGTCCACATTCCCCATGAATTATGAATAAACTCATCCTTGCTTACGGTAATCTTATCTTTATCGCCCAGCTTCTTTTTCTGATCCTTGGCAAAGATAAGAATAAATTCAAACGATGATGGAAAACTTGGACAAGATGGTGACATATAACTACCCCATGCCGTCCTATTACCTGTTGTATTTTTATTCCAAATAATAGTAGCCATCATAATGTAGCCTAATTCTCTAGTCATAAACTGAATAATATCAGAGTGGGTAGGCACAGACCCATTACGACCATCTCCAATATTAATACAAACCCTACCACCAGTTACCATCTTTGCTTTTACATTACCAAAGATTCGCTGCAACCATGCGATATAGTCATTATGATCTTTGTTGTCTTGATATATGTCATAAGGATTTTTATGCTTCGCATTATAACCCAAGTCAACATTATAGGGTGGACTAGTAATAAGCAAATCAATAGAGTTATCATCTAACTCTTGAATCAATTGCTCAGAATCACCACAAGTAACCTCATTTATAAATCTATCGTTCACAATAACTCCTTAACATTTTAGGTGCTTTCTTAAACTCTGCTACACAAGCATCATACTCAATAGCGCTTTTATCGGTTATCTTCTCGTCATATTCTATCCAATTATGCCGTTGATATTGAACACCATACTCTACTTGACGAGCGTGTTGTAGTTCATGCGACAACAAAGTCATTAGATAAGAGTGATAAAACCGATGGGTTCTTGGCCATTGGGGGAAAGTCCAAGCACTACACTCTGTAATTTTCCTTACTGACCTACTCTTTGCTTCGGACAAATGTTTATATGAAATGCTTACTTTGTGAAAATGATTCTTATTCTTTCTCGCCTCCTTCTTGAGTGACGCTTCGGGCAATCTCTCGTAATCAGTAATGTTTCTACAGGCGTGTAGTCCATGTGAAGTTTTTAATTTAGAATCAATATAAACATAGATGGGTGCCTTGATAGTTCCAAAATGTTTACGGATACAATTCTTCACCTGTTGTTCATCTATCTTCAGTTCGGGATACTGAGAAAAGTTTGTCTGTATCTTCATAGAAGTTTAAATAAAGTTTGTGGAATAAAAACAATTATGAAATATGTCATAATGATCCAAAATAATATTAACATCCATCTTGGAAAATCATCGTTGGGGTTTCTCATCGTAGAGTAAGGTTGGTCTTTCCTCTAAAGGGATACAACGGGCAATTAACAGATGTGCAATCTTTAGGGTGGACTTCCCCAAACCCCATACACTCTGTACAGAATGCCTTTATCGCCAATGATCGGGTCAAATTTACTTCTCTCAATTTGCCACTCTTTCGTTTAATCTTATGTTTTATAGCCATTCCATCTCCCTTAATTAACACCCTATAATATACGAAATTATTGGGGGTTTGTCAAGCTATTTATGAAAATAGTTAACTCACCTTTGGTTAGGCTCTCCGGACCAACCGTGTCGTGAATATTAAATTTATGTTCATTAATTGATTTAGCAACCTCTTGAAGATTATCCACCCATAAAAAATAATTAGCTGGAATATTTCGTTCTTCAATTTTATCCGTATAGGCTGTACCTGCTGCACCACCTACTCTACGAACTACTAAATTAGCATCTGTGTTTTTGATGTACTTTCTTATAACCTTAACAATCTTCTGTTTATTAGAGTCATAAAATTCTTCATATTTTGTTTTGTAATCCACTATATATGAAAACCCAACAGGCTTTATTTCTTTTACGCTAACATCTCTTTCATCATCTCTTCGTTCCCATACTTGGAAAACACAAGGGGCAAAGTAGTCTTCACCTTTAAAAATAAAACAAGGCTCTTCAAATAAGTCTACATCTTTAACGAGCCAAAAGTTCTTATTTATTTTTCGTTGATTAGATTCCTTACGAAAAGATCGAGGAAGAATAAAAGCTATAGTATCAGCAAACTCTGCAGCTTTATTGATAAACTTAATAACCTTAGTGCCCATTTTTCCAAAGGGTGGATTACCAATCACTAAAATCTTATTCTCTTTTTTCATCTCATCAAAAAGAAAATCGTCTTCTAAAAAATTACCCTTCATTATATCGGGATGTTCAGGCGATATATCTATGGCAAGACAATCATCTATTTTAGAAGACCAACTACCTGTACCTGCTGATGGTTCTACCACTAGATCATAATCTTCTAGTGTTATTTCTTTTAAAAGATCATCCACCACAGAAGGTTTGGTATAGAATCTATCTAGATCGTCTTTGTTGAGAAACTTAGATGTAGGATTAGGCAAGATTAAAATATTCCTTTTTACACCCCTACCTGCGATAAAATTTCTTCCTGTAGGGCTGAATAACTCTCGTTCAACTCAAACCCAATATATTTCCTTCCCATTTCTTGACAAACGCCCGCTGTTGTACCACTACCCATAAATGGATCTAATACCACATCACCCTTATCTGTCAACCATTTTATAAACCATCTTGGAAGATCAGGATGGTATGGTGCCGGATGTTTATTTTGTGGCTTACCTCTTAAGGCACCACAATTATTAAAGTCAAAAACAGTATTAGGAACCTTTCCTTTGGGATTAACACCTCTAATTCTCCCTTTCAACTCATCAACGATACCATTTTCTGATACTGTATCATTATCATATACTTGGGACTTATATCTTTTTACACTTATTTCAGCGTAAGGTTCTCGTACTTCATCCATGTTAGATTTAAAATTTTCATTATGGATCGTATACCCTTCACCCGTTGCTCGCTTTTTCTTACGACAAAAGTGAAAGATGTACTCCAACTTATCATTAAGTCGTCTAGGTCCACCTGTAGGTATACCACTCTTTTGCGCCCACACATATCTATCATGCAAAGATAAACCAGTTTGCTCTTCAATCAAACATAAAAGTTTATAGACATAAATGCTTCGCTTTCCATTTATAATCTTATCGTTTATGTTTAAAATAAACGAACCAGTAGGTTTCAAAAACCTTGCTGCTTCTGTTGCCAACTGCAAAAACCATTCCGGATAATTGTCTGGATGAAATACAGGTATATCTTTTCCGTAAGATAAAGTATCGGCATACGGTGGTGAAGTGACTATCAAATCCACATAGTCATCAGGTACCGTCCTAGCTAACTCCATACAATCACCAAAATAAACTTTATTTAATTCCATCGTACATCCTCATTAAGTAGTTTGCAATACTTTCTGCCATGACTACTACTATCATTGAAGTCGCCAATAATAGTTTCAATAATACTTCCACCTTCTATGGGAATCTTTAACGTAGTCCGACTATTATTTCCAGTAGCCTCTCCATGCCACCAATCGGAGTCAATATCCTCACTAATCCAAACACCAAACTCAATAATCAATCCTTCATTATTCTCTAAAGATAAAGCCTTATCATAATCCAACTTATACTTTATCATTATATAACGAGGGGGTTTCTGTGATGAATGGGTAGCACCCTGTATATCATCACCCTGTGTTGTTTTGATTTCCCAAGACTTACCATTGATAGTAATGTCGCCACCACTATCTGCCTTGCGTTTCACAATCAAGCCAGCAGCCTTAAGAACTTCAAAAATTGCTTCTTCAAACAACTCACCAAGTCTAACAGTAATCAATCCAGTTTTCTGTGACTTATCAATAGTGTCATCAGGCCACTGCTCATTCAAGGAGAATCCTTTACGAGCGGGAATACCCAAGACATAAGGAATGTTTTCTTCTACCCAATCTTTAGTAGCATACCAAATCATGGGATCATTTATCCTCTTTTTACTCACACTCATCACAAACTCCTTTTAAAATGTCTCTCTAATCTCTATATATAATATACGGATCTTTTGGGAATTTGTCAAGGCTTTTTTTAATGATTTTTTGATTGATGTAAGTGGTTGTTTTTATTGATTTTATATCTAAGTAGTTGTTTTTATTGGACTTAGCTCCCCTCGGGAGAGAGAAGGAAGATATTTCCGTTAGCATATCGGTAGGGTTTGTCAAATTCTTGCTCCCAAACAGCCATATCAGTGCCGGTGTATTCCCACAATTTTTCTTCTCTCTTAATATAACCAAACCAATCAAACTTGTCAAGGTTATTTTTTACATAGGTGTCCAACTCATTATGATAGCGGGTTCCCCAAGTAACCAAAAAAGAATTTGATTCCGCAGCAATCTTATCTAAAATGCGAATTGCCTTTTCAGCATCAATATCGGAGTTATCATAATCTTCTTTACCAATGTGTTCAATAGTGGAGAGACACAAAACATCTTTACCGGTAAAATCACAAGTCTCTGCATCTACCGCTTGTACGTCACCTGCTGGATGATCATCTGAAAACAAATCAATAATAGGATGTTCACAATATCCATAATGTGGCATAACAGCACCTACTTCTAAAAGATTATCATGTCCAACTTTTTCCATGTAACGCATACCAATGGCAAGCTCAATACATCTTTCATTAATCATGGTGGTGTTTACAGGATCATCAATATACTCATCAACCGTCAATTCTTTATTTATCATTTACCGTTATCCTTGTTATAAGGTTTTCGCCACTAATTCTAATGACAGGAATCTGTTGTTCATTACGATATGTTGTAGCTGCATATGCGTAATCACTCGTCATCAGTTTTATATTAATGCCTTCTACCCTAAAACTAAACTTTCCATGACTCCATGTGAGAGAATTATTTTCATCTCTTTTTACATGGTTTCTTTCACCAGGCCACCTTATAATTCTTTTATCGGTTTCACTAATAACAACAGTGTTTGTACTATCATCTATCTTTAAGATACGAGATGCCCGCGAATCACTAGCGGTAGATTTTCTGTGTCTCCATATCCACCACCAATCCCATTTACTTTCAGTAAAGAAATGGTTTCTTGGTCTGCGCCATTTAAAAGGCTTCTTCATTACGTGCTTGTAAGATGGCATACCACTACCTTTTACTAACCAATCATTTTCATGTGCAATTAAAATTTCATTACCATGAGGATGCTGATGCAAAGCAAACCCATTTACACGATGGTTTTGTATAGTGAGCCACGGTCCTTGACGGTTAATCGTCATGTCATCATACTTGAATACACCTACTGAATCAGTAGGCTCAACTTTCTCATGCCACCCATCACCAATAACAGCCATCACTCCATCACTATCAGAAATTAATTGTTGCCATGTTTTTACTTTTGCTACATTCTCTTTTATACTTTGATAACTTTCCTTCAGAGCATCGGAATTGCTCTCTTCGCCATACCAATTATCAAATAAATTTTCTACTCTATCAAAACAATCTGTTACATACTTAGAGTAATGCCCACCCTCAGTAAAGGCACCATCTTTTGTAACCGTCTTTAAAGCTTTATCCAAAGTTATAATATTCTTTTCATCTTTTTTCCATAAGACAGCATCTAACGCACATTGCCCTACATAGTGAGAAATACTTTTATTGGAACAGAATGGCATTGTAGAGTACAGTTGTTTATACCCACGCCAATAATCTTCTAACCCCACTTTAAAAGTATGGTAGTCACCAGCTTCTGAAACTTGACACGCTATTTCCATCGCTAACCTATGATGCCAAATTGCGTTCCAATGGATTCTCCAATTAATATACTTTCGGGGAAGCCATTGATAAAAAGGAACCAAATGATGAAAAGGTACTTCCTTTCTACTTAAGTGATGATAAGCTTCATTCACTTGTGCTGTTGTTTTTGCCATCTTAACTTTCTCCAATAAAAAAAAGGGCAGCGGCCCGAAAGCCGCTACCCTTCATGTAAGGTTTAACCCTTATTACTTACTCCGTCACTTCTCTCTAGTTACTGGACGGAGCGCCGATCACGTTAAGATCAACAACGCTAATCTTACCGTAGTATTCGGGACGGACCATCTGCTCGGCATAGCGAGTCATCGCACCCTTACGAGGCGTGAAATCGTTAGGCTCAAAAATGGTCGGGGTGAACACCAGCGGCACATAAGGAGCGTAAACAAAACCCGCATCCAAGAAGCCAGCACCCTTATAACCCACAAGAATCTGATTAACAGGGAAATACGGATCTTTGTAGACCGTAAATCTATTGGTGAGAGTACCAATCTTTTCAACACCGAGCGAATACTGAACCTCAGTAGGATCAAATGTCGCATTCGGCTTGAAGTAAGCGATTGCCTCAATAATAGTGGCAACGTCCGGAGAAGTAACGAGCCAGTTGGCACCACTTCTCAAGTTACGCTTGTGGATTTCATTGGAAACAGTAATAATCGTTTCCGCTAACGTCTGATACCAATCCTGCTGAGTGCCAGTAAAACCAACATTCGTGGAATAACCAC
>VTLG01014365.1_pt1 | contig 10272 bp, 21 predicted proteins | sample 4694571 | NCBI WGS metagenome assembly VTLG01 (sample SAMN12604809, study PRJNA352737) | marine metagenome | biome: ENVO:00000447; feature: ENVO:00000209|ENVO:00000569|ENVO:01000036; material: ENVO:00002151; isolation source: viral sequences binned using virsorter ... | reverse complement strand
GATATTTATCCATTTAATAATACGTTCTGTTATGTGGTATTGAAACTTCTTCTTTTTCATCTTCCGGGTGAATAATAAATCCCCCTTGGCGAAATCGCATTACCGCTTGTGTCATACTATCCACCAAATCATCATGATCTCCATAAGGAAATGATGCACACTCTTCTATAACCTCTTCTGCAAATTTTTCGTCAGGCGCCCAAATTTGACCACTTTCAAAAAGTGGTGATACGGCGTTTACCCTAGCATGTTTATCGTTACCTTTACTAGGTGTATAGTTTATAACAGGTATCCCCATTTTTCGCAACTCATATGTTAAAGGTAATCCCGAAGCTTTTGCTTCCACGATCACCGATTCGGGTTTCCAATAGTCATACTGTTCTTTAGCTAATTTACGTAATTCAGGAAATTCTAATCGATCTTTAATAGCATCGAGAAGAATTAAATTCGGAGCGGCGTCATCGGATTCTTTAAAAACACCCCATGTGGTAATGGCCGAGTAGTCCGCTGTTTCTTTTTTTAAAAAAGCGGTATCATAAGATTGAATAACATGTTGAAGTTTAGGAACATAATCACGATCCCATTTTCGCCACCATTCTCTTTTGATAAGAGATCCTTCTTCTGCGGTTGGATTTTGCATCCATTGCGCGTTCCACTTTCCAACACTTAATGAAGCTTTAACTCCTTCAAGTTCTTCTTTACTCCAATACTGAGGCCACACGGGTTTACCACTGGGCATAATCGCTGGAAACTCAATAACTTCCCATTGATCTGATTTTAATTCTTTTTGAGATTTTAATAATGCTCCTGTAAGATCTTTCATATTCCATCGAGTCATAACCACGACGATCGCTCCACCGGGTTGCAACCTTTGTCGGGGTCCTGATGTATACCATTCGTAAGCTCGTTCCATCGCTGGCATATTCAAAGCGTCTTGCTCTGAATGGGGATCATCAATGATTAACAAATCCGCTCCCCGACCCGTTATCGCCGAGCCAACGCCGGCAGCGTAGTATTCTCCGCCTTGCGAGGTTTCCCATTTTCCAGCCGCTTGTGAATCTTCGCGGAGCGTGGTTTTAAACATTTGTTGATACTCTGGAGAATCAATAAGTGTTTTAGCTTTACGTCCAAATCTTATAGCAAGTTCAGTTGTATGGGTTGTTTGGATAATTTTTAAATCAGGTTTTCGACCTACCATCCAGGCAGGAAGTAAGAAAGATGCAAACTCAGACTTAGTATGTCTAGGAGGCATATTAATAATTAATCTTTTAATTTTACCTTCTGCAATGTCGTTAAATTTTTTTGCAATTTTTTTGTGATGGGGTCCTTCTATAAATTCAGGCCAAACGTGCTTTACAAAAGAAAGAAAATCCTTATTGACAACGGTTTGCTTTTTTCTTTCAGAGAGTTTTATAGCATATTTTATAAATTGTTTTTTAACGTCAGGGGGTAAGCGATTTAGTTTTTCTTCATCCATAAAATTTTTTGTAATATTTTTTTGTAATATTTTTTTAACACCTTTTATCTCATTTCCATTTTATAGCATGTTTATGTCTAAATCCAACTATTAAGACAAAATAGTTCGCTGACTCCCCAGAAAGGGTTGGTGGGGGTCTGTTTTAATACCTTAATCCAAACTGTAGCGGGTCCTACTTAAAAGCGGTGGGTGGGCCCGTAGTTCACAAGCAAATACAACCTCAAGATGTATGCATTTTCTGCATACATCTGTCAGTTGCTTAACGAAGCTATTTTATTTCTTTAATCTTATTTTCAATCTTGGCTTCGATATGATCGAGTTGACTAATCATAAACTTATGTCGAGTTCTTTTAGACTTAAGTCCTCTATTCGTAATAGCTATCTTCAAACCAATGTGGTTTTTAAATATTCTTACAAGAGACTCATCAGATGGATTACTTACAAAGTAAGGTTTGCCCCAACAGAAATCCAAATACTTAACTCTAAAAAGTATTTCGGGAATAACTTTTTCTGTTATCTCATCAATACCTATGGCCATTAATAACCAACCCAAAGTATTGGCCCATTCTCTTTCTTGCGCTTCGTGCTTATCAATCAACTCCAAACCATCAGCTGTCACAAATCTATTAGATTTGGCATCAAAGTGTTTTAAGTTTTCGTAGTGTACTTCTAACATATTGTTCCTTTCGTTAAGTTAAAAATAAACCGTATCACAGATAATCCCATAATGATATCACTTTATACGCGAATCGTTAATTAATTATCCACAGTGACATTTATGCAACAGCTTATATTTTTTTTGTTGGTGGGTGGGCCCAGAGGTCACAAGCAAAAACACGCAACCACAGGTTGCGTGTTTTTTATTTATTTAATTTTTATTTTCTAGCCCATAAGCGATCAGATAATTTCTGTTCGCTGTCCTCAAATGCCCTAGCAAGATAGATACCCGCAATCACTAAAAGCAACCAACCCCCAATTAAACTAAACTTAAGTAATTTAGGATCGGCAACCGCTAATAATAAAAAAGCATTATTAAGAAACAGAACGACTGTCGCTTGTATTATTCTTATGTTCATTCTCACTCCTTTGTTATTGTTTATGGGATAATATTATTATATTATCCCATAAGTGTCAACCCTTAATTATTGACTTATTTGTTTTATGTTTGTTGTATCAACAACCCATGTAATGCCAATTTTTTTAGTACATAGTTCAAGTGCTTTAATCAAAGTCTCACTTGATCCGCTTTCCATGACAGTATCAAGGGCTTTAGTTTTTACACTTTCAAGCTGATTTAACATTTTGCCTTCTGGTCTTCTTCTTATCTCACGATCAACCAGTTCTTTAGCCCATTCTCTTAATTGGTCTTCACAATCGGAAAGACTTATTCTTTCTTCTCTATCTGTGAAGTTATAATTAAGTTTTTCTTTCTTATCTTCGGACTTGGCTTTTTTAATAAAGAAAGTTTTTGCATCTTCTCTTACTTTCTTCATTTGATCTTCAGCATTTTTAAAAGCTGTAAGTATTTTATCAGCGCCCATTTTTTTGGCTAACTTACCTACAATCTTTTTAGTTGCCTCCGTTCTATACTGTTTGACCAACAGTTCTTGTTCTTCAATCAACGGATCAAAATGTCTTCTGACTTTTTGTTTAAAGTGATCCAGTTGATACTTTGTCATTGTCTTACTCATGTTCTCACTCCTTTGTTAGTGTTATACTTATGGGAATATCTAACATAATATTTATAAGCTGTCAAATCTTTTAGTTTAGAATAATTCTAAACTAGAAATTTTTTTATATGGGTGGGTGGGCCCATAGGTCACAAGCAACGATTCGCGAATAAAGTGAAAAAAAATAATAAATAGTTCTTGACATTAGATTTAATATGGGATAATCTATTATTGTATTGTCAAGTTAAGTTAAACTACCTCTGGCAAACACTGACCTCGTTTAATGATTTTCCGGTCGATAAAATTGTCAAATCATTAAGAGCCGACAACCTCTCCTCGTGTTGACGAGCGCGAATCGAAGTTGTCGGCTAACTTGAGCCCAGATCTAGTTGGCGCATAGCTTAAAATCGAAACCAATTAGATCTGGGGTCAAGTGGGTGGGAGCATACTAATGGAATTCCCCCGAACTTACTTGGCCAAACTTGAGCGCAGATCCATTAGCCGTCTAAGAGTTAAGCGCGCGCTGGTTGATGGATCTGGGGTCAAGCGGTACGCGGCTTTATAAATTAATATTAAGCCGCTTGGCCAAACTTGAGCCCTGATCCGAGGAAGAGTGAATATGGGAGAAACCTGAATAATTCCCACGCATACTTCAAGCGGAATCCACAGGCGGATCTGGGGTCAAGTAGTAATGACTGGTGAGTCCCAATACTAGTGATGGTATTGCAGAAAAGCGCAAGTTATTACTTGGCCAAACTTGAGCCCAGATCCAATTCGGGCAACACGCGTTATAATGGCAAAGCCTGACCGCGTTGGATCTGGGGTCAAGCGATTGTGCGATGCTTACTCGCAAGAGAATAGCAATTACATCTCTTGACCACTTCTAAAAAAATAAAAAATTAATGAGCGAGCGAGCAAGCAAGCTTGTTATTTTTTTTTTTTTATGGGTGGGTGGGCCCAGAGGTCACAAGCATACTATATGTTGTGTCAATCACTTTTTACGCGAATCGTTAAAATAAATTTTAATTAAATGCTTGACGCCATAGTTATGGGAATATATAACATTCATATGAAGGTAAGAAGTAAACATAATAATTTATTAAATTATTTCATTTACGCGGAGCGTGATTTAAGCCGCGCTTATGTTAAAAAATGTAAAAAGTTTTTTAAAGAATTAAAAATAAAAAATGCTAATAAAAGAAGCTAATAAAATTATTGTATCATTAAGCAAGCCGGGCAAAATGCCGGGCTTCGCTTATGGGTTACCGGCGCCAGCTTGTAAAACCGGCGCAAAGCTTGTTAAAATTCCCGGCTCAGTTTGTGCGGGCTGCTATGCTTTAAAGGGTAACTATACCAGATATCCTATTATAATGAAGGTCCAATATAAAAGATTAAAAGCAATTGATCACCCTCTATGGGTCGCGGCTATGGCCCGTTTAATCAATTCTAAAAAAGTAAAATTTTTTAGATGGCATGACGCCGGAGATCTCCAGAGCATGGAACATTTAATCAAAATTTTTGCAATATGTAAGTTAACACCTACAGTAAAACACTGGATGCCAACGCGCGAAGCGCAATTTTTAAAAGATATTAAGCCCAACGATGTTCCAAAAAATTTAATCATTCGTATGTCTTCTCACATGATCGACCAAGGGCCGGTGAAATTCTGGCCTCACACGTCGACCGTGACAAGCGGGCAAGCTAGAACTTGCCCGGCTCCCGACCAGGGCGGAAAGTGTAAAAGCTGTCGCGCTTGCTGGTCACGTAAAGTTAAAAATATAACTTACGGTAAACACTAACAGGAAGGACCAATGCCAAAAATAAAACTAAGTAAGCTAGTAAAAAAAATCAATAAAGAAAACGAGCCGCCGGAAGGCTGGACGCCAGAAGCTAAGGAAGGCGCAAAGCATGCCGCGGCCCTGGGTATAGCTTTACACGATCTGGACGACGGCGGAGATATGGCGGAAGAGTTAAACCAAATTATGGATCTGGACAGCGATCTTTATAAATAAAATAAAAAAATAAAAAAATGGGTGGGTGGGCCAGCGAGCAAGCTAGCGAGCGAGCGAGCGAGCCGCCGAGCGCGGATTTTTTTTTATTTTTTTATGGGAGGGTGGGCCCCAAGCCCACGAGCCGATACAACCTGTGCGCGAATCGCTAATTAGTTTTTATATTTAAAAAAATTCTTTCGATGTGTTGCCAATCGTTGGCCGCAAGGGCTGGCGCCTCGCGGGCATCTGCCAAGAGCCCCTGGATCGCGGATGATCCATAAAGTTTTATGGATGAAGGACCGGCGTTCGGGCTTTGTTGGACCAAGATAAAATTACGGTTTGTATGGGTGGTGTGGAATAGTATTTGATGAGGTGAAAAACTTATTTTTTTACCATGTGCCATTTTAAGTTCACACATAAAAAAACCGCATGAATCATGATAACCAAGTAGATCGGGTGTACCAAAACTACTCCAAGATTCTAGTCTAGTCCAGATGATTTTGGGGGTGTTTTTCTTTAAAAGTTGCCAGAGTTTCGACTCGGGTTTCATCGTACACACCTTTAACAATTTGTTTAACTAAAGCTGTTGCGGGATCAAAATTTTTATCACTTTGACCTCCACCAAGTAAAGCTAATATCATAATTAATATATTCATAGATTTGACTTGTACGCTATTGTCCGATATAAGTCAATCATGGGAATACCCGCAAAATTAACTGAAAGACAAATAAAATTCGCTGAATTATTAGTGTATAATGAAGGTCGTAAGAGTCCTGCAGAGTGTGCAAAAGAAGCTGGCTATCAAACAAGACCAAGACAGGCAGCCAGTGAGTTAAGAAATCCTAAAATATCTCCATTAGTTGTAAGATACATCGGTGAATTAAGAGCCGAAGTTCAAGAAAAATATGGAATCAATTTTGAAAGACATATAACAGAACTTGCAAAAATTAGAGATGAAGCATTAAAAAAAGGAGCCTGGTCTGCTGCAACCAACGCAGAAGTAGCCCGAGGTAAAGCCGGTGGATTATATATTGATCAAAAATTAATTTTATCGGGCAATATAGATAATCTTTCGGAATCAGAATTAGAATTAAGAATGAAACAAATTCTAGAGGACCATAAAAATCTTATTGATGGTGATGTAATAGAACAAGACTCCACAATATTAGCTGCAGAACCAGCAGCTTCAAAAAAAATAAATTAATTTTTTTTATCTTTTGTAACTGTAAGAGTTGTTTTCCATCTTTTGGTTTTTGTATTAGTTGTTTGAATTCCTTGAGAATCTGGGCCTTTGACAGGTGGTATTTCCTTCCATTTAACATGTGGCATATTCTTGGTAAGAGTGGGGTTTTTCATATGTTTATTTTTTCCATCTTAACTATACAGCCAAGAGGGTAGACATTCCTATCAGAAAATAACTCATCACCCACTTCATAAGAGGCAAATGTCCACAAATTCTTTTTATCTTTTTTAAATACATAAGCTTGGGTTAGCATAACACTTGGTTTAAAGTTTTCAAACTCTTCTTTGTTTGCGTGCCCGGCATCTCCCGTGATGTCCAGCCATTTAATAGAATAAAAATAATATTTTTTATTCTTAATTACAACAGATCTATATTTAGATTTTTTCCTAGATTTTGGCATATGCCTTTATACTATAAGGCAGATTTTTAGGCAAAAAAGTTTTTAAAAAAAACAAAAGGGTCGCGCACGCAGAGTACATAGAATTGGCGTAAAATGGACTGTGCCACGGTAGAAATAGCCTCTTGCTTAAATAAGCTAGCAATACCAACAACCTGTGCCACGTGTGCCACGGTAAATAATTGGCGTGGAACAGCTACTATTCGCTTATACCAACACTTATAGGTCAAAAACACCCCTTGTGCCACTGTGCCACGAGGTTTTTTTGGATAGAAAAAAAAAAACTTGCCCTAGAATTCCTCTTATAGTGGCACAACCATCAAAAACCCGCATAAAACTGCCTTCTACCTTAGAATTATTCTAAAAGATAATTAAATTAAAATTTGACATGACTGTTTAATAGTATAAAGTGGGAATATATGAGAAATATAAAAAAAGAAATAAACAAAAAAGACAAAAATAAGGCAAAAGATACATCTACAAAAGATGATTATTTTTTAAATTGTCGTTTTTGTAAATCAATAATAACCAGCGATTATCGTAGTAGCTTAGATAAAAGATACTGTGCTGATTGCTTAACATAAGGAGAGAAGATGAAAACATCTAATATGGTACTAAGAATACGTGAGTATACACCTAAAGAAGTAGGAGTTACAGTTGAAGCAATTGTTGCTTCTGCAGAAGAGGCTGAAACAATAAAAGAAAATTTACAAAAAGTAAATGATCTTAAAAAAGAACCGTACATTTATGCGATCAGTGAATTGCGTTACGCATCAATTGAAGAAAAAAACTGGAAGGATTTAATATGAAAAAAAATAAATTAGGTCATGTTTATTCTAAAAGTTATAAAGGTAATTCCGATCCTGTAAAGGAATATCAAAAACAATGCGTAGATCAAAGAGTATGTTTGTTCTACGTTGCGGATAGACTCAGAAGCATAGCAGAAGCTAAAAATGGTAGGTTAATGGCTGCAGATGTACAAGAGTTTATTGACGAGTGTGTTCAAAATATTGGAATGAATGCTTTAATAGAAAGGTATGAATACTAATGAAAAAAGAAAAAAAAATAGTTTGTACATATTGTAAGTCAGACAAGATTGAATATGTGCCGACACCATTCCAAGGGCAAGAAGCTTGGTTTGATGTTAGATATGAACAGCAAAAAAATGGAAAGTTTAAAGCTGTCATAACAGGTGACACTCCAGAAGAAGACCGAGTAGATGTCTCTTTAATAGATACAAGAACTATGGCTTACAATGATGGTCGTCCTTGGATGCATTGTTTAGATTGTACTGCTGAACTTGATGGATTTAAAGATGTAGAAAGTAAGGTGGCATGAAATCTTTTAAATTAGAAGTAAGAAACGCGTCGCCAGTTCAGCTGGCGACTATCGCTTTAGATTTAAAAGTGATGAGTAATAGCTGGGCAAAGTTTGGTCCTAAGATTATGATTAATGACAAAAAAGTAGACCCACCAGCGCTTAGAGTTCCTGGATCTGCTAGACTGAGAAAGAAAAAATGAGTTGCCTTATTAATGACAACATTCTAGAAAGACTTTACGAAGATTATTTAGAGTTAGGTTATACTGAAGAGGAAGCTGCAAAAAAGGCCTACGGGGAGATCAACTCTCGCATCCTTCCCCGTTGCTAGCATAACTCTAGGGAGTTAAGACTGTTTAAAGGTAGGTGACTTTAATTTTCTAATATCTTCTGTTTTAAATACCATTCTTACTGGATTTTGATGTCCAATTAATTTACTTTCTTGTATTTCAATTCTTCTAATCTCTTCTAAATTACCTTTTTCAGTTTCAATATAAATGTGACAATCAGATATAGCTGTTCCTTTTTGATCGTGAGTAAATTTACCCAGGTATTGTTGTAGATCTCTTACTCTCATACTCATACTTTATTTTCTTTCTTCCATTCTTTATAACCTTCCACCCACTCTTTGCCGGAAGTTTCTTTTGATACAACTGATTCGTTTTTTTGTTCTTGCTTAGTTCTTTTAGTATATTTTTCCCAAATTTCCATAAGATCACTTGGACTTAGTTCATGATGTTGGCCCACTTTTTCTAACCATTGCTGCATATATTTTTTCATTATTTCTCCTTGAATAACAAACTCTTGATAAAAATTATCTTTAGAACACATCATAATAACGCCTTTGTTTATAGAAGTTTTATGATTATAATTATGTGCCATTGCGTAAGCTGCCATTTGTAAACAATAGTCTTCTATCCATTCTCGTTTTTTAGGTTTATTTGTTTGCTTGAAGTCGATGATTGCTTCATCTCCTTTATGCACGCCTACCAGGTCCGTAGAGCCTGCGTATAGCCCTGGATAAAAAACATTACACTCAACACCATAATACTCAGAAACATTACATAAACCTTGCTCGATAACTCGGGTAGCCATGTTATGGGCTTCCTTACCTACATTCGTTAAATCTAAATAACCTTCTTGAACAATATATTTTTCTAGAATCTTGTGCATCGCCGTTCCTCTGGCGCCTGCCGAATCCACGATCCGCGTCGCTTCAGCCTCTCCCACTCGTTGACGCCACGCACTCAGTGAAGCAGTCTTTTCTGGAGATTGGGTCGCGGACAGTATGGTTGTAACGGAAGGTAATTTTTCATCACCATAAACATAATGACGTTTTCCATCGATAATTTCTCGTAAAGATTTAGGATAAATATAAGAAGTTTTATGTTTCATCGATATCCATTCTTTATAGCCCATTCCTCATGTAAATCAATGATAAGCTGGTTCTCTACGCGTGACCCACCCCAGTTATTTTTTTGTCTTTCTTTGGCTTTCGTAATCTCTCCCCAATGCGCTTTATTTTTAATATAATATTCATGGGCTTTCTCTTTGTTGTGAGGTAGTCTTCGATAATCTTTCATATAATTTTGTGTTAATTTTTTTCCATGTTCACTACGGGCCCAGTTAAGTCGTGCGCGTCGACGGGATTCCTTATATTTAATTTCTATTGGTTTCATTTAAAATTTTTTCAAATTGTTTTAAGGGATCAAATTTTTTTTTATTAAAGGCTTGATGAATGTCTTTGTTGGTTTTTATATTATTACCTGCTTCTCCATTAAACCAGGCCATCTGCGATATACGTCGATAAACAACATCGGGATCTGTTTTTTGACCGGCGTTGCCTTTACTATTATCACGCACCGTACTCCATCTTAAATTTTCAACACGATAGTCAACGCGATTACCATTAATATGATCCACCACCGTTTTATGTTTAGGGTCATCATTGCTACAAAAACACAGCGCTGTTAATCGATGCATGGTTTGTTCAATTTCTCGTTTATGTTTACGCATATTAGTTTTTAAAGGATTTCTATAATCATTATAATCTTTGGTGTCTTTCTTATGATATAGTCGAATGGAAGGATAATTTAACTTTGATTTAGCAATGGTCCCGGTTAAAATATTACTGGCATTATTGGGTAGATACCTAAAAATAAAAGGCCATATGTTT
>VTLG01001611.1_pt1 | contig 10272 bp, 10 predicted proteins | sample 4694571 | NCBI WGS metagenome assembly VTLG01 (sample SAMN12604809, study PRJNA352737) | marine metagenome | biome: ENVO:00000447; feature: ENVO:00000209|ENVO:00000569|ENVO:01000036; material: ENVO:00002151; isolation source: viral sequences binned using virsorter ... | reverse complement strand
TCAGAGATGGGGATCAATGTTGATTAATGAACTTGATAGTAGAGACTTAGAATTAAGGAATACACCATCTACCAATATTTTTAGTGTGGTAACAATAACAAGTATAGGTCGTCCCAGAAAGGGAGACATATCTTACTCAGCCAGTAGTGGTAAGTTTAGAGGTTATGTTAGTGTTGGATCAGAAACATCTTGGCAGGATTTAAATTAATGAAAACAATGGCAGAACATTTTGGTATAGTAAACAATGAAACTTTATTTGGTATCCATAATAAAGGAATGGTAGTGCGAGATGATATGTATTCTATGCAACAAAAAATACCACAACAATTTGGGAATCAGCAAAAACTAGTGTATAATTATAATAATAAAAATAACTTTGATACCCAAGGTGATATTAGTAACTTTACATCTAGACAGATGGAGAATTAATATGAGTAGGCGTGCTAATATACCAGTATTTCAGCCAGTACAGACTGTTCCTAATAAGGTACAGGCTGCTCTAGATCATAAGAAAATGGCGCAAACACCTGATCTTGGAGATGATTTAAGATATATGAAAGAACGAAAAGATTTTATGACACAAGGAATACAAGGTTTTCAACAGAGGAATCGAAATGCTCTTCAAAGACCTAGAGAAGAAGTTGTAGAAGGAGAAGAAATTGTAGGAAGCATCTCACCTGACAATCCAGCAGAACATGGTGATCAAGTACTAAAAGTAGCAGCACTGGAAGATTTAGTTAGCCGTTCTTTAGGACCAGAAGCAGAGAGAAAATTAAGCGAGGTTTCTAAAAATTTATTGGGTATATCAAAAGTTGATGAGAATATTTCTATTAATGAAGAATTAATTCCAACAGCCCAAGGCGGTTTAATAGGCATGGCACTTGGAGGTAGGTTTGAAGGTAGAGTTCCCGGTGATGGACATGGTATGCAGGATAATGTCTTTATGCCTATACAGGAAAGAGGAGAACAAATAGCTACATTAGCAGTCAGTCCCAAGGAGTATGTGGTGGATGCACATACTATGTCTGCTCTTGGTAATGGTAATGCAGATAAAGGAGCAGATGTAATGGATAATGTAGTAGAACATATTAGAGAAAAAGCCTATGGCACAGACCAACAACCAAATCAAATAGATGGTCTTGCTGCTCTTAGGCCAATGATAGAAAGGGTATAAAGATGGGTTTTTTATCTTCATTATTTGGAACAAAAAGAAGTAGCACTCCTAGCTCAACTGTTGTTCAATCAACTAAATTACCTGAAGAAATATCTCCTTTTGTTAAAGAGATACTAGGGGAAGCACAACAGTTATATAAAGGAGAATTAGCTAGAGGTTATCAACCATATACAGGTACAACTATAGCTCCTCTGACTCCTGATCAAGAGGCTGCTCTGACAGGACTTGCAGGATTACCCGGAACTACAGCACCTTTTCTTGAAAGAGCTACAGAAGTTTTTGAGACAGGTGGAGAGAGATTTACACCTGAGACTGCTGAAGAGTATATGTCTCCATACCAAAGAGCAGTAACTGACATTGAAAAGAGAGAAGCCCAAAGACAATTTGAAAAAAATGTTATGCCTAGATTTGAGGCTGATGCTATAAGGGCTGGTGGTCTTACAGGTCTTGGTACAAGAGCAGGAGTAGAAGCAGCAGAACTTCAGAGAGGACAATCACAGCTTCTGGCTGATATAGAAGCTAAGGGATTACAAAAAGCATTTACAGATGCTAGACAAGCTTTTGAATTACAGAAAGCCAGAGAAAGAGGTATGGCTGGAGATATAGCTGGAATGGGAACCAGAGCTTTAACTTCTGGATTATCTGAATTAGGAGCGCAGAAAGCAGCAGGAGAAGAACGACAGGCATTAGCTCAGTCAGCACTTGATGAAGCTTATTATAAATTTTTAGAAGAACAGCAATTTCCTCAACAAACACTAGCACAATATTCAGGAATGGTATATGGTAATCCTTTTTCTAGAACTTTTGATCAGACTAAAACTACAATGGGCGCACAACCAAGTACAGGACAATCTCTTATGAGTCTTGGTCTTACAGGTCTTGGCTTGGCAGGAGGATTTGGTGGGGGAAATGTTTTTGCTCAAGCAGGGAAAGGTTTAGGAAAATTATTTGGTAATGCAGAAGGTGGATCTGTAGGAGGTTTATCTGGACTTCCTGTGGTAAAGAGACAAGCAGGTACTATTGATAGGGATCAAGACCAATCTGTTCTTTGGCGAGATCTTGTAAATTGGTGGAAAAATTTTTCAACTCAATCTCCTGAAAGTAAACTAGCTAAAGAAAGGGCTGATATAGAAAATCCTATTTCTGCTTTTTATGGAAGACCAGATACTGCTGGTGCGAAAGATAGACACAGAATAATGGCAGAAAGAATAAAATATCCTTTTCAAACAGTAGGGGAAAGTGAAGTAAGTGAGGGTATAATAAAAGATGCTGAAAGAAATCTTGAATCTGAAAAAGTTAGACTTGCATCTGATCCCAGAGAAGATATAATAGTTGATGAAACTGTAAGTAGAGAAGAATTAATTGATCCTGAATTTGGTACTCCTATAGAAATTGATACGCTTACCGATGAGGAAATAGTAAAAGCTAAATTAGGAATAGGAACGGAAAAGCGTGTTAGTACTAAAGATCCTGTTGATACTGGTATAGAAGCAGGAAAAGGTTATACATATGTAAATGGAAAACTTGTTCCTATTGATCCAGATGCAGATAGATATGGTAGAGGAGTAAGAAAAAAAGGTAAAGATCCATCTAAAAAATTAGATATAGACGCTCTTAGTTTAATTACAGATTCTCTAGAAGGTATAGAGACTTCACGGAATGAAACGAAAAAATTAATAGAAGAGTGGAGAAGTAAAGTAAAGGCAGATCAGCAAACTATAGAAGGATCTAGAAATAAAAGAAATGAACTTAATTTCTGGAGATCTTTAGTTAAAATGGGAGAAGCTGTAGGTAAAGCTGATCCTACTAAAGGCTTCTTAAATGCTCTTGCAGAAGGTGCTACCGCAGGTTCAAAAGAATATCTTGATAAAAGATTAGAATTATTAAAAGAAGCTGAAGGTGATGGTCAAAAAGCTATTAATGCTTTAAAAACAAATATAGCTTTGCAACAAGCAGATACTAAATTATTAATATCGGCTGGTCAGGCAAAAGCACAACAGATAACTGCAATGGCTAATTGGATTAAAAGCAATGGCCTGAAGAGAATGAATACAAAAGTAATGGCTGAGTTAATTAAAAATGCTGATAAAAGAGCAGCAGGTTATCCAAAAGATAGTCCAGAAATGAGAGATGCTTATTCAGATACTTTAAGAATGTCTGTTCTAGCTTATGAAAAAACAGGAGATCTTGGTAAAGCTATAGATGCAGGACTACGTGTATCAGTAAGGCAGGTAAATCCAAACCAGAGTAGGCTGGCTACTGATGTAAGTAAAAGATATAGAGGACACACTTTAAAATCGGGTATTAAATAACAGGTACAATAAATGGCTAGTTTAAGAACAGCAGCTTTTCAATCTCAGACTTTTCAGGATACGCTTGATAAGGCAGATGAGATATTTGCTGATGGGCCTCCCCCAACAGAGGAACAAGTAGATATATTTGCTGAACACTACGGCTATGATCCTACTTCATTTAAAGAAGAATATCGAAAGTACAGTGAAGCTTTAGATGCTGGTGAGCAGATAGAGCAAGGTGGAACTTCTCTTGGTAGAATACTGGGAAGAGGCGTAGGGGAACTTGTTGGTGGTCTTGGAAATTTTGGTAAAGATCTTTTTCTTAGTGATAGTATGGCTGAAGATGTTGAAAGAGAGATAGATAATTTAGCTGACATTCTTCCCGAAGATTTAAGAAAAGAAATGATAGAAGTTTTTGATCCTTATCATGGAGAAGGACTAGTAGCAGGAGCAGAAAATGCTGTAGGACATATTTTATCTTATCTGGTTCCGGGTACGGGAATAACGAAGGCTGCTTCAGGTATATATAAGATTGCTAAAACAGTGGCTGGGGCTAGAAGACAAAAAAAAGTAGACGAATTTTTAGAAATGGTTGAAAAATTTCATCCTACAACTAAAAATAAAAGAATAACATTTCAACCGGGAAGTCCAGTACCAAAAGCAGAAGCTCCTTGGCAATTAGGACCAATCTCAACAAGTAGGGCGTTAGTACCAATATCTAAAGCTACTAAAGAAGTAGCGGAAGAAGTTCCAAAAGTTTTAAGTAGATCTGAAAGATTTAGAAAAAGATTAGGAACAGGATTAAAACATGGTACTGGTTTTGCTGTTGGTGCTACAATGGTGGAAGATCCTGAAGAAAATCTTGTTAATATACTTCTAGAACACTTTCCAGAAGCAATGGATTTTATTGAACCACTTGCTGTTAATCCTGATGATCCTAAAGCTAGGCAATATGGTCAGGCTTTCATAAATAATCTTCTTTCAGTTCCTGCTTTTGAAGCTCTTTGGATGCCTTTCTATTTAAGAGCAGGTAAACCCGGTATAGAAGCAATAGCAAGTGCTGCTAATAGAATGGATAAATCTTCTATAATATCAGATGATGTGCCTGTAGTAGGTTTACTAGAAAGATTGAGAGTACCTTTAAGAAATTGGTCTTCTACTAAAGGAACAGATTATGATACTTTAGCCCTTACTATAAGAAGAGATGCAGCAAGTAGAGAAGCAGTAACACTTACTGAAAGTATTGGTCAAAGTCTTAAACATGCAATGAAAAATGTTTATGGTTCTAAAGCCAACGATCCAAAAGTATTAGAGACTGTAAATGATGCTTTAGCTGGAGCTACAAAAGAAAATTCTGATGTAAAGATAATGGATGAATTAATTAATAATTCAGATACTAAAGAAGTAGGATTACTTGTAAAAGAAATGAGAGATTCAATAGATGAATTATCAACTATAGTAGGATCACGATTAAGAACAGGTAAAATGAAAGCTAAGATAGATAAAAATCTTGGAACTTATATTAATAGATCTTATAGAACTTTTGATGATCCATCATGGAAAGGATTAGATAGTCTTAGAAAAAAGGTAGGAGAAGAAAAATTTAATAAGATTAAATCAGATGCAGAAACTTATTTAAGAGAACAAGTAGGTATAGCTAATAAAGATCTAGAACCAGTATTAAAATATATAGCAGGAGGAATGAAACCTTCGGAAGCAACTCGTCTTGTCACAAGAAAGGGATGGAAGGGAGAAGATCCTGATAAATTTATAACTAAATTAGCTGAGTTTTCCAGAGGATCTGCTAAACCATTTTCAAAAAGAAAGTATCAACCTCCTGAATTAAGAGCTTTATGGGGAGAATATAAAGATCCATACAAAAACTTTGGAAAAACTTTTCAAAAACTTTCTGTTCTTAAAGCAGAGCAAGACTATCTTAATGAAATGAAAAGAGTTTTAACAAGAAAAAGAGTAGACAGGGCTGGTAGAGAAGTTGCTCCTATAGCTACCAGAGGAGGTTTAAATCCTAAACAAGTTACAGAAGCAGGTGATCCTGTTTATATAAATCCAGATGCAGATAGACTATATGATTTAGGTAAAGCAATAGATGATAGAATAGGACAATCTGGTAGAGAAGCCGTGAAGAATTTTGATAATCCACTCAGAGGTTTATTTGTTGATAAAGCATATGAAGATATTATTAAAAATGGTTTAGAATTAGCTTCTCCTAGTGCGCCTTGGATTAGGCATTGGATTAAAATGAAGGCATTATCTCAGATAATGAAGACTGTTGCTTCTCCTGCCACACATGGTAGAAATACTATGGGCAATGTAGTTATAATGACGGCTAATGGTTTTATTCCTTTTGGTAAAGGACAAGCTACATTTCTAGCTAAGAGAATGCTTGGAAAAAATGACAGAGAATTTGCTAAAGAAATTGGAGAACTGCAAAGACTTGGAGTAATTGATAGTGATGTTAGGGCTGAAACTGTAAGAGCCAGTTTAAGAGATATGGTTAAAGATGGCTATGATAATACAATTACAAAAATAATGGACAGGGCTACAGGTGGTATTCCAAGAAGAATAGCTAAAAAAACTATGCAACTTTATAGAGATGAAGATAATATGTTTAAGCTTGTTCATTTTAATAAGACAAAGAATTATCTTGAGAAAGCTTATAAAAATGAATTAAAGAGTGGGGCAATGGGTAGGGATCGGCTTATGGAGTTGGCTGCTGAACGTACTCGTAATCTAATGCCTAACTATAATCTGGTTAACAAAAGATTAAAACAATTAAGAAGAGCACCTATAGGAGACTTTCTGTCTTTTCCTGCTGAAATGATTAGGACATCTCTTAATCTTGGTAAGTATACTTACAGAGATCTTACATCAGGTAATCCTATCTTAATGAGAGAAGGTTTTAAAAGATTAGGGGGAATGACTATAGCTGGACTTGGAGGAGATGTAGCTGTTAGACAATCAATGAATGTTTTTGGAATAACTCCAGATCAGGATAAAGCTATTGATGAAGCTGGTCCTGCATATAATAAAAATGTTCCTAGAATTTATTTAAGTCCTATTAATAGAGATAAAAATAATAGATTAGGTGTAGACTTTATTAATCTTGGTCCTATTGATCCTTATGATTATATTAAATATATAGCTAGAGCTACATCTGAAGCAGCTTTATCAGGAGAGGAACCTGATTGGGGAGTATTAGGAGTTGGTCTATGGGATAAAGCAATGGGTCCATTTGTCGGACCTTCCATGATAACAGAAGCTGCATTAAAATTAGCTAATAAAGATTTTGATCCTCTTCAACCCGGTATATGGGAACAAGCTTTACTAGAAAGTGTTGGTCCTTTTGAACCGGGATTTATCCCTTTTCTTAGAAAACGACTTCAATATGAAAGCAGTCTAAAGGAAAGACAAAAGTATGGATTAGGAGCAGTAGGTAAGTATGGTAATACATTGACTGAAGATCAGGTAGCACTCTGGCCTAATCTGGCTGGTCTTCAGACTCAAAGACTTGATCTAACAACAGCATTAGGTAAGAAGTTACCTGCTTTGGCAAGACAAGTTCAAAGAAGTAGACAAGCATTTAAAGATTCACCTGCCTATAAAGATCAAACTATCAATGATCCTGAAGCTTTATTTAATGCTTATATAGATTCACAAGATATAAAAATAAGAGACTATAAAAGATTAAAGAGAGCAGCCGATTCTTTTAATATTTTAACAGACGGTGATCCTCTTACTCCTTCTTCAAATGATTATTTTAGAGGTATTACACAAGATGGTAAGTATGAAATAAATGATGCTCTACAAGCTTTAATTCAGGGTGCATGGGATAATAGATTTATGCCTGATGTGCTAACAGAACAAGACCATAGATTTTTACGTAATGCAGGTAAAGTAGTTCCTATACAAGATATAGAAGAACTTTATAAATTGTATGAAAGTACTAAGATTAAGGATGAATAATGTTGGAGTTAGGACCAAGAGAACTTGTCACATTAGGGACAGTACTGGCAGGACTTGCTGCTACATGGGGAGTACTGAAGGCTACCATACGTTCTATTGTACAGCAATTAGATGAAGTCAGAAAAAATCTCACTGAAATATTTACAAGGATTGATAAGGTAGAAGCCAGACAAGCTGTTGCCATCAGCAGTATTGACACAATGGCTAATGATATTCTTTCTCCACAAATTTTAAAGGAGAGATCTGAAAGAGATGGTGCTGTTGAAGTAAGGCTAAAGAATTTAGAGATTGAAATAGATAGACTTTATCGAATGCATAATGGTCATCATCCCGATACAACTAAATCAAAGGAAGAGGAAGAATAATGTGGAATTACTTTTCTGTAGACGAACTTAAATGTAAAGGTACAGACGAATGTGAAATGGATGAAGGGTTTATGGAAAAGCTGGAAGCTCTTCGTCATGAGTTTAATGAACCAATGATTGTAAGTTCAGGTTATAGAAGCATAGGATATAATACAACTATAGGAGGTGCAACTAATTCTCCTCATCTCTATGGTAAAGCAGTTGATATAGTGATTAGTGGTAAGTCTGCCTACAGATTAATAAAGTTAGCTATTCAACATGGCTTCACTGGCATTGGAGTATCACAAAGAGGACCACATGAGAGGAGGTTTCTCCACATAGATACAATGGAAAACAGTGATACCCACCCAAGACCTTGGATATGGAGCTATAAGTAGTGTCTGAAGTATTCGACAAAGTAATTGCTAGTTTAGGAAAGATCCCTTCTCCTTTTGAGGTAGGTCGTAAGCTTGGATTGAATATTCCTACTGGGGAAGATATAACTGGGGAAGATATAAAAGATATTCTTTCTATTATTGGTCCTCAAGCAGATATTAAAGCTATGGTTGAAGAATCTTCTAGAATAGTTCCTGCTCTTAAAAAAGGAGATATACCAGAAGCTCTTAGTGGTCTTGTTTTATCTGCTGTAGCTCCTCTTATGATAGGTAGTCCGGGGACTGTCTCTGGAATAAGAAAAGGTAGTGAAGGATTGGCTAGTCTGGGGGAGACTCGTAAAATTAAAGCAAAACCTAAACACAAATCTTCAGACTTAGTAACTCATGCTGCTTCTGATTCTGATTTATCATCTATATCAAAAGGAGGATTACGTTCAGGTACACATGTAGAACCTGCTGGAGATAAGATATGGTCAACAGGACTTCATCGTTTAATCTATAATAAACTACCAGAAGATGTGGGAAAATTAGTTAGTCGAAAGGGAATGGAAGATATGCCATTTTATAAACTGCAACAATCTATAGATGCAGATAAAATAAAAATGATAGAATTTCCTGCTGATGATTATCCAGACATACTTAAAGAAACAAAGAGATTAAAAAAACTTTTTGGAAAAATAAAAGTCAGACCATACTGGCAAGATAACAATGGAAAAATATTTTATTCTAAGTCAGCAGCAGATAAATCTCAAGCTATAATAGAAAAAAAGGCTTCTAAACGAGCAGCAGAAAGAACAGCATATGAAGAAAGTCAAATGCAGCCCGGATTTTATGTTGATCGTATGACAGACCAACAGCCTACTTTAAAATATGATCACGGACAGCCAGATTGGGAGGATTTAAGGAGATCTACTGGTGGTCTGGTAGGCTTAATTTAGCTAAATGCTCTGTACGGGGTTTTAAGGCTCATACAGAAGAATCAGCCTCTTCAGGCAGGGGTAGGTCCAGAGACTCTAGAGATGGCCCCTCAGTGACGCTCTCTGGCCCTCCATTTTCCTCATCTTCTGTAAAATCACACTTAGACAGCAGGTCATACACCTTTTCTTCACCTAAAACATTCAAACATCCTACAATAGCAGTTTCTAAAGTCTCTTCATCCATGTTAATATTAATATCAGAGTTAGCTCCTCTTATTCTGGAGAGTAATTCAAGAGCTTTGATTGCACTATTCGTATGTCCGTTTGTTTTAGCATATGTATACTGACTTTCTATTTCTTCAATAACATCTACATTAGTTTCAAGTTCCTGCTCTAGTTCGTGGATACGTTCTGTTACTTCATCAGACTGTAGTAATCTGTATCCTTGATTGTTAGCAGAACCTGCTGAGTATCCTGCTGCTCTAGCTGCTTCAGTAGCATTCCTGTGAAGAACATAGGCTTGACAAAACTTTTCTTGTTTAGTATTTAACATAGAAAGATACCAATCCATTAATTAAAAGAACAAGAGAGACAGCATTGATAACCAGCAAAGCTCTGTCATTCCAGATAATAGCCACAATAAACCATCCAAACATTCCAATAGCATGAACTATTAGATTAAGAGGATAGATATTATTACTGGTTAGGATAACTCCTCCCACTAATATGATTGAAGCTATCCATTTAATATACCAATCAAGAGTATAGGTAGGGGTTTGTTTATCTAATATGTTTGTCAATGAAGTATCCTCGTATCTGGGTCCATAGATAACTGATCAATAGCCATTTCAAACATAGCTATGGTAGGCTCTGTTCCTAGAGTAGCTACATAAGATTTTAAACAGGCATTTAATAAGCATCCACTAACCATTAAAGCATGAGAAGATTTATCTTCCTTAGAAGAATGTTCTTCAATTAATTTCCATAACTTTTTATTAAATGCTAAAAATTCTTTATCAGTTGGTTGTCCCATTATATTACCCCTCTGGATTAAATTGAAAACTTTCTCCACATCCACACATAGACTCGACATTAGGATTGTCAATCATTAATCTTTGACCAAAAATATCTTTCTTATAATCGACAACCATACCAGCTATATAC
>VTLG01012096.1_pt1 | contig 10274 bp, 10 predicted proteins | sample 4694571 | NCBI WGS metagenome assembly VTLG01 (sample SAMN12604809, study PRJNA352737) | marine metagenome | biome: ENVO:00000447; feature: ENVO:00000209|ENVO:00000569|ENVO:01000036; material: ENVO:00002151; isolation source: viral sequences binned using virsorter ... | reverse complement strand
TATGCAACGCCATTCGGGTGTTGTTGTAAAAAAGCCCACCGCCCACTGCCAATCCTCCCTGCCGTGTGTGCATATCTTGGCTGTCTATCGAATCTTTTAGTGGTCTTGATGGAAACGCCGCAGGGTCTTCTTTAAGTTTCTCTCTCTCCGTTATGCCTGCCTCCTTTATTATATCTGCAGTTGTCTTGAACTTTGAGGGAAACCACGCTCCCGTATGATTGATATGAAACTCAATGCTGTCTACATCGGCAATGGGTACGTCACGAACATTGCAAGTGCTGTCACCTCGGTATGTAAAAAGAGGCTCTTCTTTTTCGCACCCCATTACTGAGCAATGAGTCACAGTCTCGGACTCTTTCATGCTTTGCTTAACGCCCTCGTCAGCCGCTCTGCCCATCTCCGTCCTTACTATTGTGGGTATTCTGCGGTTCATTCTAGGCAACGTCTCTCTTACTTTTTTTATCGTAGACGCTACTGAGTCTCCATTCTCCAAGCTCTTGGTGATGGTATCTTTTAATACTTTCCTAGTGGTTTGATTAACCCTAGTAACCTTGGAAGCAAGTTGGTTGTTCCTGTAATCCAACTCATACTGCCCTCGCTTAGTAACCTCATTCCCAAGCAACTTGCTTGTCTCTCTGTAAACGCCCTGAGAAATAGCCTTTTGTATCTCTCCATTATTTCCCAATGCGGTAAATGTCTCGGTGTCTTGATTGAAAACAGCCTCAAGCCCCACATCCCACGCCGCTCCGCTGTCTCCGTGCATCATATCGAAGACACTCTTTCTGTGATTGGCGTAGTATCCTTTCGTATGCCCCTCCACATAAGCAATCAGGAGGTTTATTTGCCTTCTGAAAAGCCTTGCCCAAAACTTGGTCATACGGGCTGAGTTCTTGCGTTTCCAATTACGCTGAACCCGTATGAAGTTACGGATTAACCCCGTCCCATGTTTTTCAAAAGTCTCTTGCGTCCATACGGGCTTATTGGACTTAAATCCTAAACTCTTCAGGGACTTCATGTGATGCCCATTTTATGAAATCAATTCCCCCAAACGCATCCACTAGCATTGCGTCTACGCTTTCGCTGTATCTGTCGCCTTCCACTTTTATGGCTATCTCGTACATCTGCGCTATCTTGCTCATAGTCGCCATAGACACTTTGTTCTTCCTAGCTATGGTGGAGCAAATTGGATACACCTGTAGTTTTGCAAATATATTTGGAACAATTTCAGAGCCGAAGTAGTCAGGCTTTTTTTCCTTCATCCAAGTCAGCGCTCTCTTTGCATTGCTTACGGCTTCGGCATCATACTTTCCTTCGCCTGCACTCCAAACCCTCTTGAGGTTAATCGCAATCTTGCCGTCTCTGATTCTGTTAGCCTGCCTTTCTGCCCACTTCTGCGCCCTCATTCGGTTGCTTCTGCCTAAATCGCCACCCCATAACAACCAAGCAATCTGTCCTGCCGTTGGTCTTTCCGTGCGTCCATTCAAGTAATCGTTTGCAGACTCGCTACTCAAGTCACCTTCGTGACGCAGAAACCACGCACTCATGCGAATAGCCTTATTGTCCGTGATTTCTCCTCTAGCCATTGCCCGTGCCTCCCTAATGGTCTTGGGCGTAAGCCCTGAGCCTCCTCCAAACTCTGCCCTCAAGTCCAATCCACGCTGTGCGTTCTTTTGGATAAATGAAGGAACATTGTCTACCTTGGCTCTATACCCTCTCTCATCTTCCTCTTCCTCCAAGTCTTCATCTTCAGATTCATCTTCTTCTTCGGAAGGGGGTACGTCATCCTGATACTCGGCTGCAGGATTGGGAATTTGGATTTCTTCCAATGGTTGCTCTTCTCCTTGAGCAATAGCCTCCAAAGTCATGCGGTTGCTATCGGCATAATAATTGTCCAACATCGGGTCAGCCACTTCATCTAGTCCGCACTTTACCCTTAGCTCATTTAGCGTCATTGCCCCAACCTGAACGAGAGGCTTGTAGTCTCGGACAATTTGCTCGACATCCAAAAGACCATCTAGTTCCCACTTTACATACCAATCAGGATGAGCCTTTTTTAGAAACTCATCGGGATCATTTAGGCGGTTAAAAATGTATTCAACGATAGGAAGGCAAGTAAATCGCCTAAAATTGATATAATCTTGGCGAGCAGTTGCGTAGTTGGCGGCGTTCTCTTGACCGATTATTGAAGCAGGAACTCCGTGATTAAGAAGAATGTCCTTCACGCTTTTCTTTTCGGACTCTACCCTTTCCTCCTCTTCAGCCGTCATGGCAAGCCGTATGAAGTCCCACTTCCCCGTTAGCCATGCGATTCCACCCTTGCCTCTAGTGCCTACATACTTCGCTTCCCACGCCGCCTTGGAACGCTCCCACTCTAAGTCGTCACCATCAAACTCGTCTCTTACCAAGATTCCTGCAGGAAGGTTTCCCCTCTCTAGTGTCTTTGACTTTACCTTGGAGTTATTGAGGAAATCTTCGTATATCGGTTCAGCCCCCTCCAAGTCCCCGACTCCCAAGAAAGGGTCTTTGGGGTTTGGTCTCTTAAAGTGAATTATTTCGTCAGGCTTAAAGTATCGAGTGTTTCCGTTGACGGTGTATTCGTATTTATCAATTTTGTTTTTAGCGTGTGGGATTACCTTAACATATTGCGGATATAACGGATATATTTCAGTAGGAATGCCTTTGCTTCTACTTCCTAGCGTAGTGCTGTCCTTATGCCAATAGGCATTGCCCAAAAGTTTGATATGAAAAGCAGTCAAATACAGAAGTTCCGTAAATGTTTCGTGAGTATTTGGGTTCAGGAACAATTTATTGACCACAGGGTCTGAGGTTTGCTCTATGCCATTGCTATCACAGACCTTGTATCTTGTAGTTGCGCAGACATTGGCAACCATGTCGCAAGACCTAAAGGTTGCCCATATTCGACCTATGCCTGCCTCCAAGTAGCTGTCGTAGTCGGTAAGTTTGTCCAACTTAACCCCTGCCAACTTTTCCAAGTGGGCGAATGCCTTGCGTTGTTCCTCCCAATCAATCTTGGGAGAATGGGGTACAGACTTCTGACCGCCCCCGAAAAATCCTTTCGCTTTATCTAATAGTCCCATGTTCTATAATGTGCATATCCATACAATCTGTGGCAAACTTATATGTATCCGTATAGCGTCCCAAGCAAGTCAAGAACATGATTGACGGCTTGTGGTATTTTTATGACATCGCAAGATTTTACTGATTTTTTCCCTTTCAACGCCACTTCATCCACATCGTCTAAGGTTACCCAATGGTATCCTAGTGGATTTGCCCATATTACGCCCACAACTGCCCCAAATTTCCTCCATTGCCTCAAGTCATCTAGTTGTTTGCTCCTGAGTCCGCTTTTTCCGAAAGGCAGTCTGTCTTCCTTTGTGCTTTTCGCCTCGATGCACAACATCCTCCCCTCCATCACCCCAACAAAGTCAGGAAACGGATTGCTCGTAAGCATCGTGACAGCCACCCCATTTATGTTTCTTGTAAAAGAAGGAGGGTCTGCTTTTCTCAACATCAGCAACCCTTCTGCTTCGTATCGCTTCGCTTCTTGCTCAATTAAATTCTCAAGAGGCTTTCCGCTGTTTGATCTTTTCTTTCTCATAGTCCCCAATCTAATAGCGCTTGCACCGCCTCTTCGTCATTTACTACCTGATCTAGTTTGTAGCAAAGATCGGATATGATGCCTGCGTCTTGTAGCATTTCGAGTATTTGCCCGTCACTAAACTCAGTCCCAATAGCCCACTTCTCCAAAAGGTTCATATCAGCCACCCCTTTTCTCTAGCTTCCTTCGGGAACTTGTGAATGTAGTCGTGGCAATTTCTGCACACAGCCATGAATGTTGCTTTGTTGGTCAAATTCCGCTCCATTTCGCCCAATTCGTTTTCAGATGACCCACTTCTGCCTGCTTTATGATGCAAATCTAATCGTTCTATTCCGATAAGCCCCTCGCATCTCTCGCAGTGATGCTTGTTCTTTCGTCCCTCCATATATTCTTTTTTAGCAGAGGCGTAGGACTTTCTTTTTTCTTTTGCCGACTTGCTTGAGCTTTGCCTTTTTAGAGGAGTTCTCTTCATCGGCTTCTGACTCCTTTTCATCGGAGTCTTTCGCCTAAGTGGGGTACGTTTCATTTCTTGAAATCAGGGGACAGCAACTTTGGGACTGCGTTTTTCCACAATATCTTGTGGTGGATTCTCTTGTGGTTCTTTCCTATTATGCTCAACTTCACGGAGGACGGGTTGTACATTATGCTGAAGAAGGATTTTACATAAGTCCCATAGGTTCTGTATAGATCGGTCAATCCACCCGTTTCCTGCTGTGTTCCCATTTGGTCTATCGCCAACTGAGGAATTGTGAAAAATAAGTATCCCCTGCTTCCAAGATTTACATAAGTTGTCACATCCTCGTTCATCCTGCCCATAAACTTGAAGGGTCTCTTGGTGCTACACAGAAAGCTATTCATTGCCTTCCGCGCCATAGTTTTCTTTTTAGCTATGCCTGAATGTACTCCACCGCAAAAATCACCACCTTGTGCAAATGCTAGTGTAGTTATTTGCTCACAGCTTTTCATTAGCTCAAGCATACTCCCCATCACATCATCCAAGCATCTGCAATTTTTTGTCGTGTTGTAGTTGTCGTTTTCGTCAAAGCGAAACCTGAAACCATCGTAGTCATCGCACATAACCATGTAATAATCCAACCCTCTTTCTTCGGCTAGTTCCCGAATCTTGTTGGATGAATACAATGTGCTTCTTAAATCACCCGAATTATCGCCTGCGTCTAGTCCTTCTCTTGCCTTTTCCTTGTCAAAGACAATCAACTCATTCCCATGCTTGGTGAGTTTTGGTGTCCATATCCTTCTGTACTCGTCTATGGTTTCATCTAAGTTGTCGCCTACTAGATAAATCTTCCCCGTGTATCCATTTCTCCTCAAGGTTCTATATGTCCAATCCTTTTGAGGTCTTCCGTGAACCATTATGAATACCGCAAAATCTTCAAACTTTCTACTCGTCATCGTCATACAGCGGTACAGGGTTTGGTCCTTCAGGCGTGTCGGCAAAGTATTTTCTCATGCTTTCCGCAAATGTTCCAAAGCCTTTTTCTATGGCTTTATCAAAGTCTATAATTACCAAAGCAGAATCTTCCATATGCTCCTGAGCTTCCTTTTCTTGGTGTGCATAGTATTCGGCTATCTTTTCATAATTAAATACTATGTGCCTTGAAGCACCTACTCTCAAAAACTTCTTCTGTTCTTCGGTCAGATTACTCTTGTCTATTTCTGAAATTAAAGAGTCATACTTCTCCGTGTCACACAATTCCCCTATGCTTGGCTTCTCGCCCTTTATCTCGTAATTCGGTGCTTTTATTTTGTTGGTGTACTCAATGTCCAAGTAACCACCCTCTTTTTCGCCTTCCTCGCTTACACCCTTGAGTAGTTCGTCAATGTCCTGCTGTTCAAATCCCGTCAAATCGACATCAAAGTCCACTTCTTCAAGCTCTCCTATCAAATCAAGAAGTGTGTCGGAACTCATTTCACTTAGTTCTGCAATGCGATTGTCGGCAATCATATCTGCATACTCTTCTGCCTCTGACTTGTATTCCTGAACGTCTACAGGCACTTCTTTCAAGCCTGCCTTTATCGCACTTTCTAGTCTTCCGTGTCCCTTTACGATAAAGCCACTTCTCTTACTTACCACTATGGGCGACCTGAAGCCTTGGCTCTTTATTATTTTGGCAAGCAGTTCGATCTGCTTTGATGTGTGCGTGTTGGGATTCTTGGGATGCTTAACCAATTCCTCGACAGGAACAAGTTTGGTGTAGGAGCAATTTATTTTCATTTTTTTTGTTTTTCTACTTCTCTGAGTTGCTCAATAATTTGGTTGGTCAAAAGTTCCCTTGCCCACCTAATGTGCTTGCATCGAGATGTATCGTCATCGGGGTGTATCAAGTCTCTTCTAATAAGAGGAAGAATCCTGAACTGATACTGCTGACAACTACACTCTCCTTCTATTAAATCTACAATATGAGCCTGCCCTTTTTGCGTTTTTGAATAAAACACAAATCTAGTTGGCGATTCTTGCTTGTAATCTACTCCTTGCATGAGAACCATTCCATACTGCAAGTCTTGCCGTATCCTTTGCACATTGCAACCGCAAGAAAGCCAATGATGTCTTTTAGCTCTTCCGATAAATTTCCGCTATAGCTTGCTTCAAATAGAACATTGCCCCCTACCTTTATGACGCTTACATCGCAGTCGCAAAAGTAGTTTATCAACTCCTGTACGCATTCTTTTACGGGTGTGCAGTCCCAATCGGGGTCTTCATTGAAGTTAGCCATCTTGCCAAACTCCTTGGTCAAGGGGTCACCCAACAAAAACCTCCATGTCTCTGATTGGGTTTCGGTGTATATCTCCATTAGCCTTTTAAACATATTGACCGTCCTTCCACGCTCTCCAATCATCCTGCCTTGGTCGCAACCACACACCCTCACGGCTATTGTATTGCTTACATTGCTCTCAATGCACTCAACCTGAGCTTCGTCAGATTTTTCGACTATATGTTTTACGATTTTTTCAATTATTTCCTTCATCGTGGTAAAATTTCTCGCTAATTGGTTTCCAATGCTCCGTGTAGTGTCGGCTGTCCTTATTATACCACAAAGCCTTGGATGGCTCTTCCCCTTTGTCTCCTCTCTGCTTAACTACAGAAAATCTACTGCTGAACATGGTCATATCTAACTCTTGAGCCTGTTCCCCCGTTTCGTCCTGACTGCCCATTTCCAACTCATTGATGGCTTCTTCCTTGGATTTGTTTCGCCACACAGTTATGACATTATGAGCCATGTCGGTAATTTCGCTGATGCCCTTGACATCCATTTTTCCAACATACTCCTTTTCGCTGTCCTTCTTCTTGGCGTGGGCAACTAGGAAAATATGAACATCGTACTTATGGACAAAGTCCGCAAGGCGATCCACCAATACTTTTTGCCCTTGGTAATCATCAAACGCCAAACCGCACTTCATCAACGAGTCTATGACGAATATGTTTATGCCATGCCTTCTGTGGGCATATATGAAGCTGTCCAACATTTGGTCAAAGTCCACTTGCCCTACATGATCGTAGAACCAAAAGCCGTCACCTAGCCAATTCATTGCCTTTTTAAGCTCATCCTTTGAGTCAGGCTTGTCTTTTGCCACGCATTGGGACACTAGGCAGGCAATCGTTTCCTCCACCCTTATTTCCAACGAGGCTATGCAAATTCTGTTTTCCAAAGAAGCAAAGTGACAGCATAGATAATTAAGCAACATGGTCTTTCCGCTTCCGCTGAAGCCCGTAAGAATGGACAACTCATTCATGCGGATATGAAAGGGTATGTCCCAAGGTAAAGGGATTCCTCTGCTCATGCTGTTGGGATTGAAAAACCTGTCTTCAATCGCCTCCTCGTAACCCATTGCGTTCTTTAAGTTTTCAGGCTCAAATGGTTTAGCGTTTTCAATTATTTCAACTAACGCATTAGTGCCTTCCTTCTTGTCTTTCAGATGTGCATCGTTTGCGTCTTTGTGTTCGCCAAAGTCAACGACATGACACCTTTCCCTACCTAACCTTTTGACTATACTCTTGGTGGCGTTCTGCCCTGCCTCGTCATTGTCTAACGCTAAAATGATACGCTCAAATCTATTAAGAAACTCAAAATCGTTGCTTATCCACTCCATATTGGGATCACTTCCGTCTTTTGCTTCGCTTTTTGCACCGAATGGCACAGACACTGCAGGATACTTTCCCATCAATGAGTCAGATACGCTCATCGCATCTATCTCGCCTTCAGTAATAACCAAAGTGCTATCATCCGAATCTGCCATCCATTTCCCGAAAAGAGTTTTCGCTGTGTCGGCTGATGTCCACATATCTTTTCTTCCATTCGCTCTCGCCACTTTTAAAAACTTTACCATGTCAATTTCCTTGAGACCTTCATCCCAATAAGGGAACAAGATAGTGCTGTTGTCCTTGCTCATCACCTTGTAGGACTCGATGACAGCTTCAGAAATCCCTCTTTTTATGGTCAGATAGTCTGCCCACTCCTCTTTGTCTTCCTGCTTGTATTCTTTCCAATTTACTTCGGGCTTTACCTTGGGCTTTTTCGTTGCAGTCCCTCTGACATATTCCTCTTCAAATACGCCAAGATACTTCTTCGCCTCCATGTAGGCTTCCACAAAAGTGATGTTTTTCACTTCCTTCCAAAGCTCCAAGAGGTTGTTTCCACCGATGTCTGCGGCAAAATCCCTCCATGTGCCTATTTTTCGTCCTTGAATTACAATCTTGAGGCTTCTGCCTTCTTCTCCTGCGATAGAACCTACCACCCACTCACGCCTCTCCACCTTGCCGTTGGGCAAAAGCATTTCCGCTATAGTCTGAGCCTCTGAGTTGAGTGCGTCTTTTATTTGATTTGCGTCCATTATCGTTCCACCACTTTCTTCAGACCGCTCACCTCATCCTTGCCCACCACTTGATACTTCGGGTCAGACAGGTCTACTTTACGCTTCTCGTTATACCCAACGATGTGAACCTCCTCCAATCTCTCCTTCTTGGCATTCTCCAAAGCGAAAGCCATATTTTCGTTTGAGTATTTTCCGTTCAAAATGTTTACGGCATTAAGCTCTCCATTGTTGCCCACCTTGAATACCCAACTCCAATCGGGATTCTTGACTGCCACATGAGTGTCGTGTCCATTCCTACCCATTAGGTAGTCGCTCTCTTCTATCAATCGGCACAACTCCCTAAAAGGCTCTGTAGCCTTTCCATTTAGCCTCCAAAACTTAGCCACGCCCTTTTCTGTCGCTCCATACTTAGCTTTCCGCACGAACTTTTTGCTTGGTCTTTCGTTTAGTAGGATGGCGATTATTTCCGACATCGGGACATTCTTTGGTCTGCCCTCATAGACTTTTTTTGGTGAAGGCGTTATATCTTTAGATATAATCTTAGTATCTTCTTTCTTAGTAGGGTCGGGTTTTCCGTTTACGGATTTTCCCGATACGGATTTTCCCGATACGGAGAACATTGGCGTGTCGGCAAAAGTATATTGGTAGCCAATAAATTTCCCCTCGCCATCAACCAACTGAAGTGTTTGGCAATATCCTGCTTCTACCAACTCGGAAATCCCACTACGCAATGAGTCGCTTCCGTCAGTTGCGTGGCGTTGCATCTCCTTTACTCTGATAGTCCAATCATCAGGCTTGCTCATGCAGTAGGAAAGGATGCCTTTCGCCTTCCAACTTAAATTGGGATCATCCACGATGCTCTTGGCTAGGCGAACGAAAGGGTCGTGGGTTTTATATTTTGTTTTTATAATCATATGCTTTATGGAAAGCACTGAAAGACTACATCTTCATATTTGTCAACCCCCTTATTCTGATCCAAGGTCTATATCAAACTCTATGTTTGTCTTATGCCAATAGTCTAGCTTCACATCCTCCAACACACCAATCATGGTTTCGGTGTGTATGTTCCATTCTTGCTGAAATTTGTCTAAGGTATTTATCAACTCATACCTTAACGCATCAATTTGTTTGTGATACTGCCAACTTTCAGGACAATCTTCACTATCAAAATCATCCCTTGGAGCGCTCATCAGAAATCTACCAATATGGGCTGAACTCGCATACCTCTTTTTCTTTCGAGGTTTTCCTGCTCAAAGTAAAAAGTGAACTTTAGCCAACACGCACCTTTTGGTTTTGGGGGAGCGCCTCTCTCTATGTGCCAACCTCCGTATCCGTCTTCGTACTCTTCCTTGTATCCTGCAATTTTTATGTGGTACTGCGTTTCTTTGTATAGCTTCATTGCGGTGTTTTTAATTCTTTGACGCTCAATAGGCACAATCCACTGATCGTGAGTGTGTCCTGTTACGCAAATTTGAGCATCAGGCAAATACACCGCCTGCCTATTGGTTTGAATCACCCCCCTTGTTACAGGACCACCACCACCGCTTCCGTGGAAGTAGTGCATCATTATTGACTCTTTTCCTCCGTGGTAACTTCCTACAAACTTGATCCATCCTCCATACCCACCCATGTAGCACTTCTCGGAATCCTTCAGCCCTATATTCAGCCTTTCCTTCAATCTTTCAGTGATATTTGTTTCATGGTGTTTCAATATAGCCGTCTCGTGGTTGCCCTGCCCTAATATGGCGAAGTTTTTAGCATACGGCTTGTAGAATTTAGCGGCTTCACTAACAAGAGCATCCAAGTAGTCGCCTTTTTTATATTC
>VTLG01003337.1_pt1 | contig 10275 bp, 10 predicted proteins | sample 4694571 | NCBI WGS metagenome assembly VTLG01 (sample SAMN12604809, study PRJNA352737) | marine metagenome | biome: ENVO:00000447; feature: ENVO:00000209|ENVO:00000569|ENVO:01000036; material: ENVO:00002151; isolation source: viral sequences binned using virsorter ... | reverse complement strand
ATTTATAATTACTCTTCGCCCCCCTCATCCTCATCTGCCACAATAGCATCTGCTTGTGATTGAGTAATAGAATTAGCAGAATCAAATACCCCACTTGCTACAGAAGGACGTGATTTATCAACCCTTTCTGCTGATTTTGCAAAAAGCATATCTTTAATCTTGTCACTAATCTGAGAAGGTGACTCATCCGTCGCCATCAAATCCATAAGTTCATCCATTGTAATTTTTCAATACCTATCTCAGATATTTATATCTCTCCACCCTTAGGTATTTTTGTCGCTTTTCCTTGAGGTTCAAGATCTGGTTCCATTGGAGCTTTAATATTCTGTACTGGAGCACCCATTTCTGCAGATCCACCAGGCTCCATATCCATTAATGGAAGTCCAGTTGCAGGATCAAGAGTATCTGGATCGGGAATAGTACCATCTGCAATCTCTTTTTTAATAATCTTATCTTGCTCAATAATTTCCTCATCAGTCTGATGAAGAACTTGACGACGAACCCAATCCTGAGAGAAATATCTTCCAATATAAGGTTGAACTGCTTCTAAACTACCTAACCTCTCATTAAGAAGTTCTGTATTTTTTAACTCTGAGAAATGATTATCATATAAGAAGTCATATTGGATATGTTCACTCATTACTTCCCAGTCTTCTGGTGTGATCACATTCTTCAAAAGAAGTTGTGTTTTTAGCATATCATTGAACATATTAGAGAATCTCTTCCTCAAACGTCCAACAAACTTACTAAATTTAAGTTCATCTCTTAGGATCTCAGAAGATCTCCCCAAGTTAAACCCACCTTCTCCGTCCATTCTGGAGACAGGAACATTAAGTGAGCGGTAGAGTTTCTTTTTAAAATACTCAATATCAGTGATTTCTCCAAGGTTTTGTCCACCTGGGAGAGTTGAGATTTCTGTTCCTCTTCCACCTTCTCTACGTGGGAGCCAGAAGTCTTCAAGCATTGCCATGTATTTTTTGTCATCACGAATTTCTCCTGTAGATGCATCATATACTAACTTATTACGATAACGCATCATAACATCACGAAGATATTGTTCTGCTTTTACCTTGGGGAGATTACCAACATCAATATAGAAAATTCTTCTTTCTGGTGCTCTCGATAATCTGTAAATAACAAGACTATCTTCAATCATTCTAAGTTGATTGAGTGATTTAATTGCTTTATGAAGATATGAAAGAGTTGATCCTTTATTTCTATCTACAAGACCAGAAGTACAATAACTAATCGAATCCTTAGTCATTTTAATACCCTGACTAGCACCAGTAGCATTAATGTTGCCAGTAGGATAAGATGCCTTTGGATTGTAAATAAAATATTCTTCAATTTCAGGAAACTCATAATCCATTGGATTATCAGAATTCTGCTTTGTTATATTATACTTATCTTTAGCAGATTTCTTACTTTGCCTCATAAAACGCATTTTCATTGCATCAATATAACGCAACTCCTGAATTCCTTCATGAGGCTTTTTCAAATCAATAATTTTATGATAATAAATGCGCCCATCAATATACCAATTCCTATAGATTTCATGTGCCTTTCTATCAAAATCCAATAAATCTATAACAAACTTAAATTCATTTCTTATCTTATCTTTAATACCATCACTAGCATTAAGATTATCCAAGTCAATTTTAATAGGAGCATCGTTCATATCTGTAACGATTGCTTCATTCACAATATCTTCAATAGCACTATCCACTTCTGGATGGAGTGCCATTTCGCGATATCTTTTTAATAAGTCAAATTCAGTCCTATATATTCCTTCAATATCAACATAAGAACCAAAAAAACCACTACTCATATAGTGGTCACTCCCGTCCTCATTATTAGGAGGAACGGGAGAAACTGCTGAAGGAGATAGTGATTCGCTGTCCTCTATAGAGAACCCAAATAACTTAGCCATGATTTATAAACTTTCTTCTATTTATTAGACTCCCAAAAGGGAAAATCTTAAACCCCATTAATAACAATATTGTTAACAGCAAATTCTACTGTATACTCTTCAATAGTATCGCCAGAATCGTAAGACAATTCAATAGCAGATATATTCGTTGGGAACATATCAATAAATTTATATGTCTTTAAGATTGACTGTGATTCAGATGTTGGGTCACTTGATTCTGAAAATGGTTTTGAACCTCTACCAAGCTGTTTTACAACAGCAGTGCTCATATAAGAGTCTGGACTTGTAGCACCTTCATTATTAGAAAGTTGTGCCATCAATTCAATCCAATTTTCAAATGCATTTCTGAATACAAAATCTTCATCATTAATAACTGTTACTGTCCATACATCAACAGTTCTGTCTCCTGCAACTTTAAAAACACGACCCCTAAATGGGACATCAATTGCAGTAATAGTTTGAGCAGGTAATGATGCTGCTTTACATAGAAATGAAAATCTTTCCATATCCCATGCTCCACCACCTTTGATGGCGTCATCAGTAAATTCTACTTCAAATAGATTGGGTCTTGCACCACCACCGGCCAATTTAGATTTAAATTGACCGATAGTTCTTCTTGTATTGGTGTCTGCCATGATTCTTTTTGCCTCCTAGTTGTTATTTAGATAATAGAATTAAACGCGACCAGCTACTTCTTCAAAGCTAACACCAGTGCGGGTAGCAACGAAGGTAAGCGTAACATAATTAATCGACTTGGCAGGCTTCAAGAAAATGTCTGCGCGGAATTCATTATTATCAATAACATCAGGTGTGTTGTTTGTTTCGTCGCAAACAACTAAGAACCCGTAAAGTCCTCTCTTTGCCTGAACATCACGAAGATATGGTTCAACAATGTTGCGGAAATTCGCTCTCGTTAACTCATCATTGAGTTCAAAGAGTTGAGCTTCTGCTGCTCTCTGCAGTGCTTGCTCAATTGTGAGGAACAAGCGACGAACGTTAATCCTATCAAATGCTGATGCATATCCCAGAGCAGTTTTATCTCCAAAGAGAAGTGTTCCGAGTCCGGGTGTAGTAATAAAGGAGTTAATCCGCTGAGGATAAAGTTGATCTCTTTGTGCCTTGGTTGGATTATATGCTAGTTTAACAGCATTGTTAATAATGCCACGTTGTTGTCCAGCAGGTGAGAACCAAGGATAAGCAACAATATTTGTGCGTGTCATCAGACCAGCAACATCAGCATTAGTTGGAATCCAACGGAACTTATTGTTGAAACGATCATAAGTGTACTTATAACCCGAATCAAAAATACCATAAGAAGTAGATGATAATGGACTAAAGTACTTAATCAGATTAGTTGTCTGATCAGTGGTATTAGTAAGACCGACTAAATCAGTTCTATGTGGTCCAACAGTAGTAACACAATCTTTTCTTTGATTTGCTAAGGAAAGAAGATAATTTGCTTTTGCTTGAGAATCTTGTCTTGTACTTAAACCTGGACCCATAATCAAATAATCAACTTCAATTTCATCCTTATTCTGGAATTTACCATAGGATGTCATTAGATTGGCAAGAGATGCTTCGTAACCGCCATTAGCAGAATAATCAACTCCACCTGTTAAGTCATAAGTTGTATTGCCAGTAGCACTATAAGTAACTCCCTGTGCATCTACTCCCCATAAACCATCTGATAGTGTTACTGGAGTAAACCCAGCAGAGAATCCAGTTGCTCTTGGAGTTGTTTTCCAGTGAGCATCAGCAGCCTGAGAAATGTTATAACCTGCATATACATGCGAGGAGAAATCAGCAAGATATTGCTTATAGTAATTCCTTTGAGGAGAATTAACATCAGATACTGCATCAAGTGCTTTAGAAAGACCTAAATGCTTCTCAAGAATATTGCCCTTAACTCCTGTAAGGGTTCCGTCATCATCAACAACGACAACGTGCATTTCATCATTCTTTCCACTTCTACTAGTGGTATAGTTAGTAGATGTTGGTTTTGGAGCAATGGTCTTCCAATATGTTGTTGCATTGGTAAGACCTAAAGTTTGTGCGTCATACCAGTCAGCAATAGAAGCAACATTTGTAGATGCAGTTTCTACACTAGATGTATTTGTTACATTTATAACAGAAGCAGAAGTGAATGCTGCAAAATCAGTTCCTTCAGCATAATCAATTGCAGTTTCTACTCCACCAGTTGTTTGAACAGTACTAAATGTAACAGCAGTACCTGCAGCTACATTAGAATGTTGTAGATCATATTCAGCATTAAGTTCAACAAAGGTTGATCCTACACTAACCAATCCAATATTTGATGGGGTAATTCCAAGTAAAGTAACTGAATCCGCAGCAGTAAGACCAGAAACACTATCAACATATAAAAATGAAGTAGTTGCAGCTCCTGCATCTACATAAGAAGATTTCTGAGTTCCTAATACATCAACAAAAGATGTTGTAGAACTAGAGACTCTTGAAACAACTTTTACATCAATTGTACTATTAGTGCCACCAGATGTTGCTGTATTAACACCAGTAATAATTCCCTTAAGATATCCAGAGAAAGAAGAAGTTGAACCATCCCCAGGAATAGTTTTACCATCTAAAGAAGAAGTAATACCATATCCTACTGTTACTCCAAGACCAGCAAGATTGGTTGTAGTAATTCCAAGTGTTTGATCTGCAAAAGCATCAATCTGACAAACCTTTAGACCATTACCCCATGTTCCTGGAGTCTTAGAAGCATAAGTGAACGTATTATCTTCACTAAAATCATTTAAATAATTATCATAACTCTTTATCTTTAAGGCATTTGTAGAAGCAATTCCAACTCCTGCATTTGAGCAATTCAATGTTGATCCATCAGTTCTAACAACCTTTAGGACTCCTCCGTAGGTAAGATATGATGAAGCACTCATCCAATACTCATATTGAGCATTAGTTGAAACAGGCTTACCAAATGTGCTAATCAAAGCTTGCTCTGATGAAATATCAATAGGTTCATCGATTGGTCCAATTTGGAAAGGTCCGGCAATCGCACCGATGTTATCCAATACATTATCAGCTCTCCCTACAGTTAGGTCAACCTCCCGTACTAATACACCGGGAGACAATTGAGGAGTCGCCATGAATTTTTCTCCGTTATTCTCAGTTATCTAAAAAATATTTATTAAAATGGGCATTTACATATACTCCCACATATAGGAACGGTCACCATATTCATCAGTATTCCAAGTACTAGGAGCTCCTGATAGTCTTTGTAACTCTTTTGACCCATCTTCATCTACAAACCACCTATCACCATCAGCATCTACAAAGGTATTATCATCTAATCCATCACTAATAAATCCAAATGGTGCCATATCCTGTTCTATTTGATCTCTTTGATCATCATAAAGTCTTTTTCTAACATCCTGATCTGTAAGTTCTTTAAAATAATCTTGTGCTACTAACCATGCATAGATTACAAGACACATTGCAAGATCATCATTACAACCATCTTCTGCCTCAAATGAATTATTTTTCTGAATGAATGTAGTTAACTCACTAATGATTTCATAATCATTAAATATAAGTTTATCTCCTTCAACTATTGTCTTCAAATTAAGAGCACCAACCTTTTTAACTGTCTTGGACATTTTAACTCCAAGTTGGGTCTTCTTACCAGAGAATCCTTGCCCCACAACCTGCCCTGCACGCCCCCTCATGGACGCCATAAGAAGATTTGGATACTCCATATCATAATTGAGAATTGACGCCACCTGGTCGCCTACATCGTTGACCTCACATAATATAAATGCCTGATTATAACTCCTTGCTACTTCATGTATAATATTAGGAAATAGCATCGGTTTTATCTCATTATTCCTATACTTTGCAACTACCTTATGTGGAAATGTAGTAATATCAACTACTACAAATGCAGAGTAATCTTTTACAACTCCACGAGCCACATCAACAGTCATAACATAATCATGCTTTTCTATTGGATCCTCATATACATCCAATCCAGCATTTCTTGTAATTGCATTTTCATAAACAAGGGTTCTTAACTTACTGGGTGCAATAAGAGTATCAACAGACCCTAAGAATTCACATTCAAACTCAACCTTAAACTGTTGATCAGAAGTGTTGGCAATAGTTTGTTCTTTCCATTTAGCATCCCTACCAGGTACTTCTGACCAATGAACATCAGTAGGAATATATTCATTCTTTCCTCTTTCTGCATCGTGCCAATACCTATAAAAATGATTCATCCCGTGAGGGGTAGAAACCATTATTACTTTCGTGCTTTGACCAGAAGTAATAGTAGGATAAACAGATGCAAAGAAGGAGTCAGCGATGTGATTAGGGACGAAGGCGAATTCATCGAGGAAGAGGATATTGAACGACATGCCTCTGACAGCACTCGCAGATGTAGAAGCTGCCAATATCTTACTGCCATTTTCTAACTCCAAAGATCCTTTGTTCCATGCTATTATACCCTGCTGCATCCATTTAGGTAAATTCTCATATGCAGTTTGTAATCTTCCTAACAAATCTCTAGCAGTTGCTGCTTTGTTAGCAAGAATACCAATATTTACATTATCATTGAATACGGCATAATGTAATAGGTATGATACTGATGTAGTAGACTTACCAGTCTGTCTGGGCATCTTACATATATTAAACCTATTCTCATGAAATCTACGAATTAAGGTTTCTTGAAAATCATATGGATTAAAATTAACTAAACCTTCATCCAAACTAACAATTTTTACATGCTGTTTTGCAAAGTAAACTGGATCATGTTTACATGCCATAAATTCAAGAATTTGATCTTTAGTAAATTCTTGAGCAACATTTGCTTTTTTTAAAAGCGGATTACCAAGATAAATTTCATCAGCCATAACAATCTCCTACATCATTTCACCAAATAAATGTTTTTTATCGTGTTCAATAGTTTTTCTTGTCATATCTAGTATTTTTTGTAAATTCTCTGCTTTCTTCTTTAGCTCTTCTATTTCTTTATTGGGATCCTCCTGCTTGGAGGAGTGGTTGTCCTGGTTCATAGTCCGAAATCTGAAAATATGAAAGTTGAGCACCAGGGTATACTTTCTGCACCTGGGATAGAACTTCCATTCTGCTAGGTCGTTTGACCGTTGGGAAAAACATTTTTATTGCGTAAGGCTTACCTCTCCAACTAACTCCCACATCGACAATATTACCCTGTCGGGAAGGAAGTCTAATAGATTCGGATACTCTTGAAGGCTTAAGGGGATCTGGAGTTATTACATCAATAACTTCTAAAAATGGATTGCCCCTGGCATCTTCAATTGATACAGTCGCCATGAATAATAAAAATGTTTACAATTCTATTTATCTTTTCAGAACGTTATCACCGATATTTACATTATTTTCTACAAACCATCCTCTATTAACTTCTAATGCATAAAGAACATCTCCATCTGAAGAGACTGGGAGAAGAGTAAATGGATTAAGCTCTTTAATACTTTCAATAATACCATCTTCTTTGATAAATGCAATATCTAAAGGAATCCTAGTATCTTTCATATGAAATGACTTTTGACCTACTTCTTCAAATATAAAAAGCATTCCAGTATTTTCTTCTAAACTTTCCCTAAACATCAATCCCATTTCAAATTCTGTTTGAGTCTTAGGAACTTCAATATTAAGTGGAATAGTTAAAAAAGATTCTTGTGGTTCACATTGTTCTCTAAATCCTTGAAATTGTCTATATGTCCTCTGCATTCTTTGTGCTGTTCTTGCAGCTTCTATATTTACAAACTCTTTTGATGCATCTACCATTTGATCAATAGAAGGTCCATCACTAGCCTTATCCAATTCTAATTTCATCACAGGATATACATTAGAAAATCTCCACTTATTTAAACCTGGTTCTGCAGGAGTTTGATAATCTTGAGATAAATCATCAATAGGTTCTGGGAATAACCTTTTATCAAATCCTGAGACAGGTCCAGAAGCAGTTGCATTAGCACCATAACCAGCATTTGTTGCTGGATTTCCAGTGGGATTGCCAGCAGCATTAGCACTATTAGTAGGTGCTGCTTCTTTTATGAAATTTCTAAAAGATTTCATATACCCTTTTCTCTATTTATCATGAAGAAGCCTCTCCTCCAAGTGCTGGCCAGGTAATAGATGAAGGATCTGATTGATTTGTAATATCTCTAAGTCCTTGAATATAAGTATCCAAATCAGAAATACTATCTGTGGTTGTTGTTATTCCCAATCTAACCTCACTATGATACCTCATAATACGCCACTCAACATTTTGAATCATACTATCTCTATTTTCTCTAACCTCAGACCAGAGATTATTTTGTATACTATTCAATTCATCAGTTGTTAAAGAATCTACTTGCCAGGCAGTGCCGGTCCAAGTTAACTTATGAGTACTTGAATCATAACTTGGAGGATTACTTACCGAAACATATCCAGCATCTACTATTTCCGCATCGGTAAATGTAGAAGAATCTGTTCTGGTACTACCATTAGATAATCTAATCCTATCTGGTATTTGTGTTGGATATTCGTTATTGTATGAATATAACATATTAGTTTATTAGTTTATTAGTTTATTAGTTTAATAATATATTCGTAACCACATAATTCTACTGCTAGAAGTACAAGTGGAGCTCCATCCTCCCCAATTTCTATTTCCAATATGAGGTCTTAAAATAAAAACACTAGACCCACTAGCACACTGGCATCCACTACTACTCATATATCCAGCTCCAATATATCTAGCATAAACTGAATTAGTACTATCATTTATAACACCACCTGTTTTTCCACTATAAGAATTAGTAAAGGTACTCCATATACTACCATTAACACATCCTAGCCAAACATACCATCCACCTTGATTATTAGTAGTTGACCCATTTCTTAAAGCTTGAGCAAGATTTGCACATTGAGTGCTATCAGTATTAGTAAATAGTGGTACAGTAGTGGAACTTGTTGAATCTAAAAATTCAAATTTTGATGGACTTGCCGGAACATTAGTTATAAAATATTGCCAAGCACTCATACAATCATAAGTAACATTTTGATATGATGTAAAGGTTCCTTTAAATTCTAAATACGAACCCATATTAGCAGCATAATTAGTTGATGATGTACTGCCACCAGAAGTAGGCCAATAAAAAATTTGGTTAACATCAACTAATGTATAAGTTCCAGACTCACCTATTTTAGGTCCGGTAGTACTGTTTATTCTAAATTCAACAGTAAATGTTTCACCTTCAGTTCCATCTCCAGCTACAGGATTTAAATCAAAAGTTCCAGAGTTACTAGTAATAGTAAAACTACCTGTAAGTCCTCCAGAAAAATCAGGAGCACTTACTCCACCACCAGTAGTAATACTATAAAATAAAGTTTCATTATCTATAAATCCATCTGTAGTAACAGTAAATGTAGTTGATGCTCCTTCATTAACATTTCCAGAATTTGGAGATACTGATACAAATTTTTTTACTTCGGGCCATGTATTATCCAATACTGCATTGTAATTATCAAACGTATCAAAAGTACCTGTAGCACTAGTTTGTGATATTGTTTGTTTTGGGCCAATAATTCCAGAATTTCTTCTCATTTTTAAATATAGGATGATTTAATATACAGCAATATAAAGTGAATCGAGAGGATCTATGTTCGATGACTGGGATGAAGGACCTGTTAGAGCATGTATTACTCTGATCCAACTCCCGCCAGTAAAAGTCCTAGAAGGACTTCTCATAACAGATCCACTCCATCGAGTAGAACCACTTGCTTCACGATAGGCATAATAATTTGCTCCAGTTTGACCGATTTGAGCATCTCCTACTGGAGCTAAAATTGTATTATAATTACTAGAAATACCACCAGCACATCCAGTATAAGAAGAACCAGTAGATGATGCCCATGAAAATCTATCAGTTCCTGATGATGTACTCATACCATAATAAGTTGGTGTTGAAGCCCAATAACTAGGAGAATCAGGAAAACCTTGTGATGATGATCCGGTTCGCTGAGTCCTTGCTGTAGTCCAACTACTACCACTACCACCAGTACTACCACTGAATATATAATCTTCTTCTAATGTATTATTTGCACTATTTACAACTTGTACGCCAGCTATACATACATCATTATAATATGTTGTAGAAGCTGTTATTTTTACTCCAATATAAATTCTACCAGTTCCTGAAAAATCTGATTGAACCTCTCCCACATCCCATGGGCCATTATAATCAGAACTATTACCCATATATGTCTGTGAATTAATAAATCTATTACTTATTTCATACCAATTAGTTGTGATATCTTGTCCCTTTGGCATCCCAGTA
>VTLG01017282.1_pt1 | contig 10276 bp, 13 predicted proteins | sample 4694571 | NCBI WGS metagenome assembly VTLG01 (sample SAMN12604809, study PRJNA352737) | marine metagenome | biome: ENVO:00000447; feature: ENVO:00000209|ENVO:00000569|ENVO:01000036; material: ENVO:00002151; isolation source: viral sequences binned using virsorter ... | reverse complement strand
ACTTTGTAGTTTTTGTGTACTCAACACCACGATACCTTAGTTTAACAGTCATTGTTAATACTCCAGTACCACACCCCCGTTCCATGATGTGGTTTCATGCGTCCCCCGAAGGGATGAACGGACGTGGCGTGAGTTGGCTTCTTCTGATTCGACTATCGAGCCGCCATGTTACCTAGAATACTCCAGGTATGATCTGTCCAGTAAAAATATAGGAACCGATTGCTGCAATGAATCCTAGCATAGCGAGCTGTCCATTGACACGCTCGGCGTTCTCCATGTAATCTACATCGAGTACTTCTACTTGAGGTTCAGTTGCAAATTTGTTGTTAGACATTAGGGGTTATAATAAGTATACTGGGCGATGACGAAAGTTCGGGTCGCCACTACATTATTTAATATTTTGGTTTAGGTTTTTTAGTACCTTTCTTTTTTGTCATGCTAAGTCAAGTGGGAAATTGTGTGCGTTTCTTTCATGCATTACTTCCATACCTAAGTTGGCACGGTTGAGCACGTCAGCCCAAGTTGGCACAACTTTTCCTGAAGAGTCGAGTATAGACTGGTTGAAGTTAAAGCCGTTGAGATTGAAAGCCATGGTTGAGACTCCCATAGAGGTAAACCATACGCAAACGACTGGGAAAACAGCAAGGAAAAAATGCAGAGCCCGAGAATTATTAAAACTAGCATACTGGAAAATTAACCTCCCGAAGTAACCGTGAGCAGCGACAATGTTGTACGTCTCTTCCTCTTGGCCAAACTTATAGCCATAGTTCTGCGACTCGTTGTCAGTAGTCTCTCGAATGAGCGAGGAAGTAACGAGACTTCCGTGCATAGCAGCGAATAAAGCTCCCCCGAACATCCCAATAACACCAAGCATATGGAATGGATGCATGAGGATATTATGTTCTGCTTGGAATACGAACATAAAATTGAAAGTACCGGAAATACCAAGAGGCATGCCATCAGAGAAACTCCCCTGACCAAATGGGTATATCAAAAAGACTGCGAATGCTGCTGAGACAGGTGCTGAGTAAGCTACTGCTATCCATGGCCTCATTCCAAGTCTATAACTAAGTTCCCATTGTCGTCCCATATAAGCTGCGATGCCAATAAGGAAGTGCATGATGATAAGTTGGTAGGGCCCTCCGTTGTAGAGCCATTCATCCATTGTAGCTGCTTCCCAGATCGGGTAGAAGTGCATCCCAATAGCGTTGCTACTTGGGACAACAGCCCCAGATATAATGTTGTTTCCATAAAGTAAAGATCCTGCGACTGGTTCGCGTATTCCGTCGATGTCAACCGGCGGTGCAGCGATGAACGCGATAATAAAACATGTTGCTGCGGTTAAGAGTGCGGGTATCATAAGAACACCGAACCACCCCACGTAGAGGCGGTTGTCAGTGCTCGTAACCCAGTCACAGAACTTATTCCAATTGGATTGTTCTTGTAAAGTGAGTGTTGTCATTTAGAATTGTAAGTTGTCAGATTGCTCTAATTTTTGCATTACATCCTGTCTATAAGCAGGATCATTATCATATCTAGGGTCGCTCATAGCTCTAACTAACTCAGCTTGACTTCTATAAACATCTTTAGTGTTTACAGGAGCTTTGCCTGTTACCATTTTCCCTTCGTAACCTACTGCATTATTATACTGAGACTTCAATCCAGAAACAGCTAGCTTAATAGCATCTACACTTCCTGAATTAATGATCTCATCAAATGCTGTTTTAGATTGTTGATCTAGATTATCAGTAGCCCAATTAACCATATTAGCATAGGCTTCTTCACCACCTGCCGCATTTTTTATATCGTTAACTTGAGAATCTGATATATCATTAGCTTCTGTTTCTATATTATCTGGCATTGATTTTTGTACTTCCATGTAAGCTTTAACTAGATCCTGACTGGACATCTGCCCGAACTTAGCTAGAGTATCTTCACTAAGATTTCCAGAATCTTCGAACTCCTCTGAAGCTGAAAGGATTACTTCAGCTGACGGAGACAACTGCGGAGTATCTTCTTGAGATTCTTCCGGCAGCACGTCTTCCGCTTCACCTTGATCTTCAGCTTGAGGTGCTTCTTCTTTGCCATCTTCTCCTAACTTTTTCTGTAGTTCTATGTATGCTTTCTCTAATGATTCCGCATCTTTATATTTACCAGCAAGTAACTGATCCTGCTGTTCAGTTATTTGTTCACCAACTGCTAATGAATCTTGCTCGTCAGCAGTTAGTTGTACTCCTTCAGATTCACCTACTATTTCTGCAGGTGGAGTCGGGTCAATTGTTAATGTTTCTGCCATAATTATTCTTCGGGTGAATCAGCACCTGATAGTGCGCCTGTAATAGCTTGGAAATCTTGTGCTGCATCAGGGTTCTTAGTAGGATCTAACATTGGTGAGTTAGCTAACTGACCCATTTGTTTCACACTTTCCATATTAGCAGCTGATTGCTCTTGTGCTGCTGCTTGTTGTTGTAACTCTTCTTGAGTCTTAATAAGATTTAGATAATCAATTCCTTGTGCTGCTGCCAATCTCTTGATAGCTTCATCAGGATTTAAATATCTCATCAACGCTTCAGGTCCAAGAGTCTGTGCAATAGTACCTATGAAATTAGTTAATGCTTCTCTATCTTGTCCTCTACCTAAAGCGTTTACTCCAGCTACAATCTTAGGACGTACTAAGTTTTTAGGTAGCTTAGGTATTTGGTTACTACGTTGTAGTACTAATAGTGTTCTCCTTAAATATGGTTCAAGGAATTCAACAGTAAGTAATGAGTAAATACCTCCTAACTGCTGATCTAATTCTAACTGAGTTAAACGTACTTCTTCTGCAGTAGTTCTTTCGCTTTGCCTTACATTCAAGACAAGGAAAGCATCTAGTATTCTGCGCTCTATTTGCTGAGCAAGCTGTGCAGCTGTACCAAAGTCAGCAGTTTTACCAACCTGTACTACACCTACATCTTCCGGCCTACCTTGTATGATAGCACCGTTACCTGCTTGGCTTAGAGTCTGTGGTTTCGTGGTCGCGCTAGGCGATACAAGGAAAACAACTTTTGCAGCTGCTGCAGAGCCCTCTACGAGTGCCTGAGAGAGTCCGTCAAGTGAACGTAGATCGCCAAGGAATTCCTCGACACGTCCTCTTCCGTAATCCTCCCCGTCTACTGTATTGAATCGAAGAACTAACCATGGACTAGCATTCTTAGGCGCTGTGCTTTGGCTATCTTTAAGGATCTGATCTTCAGCCTCTTGATGCCATGTCCAACGACCTGATTTTTCATCCAGTTTAACGCATGTGTATACTTCTACGTCGTCTTCTTCTAAACTGTAATTACCGTTTACATCATTCGGTTTTTTTGGAGGCAGTTCATCACCTAATACTTTTCTACTAATTAATTCTTTAGTAACTATTTCTAAGATGTTACCGTTGCCATCTCTATTGACAACATACCTTTGTAATGGATAGTGTTTCAAACCATCTTTACCCATAAAAATTAGGGCATTGCCTGAAACAATAAGATGCTTCAAAGCTTGATGAACAACAACTCTATCACTAGAAGCTGCGATGTAATCCATGACCATCCTTTCCATCTTGGAGAAGGAGAGGTCAAGCTCGCTTCTAATACCAGGGTCCATTTCTTCACCTAGCTTATCATCTCTAACTTGTAACTTAAAGAAGCTAGTTTGTGGAGGTAGCATCGCTAACATTAGCTTAGCTGCTAAGGTTACTACTGCTTTTGCTCCAACTGACTGCCAAGGTTGTGTTAGATTCTTATTGCTATTCCTAGTTGTACTAGTATCTCTTTGTACTAAATAAGGTAGTGTAAGTTCTGAGCATTCAACAGCTGTATCTAAAAACTGTGAACGATTACCAGAAAGTTTTGAATACCTTTCACGTGCGTAAGCCATTATGGAGCACCTGGATTATTAATACCACCCTGACTAGCACCTTCTCCTGGCATGTTTACTGGGATTCTTAATGCCTCAGCTCCTTGAGCTTGAGCTTGGGATCCTTTTTTAGCTGAGCTTCCATACTCTACTGATGTAGTATCGTCTGGATCTCTAGTCATTTTACCTTCGGGTAGTCCTTTGTCAGTATCCTTCAAAGGTTTAATAGGAGGCGGCCCTTTAGGCGTCTCTATTTTGTTTCTAAATAAACACATTATATTTCATCTAATAGTGTCTTTATATATTGTACCACACTCTGTTGACCAGAGCGGTACATGATTGAATTAAGCTCCTCTTTAGGATGGACTGGTTGAAAAGGGAACTTAGTTTCTAAATCTTCAACCAGTTTTGTAAGCTTCTCAGAATATATGTTAAGCGTACTGGGGTAAATTTGTGTTTGCATGTTCAAAAAACGCTGGCATTCTTGCCGTCTTAGTGGAGATTAATTCTGGTGCTCTGCCTTCATACATTAATCGATCGCTTACATCCAGCCAGAATTTTTTGTCTAAATATTTACACTCAGTATTTATACCTAGAGGTTGAACAACCCAATTAATGGTGGCCTTCCTAAGTTTATCCAAAGAAGGAGAAGGAGATAGACCCAACTCATGACATACAAGAGTATTTGCTCCGACATGGATCTGCTCGTCCCTGGAGATATCGGCAGATACTGTACGAAGAGCAGCATCCCCATTAAACCTAAACAAAGGGAGTAAAACGAAGAAGATGGCCCGCTCGACGACCAGAGCTTTGGTAATTGTATGATCAGGGTGTTCAGTCCATGCATCTCTCAATAATAGTGCTTCTTTTTCTGCATTTTCATCTGCACCTACAGCATTTACTATGTACTGTAGGGCGATATCATGCTTTATTTCATCTTTAACATTTGATTCAAGGAGTTTGCGGGCGTTATCTGGAACCTCTTTTTCAAGGCCCTCAGAAATAAACTCTCCAACAGGCAACTCCATATGGCGTACTGCCAGAGCACGCTTGATGGTTTCTTCTGATCCATCACGGAACGTGCCCTTGGTACCTTGAACGGGTGTCCATGTTCTTTTTCTTTCTAATAATTTATCGTAAGGATGTTTTCTCATTACTCTTGACAATCGCAGGTTATCGGTGTCTCATCTGGTTTCTCAGATAAAAGGTCCTGCAAGTAATCCTCGACCTCACCTTGATCTAATGCTGCATACGCATCGGTCTTATCTTGTGTGTCTCCCATTACTTGTAGACTATAGTAAAGGGAGGTCTGCGGTGATTGCAGCCACTCTTCCACGAATTCACGATCATAAGTCACTACATCTGACCAAGAATTAAATGAGTATCCGTGAAGAAGTCCCGTATTATCATACATGATCATTAGTTGATCTGCCACTTTCTTGTAAGCATCCCAACCAACTTCACTGGCAATTTCTACATCACCATATTTGTATCTTTGTACACCAAAGGTACCGCTGTCGCGATCAACCCAGGTGGATATAGGTGGTGCTATTTCTGGTGTAGCTGTGTAGCCATCCAGACTCTCACTCTTATATGAGCAAGAGGCAGTAGGAGCTATAGCAAAAGCTCTTACCATATTATTCTCTTCAGCGATATCAGCAGCTCTTTGAATACCTAGCATAAGATTAAATGCTAATTCATAACCAATACCATTACCGTACTCACCTCTATTAACATTCTCTAACTCATCACCGAACTCTTTATACGTTACTTTATAACGTCCTAAGAGGTTGGCGAGGCCGAGTACTCCGAGGCCGACTTGCCTGTCGTCAGCAGCTGGCAAGTATTCTCCAGTTGCTCCAACACCTGTCCGACCATGGAGCTCGCACAGTTGGGACATACCTTCATCGAAAGCTTGCTCGATGTTTCCTGTACTACAGGCAGAGAGATTGACATGCTGTAACAAGCAAGTTCCTCGTGAGGGCAAGTAAACCTCAAGACAGACGTTGCCATAAATTCGTTCTCCGTTATTGTCGTATTTGATTTTATTTAGCCAGATGTCTCCCGACTTGATGCCTTGTAGTAAAGCATCTACTGTCTTATTATCACAGTTTTGCCACCATTCGGTCTTAATATCAACACATCTTTTGACCCACGGGAGTTCGGATCTGGGAGTAGTAATAAACTCAAGAATGTCACTATGATTGAGGTCCATATGCAAAACCACAGCCCCGTTCTTATAGATTCCTCCACGTCTGAGTGTTTCATTTAATGTTGAGTATATTTTTCCGAAGGATACTGGGCCAGAAGCTGTAAGACCTTTTCCGTTTTCACTTCCTTTGGGTCTGAGCTTAGATAGATGGACCGCAACGCCTGCTCCAAATCTGAGTCCATGGCTGACGTATCTCCACGATGCTTCGATTCCATTTGTTCCCTCCATAGAGTCTTCTACGACGAACACGGTACACGAAACCGGTAGCCTTGATTCGGGATTATCCAACCATGATTGGACCCGCCCCGTGCGAGATATTAATTCTGCAGTCATTTCAAAATAAGTCCGATAGATCAGGTGGTTTATATCCAGGTCCTTTTAAGACCTTTCCATCTTCTCGGTATATGGGTTTACCGTCCTCTCCGAGTTTGGACATGTTACTTTTATGTACCCTATCTAATGCTTCGTCTAAAAACCATTGTTGGTTCTCAGCGTATTGATAACATACATAAACTAAATCAGCTAACTCTTTTAAACATTCGTGTTTAGGTTTTACACCGGTGCGAAATAACATACCGTCAGCTTCGAGAAACTCTTTAAATTCCTCAACAATCAGATCCTTCTGTCTTGCTCGACTCTCTCTTGATATTGAATTACGGATCCCGAATTTGGATCTGAATTCTTTCGCCTGATCTGATAAGAAGGTTTTGTTCATGGTGGAGTTCGTTTTCTAGGTAGTGAATTGCTTTTTCTAAATCTTGTATTTTACTATCTTTATAACCTGCTCTGCAGATGTATTTAATGGCATTACCGAGATGGAAATTCAATCCTTGGTCTCTAATAAAATGCCAAACATCGATAGATCCGCGTTGATAGTAGGTTGGACCTTTGGCCATTTTTCAACTAAATTTGAGAGTGAATTTGATAAAACAAAATTTTGATGTTGTAAAGCTATTAAAAGAGTTAGAACATCTTCTTTGTGATCATGATAAGTTTCTTCTAATCTGTCTTTCAATACTCTTAACTTTAAATCCTGCTCATACGTCAATTTTGTAATCGGAGCTGGGAGACCATAAGATTGGTCGCTTCTTTTTGAAGTCATAATCATCTTTAGTTAAAATTTTAGCCAATCTTGCATTAACAAGCGCGTCTTCTTCCGATAGATCCTTGTCTTTAAATGCTTTAACTACTGTTCGCCAAGAGTACCCTTGTTCTTTGAAGAGAGCTTCAGCTCTTTTAACACCAATTCCAGGGACTCCACCATAGCCGTCAGTTTGATCACCGCTAAGCGTTTGAGTAAGGTGCCATTTCGCTCCATCATCTTTGTTCACTGTGAATGTTTCGTCTAGGTTATACAACTCACCAGGTATCTGTTTCATATCCTTATCAGGACTGATTATAATATTACCTGGATGTTGGGTTGCATAAATACCCATTGAATCATCGGCTTCAAGTGTTGGCATAAGTATTACCTCATACTCTTCTTTAAGCGCATTGATGACACGTTTATAACCACAAGGTTTCTTACGATTTCGATGCCCTTTATATTCAGGTAAAATTTTTTTTCTAAAATTTACACTGTCTGAAAAGAATAATATTAAAGGAGTGAATGCCCCAAATTTGTTTTTAAGTTTGGTAAATTCACGTTTTGTGGCATTATATGCGTCGCTGAACTTACTAGTAACAAGGATAGTATCGTCACCCCAGTCAATTTCAGTTTCTGCAGCTGAACAGGATTTATATACCGTAAAATCTGCATCTATTAATAATTTCATATGTTAGTGTACATCTGCCCAAGTCGTACCGCTTTTAGATTCAGCAGCAACTGGGCATCTCATTTTATAATACTCACCAGCTTGTACAGCGGTGGATTCTAAACAGCCTCTCATGTAACCAACGTCACATGGATTACATTCGTACTGTAATTCATCATGTATGAATGCTAATTGAGAAACGTTCTCAAGTAGATGCTGATTAGTCAATACCATCCATCTTTTGGCGATGATCGCCGCCGATCCTTGTAAGAGGTAATTGAGGGACTTATGTCTCGAGTCAACGAGGATATGACGGTTGTCGAGTCCGCGAACATAACCTCTCTCACTAGCTTTGTGTACTGCTTCCAACAGTTCTTTAAGACCTGGAATGGCAGCAACATAAGACTTACGGATTTCAGAACCCTTCTTGCGGGCCTCTTTTTCAGGTAATTGGGGGTCATAACTCAGACCTATTTTGTGGTCTCCGCCTCCGTAAAGGAAGCAGTAGGTAATTCGCTTGACTTCTGTCCTGGTGACACCGATTGCGTCGGCATTTGTGGCGTGGATATCTCCGGTAAGGAGGATTCTGGAATAGCGTCCTTGATCATATCGGGCGAGATAGTGGGCAAGCATCCTGAGCTCAATACCGCTAAGGTCGGCACCCACCATAGTTTTACCAGGGGATGCTGTGAATAGTTTTCTAAATTTTTCATCTGAGGGGACTTGTGATAAATTTGGATTTCGATGGGAACATCTAAATGTAGATGTAGCAACTGAACAATGGTGGTGTATCCTAGACTTCGTAACAAGCTTCTGCCATGCGTTGACGCCTTCGGATATCATCCCTAACTGCTTCGTCAGAGTCAGTAGTGTCAGAAATTGAAGAGCAATATCCGTCCCAATATCTTTTAGTACCGTCTCGTCTATGACTGGCTTGCCTGTCGAGGTCATTAATGACGGCGTCCAACCACAATGTGTTTGCAGAATCCATGCTATATGGTCTCTTGATGTGGGGTTAAGTTCTTTTAATCGTTGAAACTCCGCTCCATCAACATATCCTTGTGTCCGGTTATTTCGTTTAGGAGTGAACAACGCTCCTGCAACGTAAGGGTATTGTTCTCGAAGTATTCTAGAAGTGTCTTCCAATTCTCTTCGGAGAGACTGTTCAAGTTGTTGAGCGGCTTGTTCATCAAAGTACCATCCATGGATTTCTTGTTGAGTGAGTATAGTTGCTACCTGATGTTCTAATTCGATCCAATCAGGTATTTGTGGAAATGGTTGCATAATTTGGTGGTAACAGCAACGTCTTGTTTACAGTAATCTTCCATTTCTTGAGACCAATCTGACCAGTCGGTAGTCTTTCCAAAGTTCCCTTTGTATTCACCGAGTCTGTATCCGTATGCCTCAAGAGAATGTCTGCCATATAACTGTAATGGCATGTGTTTCCAGTTATGATTCTTATCTATATCGAGTAAATTCGGATGATATAACCTAGATAACAAAAGAGTATCAATAATGATCCCCCGAGGATCAAACCAAGGGTAGAGTTTTTTAATAATAGGTATATCAAAGCCGATAATATTGTGACCGACAAGAACGTCAGCCGTCTCAAGCCATTGTATCCCTGTGTGGATGGCATAGTTACCAGCCATGGGAGCCTCTTCCTTAATATCGTAGGTACCATCCCCATACGGTTGGTCGTTAAACGATTCAATACGGTCATCTTCGCACCAATTGAGTGCAATACAGTGGATACGGGTAGCATCATTTAGAAGACCGTTTGTTTCTAGGTCGAACACTATCGCTCCCACCGTTCCAGACGTACGTTCTATCAATGAATTTGGCCTTTTCAATGTCTCGCTGCGATGGTGGATTAGGTTTTTTCAATTTGGCTACATAAGCATCCCAAGGGTGTACATAATTAGAAGTCTGTGGACGGGTTGAATTCGGGTTCAACTTCATGTTCGTTAAATCTGCAAGTGTTTAAATCGTAACTTAATTGGGCGCATGGGCCAACTTCGCCTGAATAGCGATTTTTAAGGACTCTAACAGTCGTAAGTTTTCTATCAGTTGTGGCCTGCTGATCGACTTCGAGGGCAACCACTTGATCTGATATTTGAGCGATGCTGTGAGATCCTCTAAGGCTGGACAAACTAACTCGTCCTCCTTCTTCGTGAGAGTGCTTGTCATTTCCGGCACGTCGTAAATGTGATACTAGGAATAAAGCGATGCCTGTACGTTCAACTAGTGACCTTAGTCGGGTCATTGTTGAATCTATCATGCGACGCTCATCACCGTCAAGACCACTTAATAATATACTAAGATGGTCTAAGAATATAACACGACACTCCAATCCGGTTGCCATGTATTCGATTCTATTATAGATAAGATCCGGTTCGAAAGAACCAAAGCCATCAAAAAGATAGAGATT
>VTLG01012095.1_pt1 | contig 10276 bp, 12 predicted proteins | sample 4694571 | NCBI WGS metagenome assembly VTLG01 (sample SAMN12604809, study PRJNA352737) | marine metagenome | biome: ENVO:00000447; feature: ENVO:00000209|ENVO:00000569|ENVO:01000036; material: ENVO:00002151; isolation source: viral sequences binned using virsorter ... | reverse complement strand
AATTAAGTCAGGAACAATTCTTGAAGGTGAGCAATCTCCACTAAGCATTGAATCAGATAGAAACATCTTATCTAAGCAAGATGTATTGTCTGTTGATTACCATAGTGCTTATCACGTTATGGGTACTAAGTGGACTGCTGCTACAGATAACCCAACTAACGCACTGTTAGCTAATGATAATAACTGGGGAATCACATATGATGCAGATTTAATTCCCATTGTTGAACTAATCGTTAACTCACCACTTGATACAGGAACTAATCCTTAATAATATTAAGTTGTGGTCATCAAAAACCTCATCAATTATTGGTGGGGTTTTTTCTTTACGCTACAATAAAACTAAATTACTTTATTAATCGTGGCAGCTACTATAAACGCAACAATAAAAGGTGAAAATGCTAATAGCTATGTTACTTTGTCTGAAGCTAACGATTATTTTGATACCTCCCCAGATTCTTCTACTTGGACAAATAAAACAGATGATCAGAAGAAAAGATCATTAATATCTGCTGCAAGATGGATTGATACTTTAGTTTTTTATGGAGATAGATGTGATGATGGACAGGCTCTTAAGTTCCCAAGAAATAATTATCAGGTGGATGGTGTTGAACTAGCTTGTTCTAAAATCCCTAATGGTATCAAGTATGCACAATATGAACTAGCTAGAGCATTGGCAAATGATACTGATGCTATTACAGGAACTACTGGAAAAGATGGTAACTTTGAAGAAGTAAAACTAGGAGATATTCAAGTTAAGTACAATACTGCAAGTCAGGGAACGGGTTCAGTAAATAATATTCTTGATGTTTATCCTTGGTTACAAAGTTATCTTGGAGCATATATGCTTGGTGGAGCAGGTAGTTTTCAAATGAGAGTAGTTAGAGGATAATGGCAGGTCAACTTGATTCTTTATTAAAAAGTGTAGCTAAACAGGTTGTGGCCGATTTGGGATCTTCTTTAGATTCTTCTATTGTTTATACGAGAAAAGCATCTGGTAGTTATAACACAGCTACAGGTGCATATACTACAAGCGACACTACTTATAGTATTAATGCTCCTGTTGAGTTTGTTCAATCTACTGAAGATGATGGAAGGGAAAGAAGAGAAGCAAAAGTTTATATTACACCTGATCTGATAGGAGATAATCAACCTGATTTTCAAGATGAAGTTACATTAACTTATGCTGGATCTACAAGAGTAGGACAGATAGTTAATATAGATACAAGACAAGGTGGACAGACTTATCTGTTTACATTATTGGTGAGGTTCTGATGGCTAAAGCTAAAGGTATTGAAAATATAGAAAAAGATCTTACTGGTAATCTTGAAAGTGATTTAAATCAATTGGTTCGAGCTATATTAGTTGATTTATCAAAAGAAAGGTATAGTCCTGTTGATACAGGTTTTTTTGCCTCTAGTTGGACAGCAAGTACGCAAAGACTTAAACCAGATGAACCTAGAGAAACAGTTGCACCTTGGAGTAATATAAAACCTACAAGAAGAGGTGTAAGATCTCCACAGGCAAAGATTGAACCAAGGTTTATTGATAAAATATCATATAACTTTAAACCATTTTCAAAAGTATTTATTGGTAATAGGTCACAATATGCTGCTAGAGCTTTAGCTTCAGATAGAAGTAAAATACCACAATATGTTCAAGGTCAACTTGCACCATTAATTAAAAGAACTTTTACGGAAAATAAACCAAAAATTGCAGTTGGAATGTCCTCATTAAAAGGTGGTCAAGGTGGTATCGGTCAGTTTGCAGATCCTAAAAAAGCATTTGTTGATTACACTAATTTATGACTTTAGTTAACACCAGAGCAGCTTTTGAAAAGGCAGTAACAGATGCAGTTGCAGCAGTAGATGCTACTGTCGAAATGGTTTATGACAATATGGTCTATAAAACTCCTGGAAAAACAAAAAAATATATTCTTATGTCTATAGACTTTTCACAATCAACAACACAGACTCAAGGTGCATCACAGGATTTTTATTCTGGTGTTATTCAATGTAATATCTATGTTCCTAGAGGAAAAGGTAGTGCTACTTTATCTTCTCTAGGTGAAGCTGTTATTGATGGGCTTACTTCTGTGAATGCTTCTGATTATACAGATACTTTTAGTTGTGATCCTAGAGTATTGGATGTTGTTGGTCCGGCTCCTATCGAATTAGATGACTCTTCACACTTTCTTGGTTTAATATCTTGCCAATTTACCGCTAACGCTTAATATAGTAGAGTAATATAATTTTGATATGACAAGAGCAGTAGACCTACTCAAAAACAAGTTTGGAGTTTCTCAACTTTATAAACATGATGTAGTAAAAGACGGTGTAGTTGAACTTAGTGTGTATTGGCATCCTTTAACTATTTCAGAACGAGAAGCGATACAGAAAAAATCAAACTCTGACGATGTAAATGATTATGCTTTACAGATGATGATTACAAAAGCATTAGATAAAAATGGAGATAGACTTTTTCAGGATGGAGATAAAGCATCACTTAGACGAGAAGTTGAGGCTACTGTTCTTGAAGAAATACAACTTGCAATGGTTCAAGCTGGTGCTTATAAGGAGGTAAAAGAGGCTAAAGCCGATTTAAAAAGCTAATAAAGATTGGCAGTTTTTATTTTCTTTAGCAAAGACATTACATAAAACTGTAGCTGAGTTATGTGAGACTTTGACCATTGAAGAGATGATAGGTTGGGCTGCATATAATGAAATTGAAAATGAAGAATATAAAAAACAACAAGAACAAGCACAAAGAGCTAGTGCTTTACGAGGCAAAAGAAGCTAATATAGAGAAAATGTTTTAATTTTTATAGCAAGTGGCCAATTATAATGTTGATATTGCTATTGCTTTAAAAAATTCTAATAAATTAATGCAACTCCGAAAGGAGTTAAAAGGAGCAACAGATAATATACGAGAGTTTAATAAAGAAGCAGGTAAACAAAATAAAATTGCTGTTTCTACTTTTGGAAAACTTAATAAACAAATTTCAAGAGCAAGATCATTATTAGATAAAGCAGCTATTGGAACAAGTAGTTTTACAAGAGCAGCAAGGGTTGCTGTAAGTGTAGAAAAAGAAATGAATCTACAGTTAAGACAAAAAGAGAAGTTGTTAGCAAAAATTAGAGCAGAGTCAGTTACAGCAGGTCAACAAATAGTAATAGATCGAACTGCAAAAACAAGACAAATTAAATCTGGTTTTGCAGGATTTAGTGCAAGAGCAAATGAGGTATCAAAGTCAGCAAGAATTGAAGCAATAAAAAATAAAGCTAGAGATAAACATTTAAAAAATATTGATAACAAAGTTGCAAAGATAGCAACAATTCAAACACAACAACAAACCTTTGCTGGAGGTATTGGAGCTCAATTTGGTGTTCCAGGTGGAAGAATAGGACCAGCATTACCCAAAGGTTTTAGGCTTAGACAGCAGTTTGCTCCTGGAGGTGCTTTTTTTAATCAGAAAGGCACAGCAGGTAGGATTTCAAGTGGATTACAAAGTGGTCTTATTGGTGGAGGTTTTCCCCTGCTATTTGGTCAAGGAGGTGCGGGAGCTATAGCAGGTGGCCTTGGAGGAGCTTTAGGAGGAGCTTTATCTCCTGGTTTGGGGTTTGCAGGTTCTATTGCTGCTACTGCGATAACTCAACAAATAAAAGAATCTATTGATTTTAGAAAGTCTGTTGCCGAATTAAATAAAGAAATGGAGAAGATGGGGATTACTTCAAATATTAGTTCAAAAAGTGTTATAGATTTAGGAAAATCTTTAGGTATTACAAAACAAGAAGCTGTTCAAACATTACAAGAATTTAAAAGATTTGGAAAAGATGCTGTATTATTTGCTGAAAAATTTAAAGGAGATTTTGGAAAATTTGAAGCAGTTGGGCAAGCAACTGATATTGAGTCTACATTAGCTGCAATTAAAAAATTCAATAAAGATTTAACTTTAGAAGAAGAATTAAGATTTATTAGATCTCTTAGAATTAAAGGTGCTGAAAGAACTATTAATGATTTATTAACTGATAGTCTTGATAAACAAAAACAGCTTGAAACAAAAGGTTTTGGGCAGGGAGAAGGTTTAAATCCTGGTGCTAATAGAAAAAGACAAAGTGTGTTAGATCGAGAAAAAGAAGCAACACAAGACATAATTGATAAAAATACAGAGCTTGTAGAAAAACTTAAAAATGTAAGAGATTTAAATAGGCAAATTAAAGAAGAATCAATAATGGCTTCGATTTCTATATCAGAAACTATGAAAGATTTAAATTTTGAAATGAAAAAATTAAACAATAGACAATTTCAAGTAATTGAATTTTCTAAAGCAATGGGTGCTTCATTTGAAGAATCATTTAAAGGAATTATTAAAGGCACTATGTCAGTAGGAGATGCGTTTAGAAATATGTTAAATCGAATGGCAGATCATTTCTTAGACATGGCTGCAAAAATGTTGGCAACTCAGTTTCAAAGAGGAATACTATCATTAATTGGAAATAGTTTAACTGGTGGATTTGGCGGTGGAGGTGGTATTGGTGACGTGCCTTTTGTTGTCCCAGATACACCACTTGTTCCAATGCCAACTGGATTATCTCTTTCAGGAAAAGCAATGGGAGGGCCAGTAAAAGGTGGTGGTAGTTATATTGTTGGTGAAAAGGGTCCAGAATTGTTTACACCAGGAGTTTCTGGTATGGTTACACCAAACCATGCCCTTGGAGGTACAACTAACGTAGTGGTAAATGTAGACGCTTCTGGTTCTGCGGTACAGGGTGATGATGACAATGCTATGAAATTAGGTGAACTTATTTCAGCAGCAGTTCAAGCCGAAATTGTAACTCAACAAATGAGTGGAGGTTTATTAAGTTAATGGCAAGTTTTCCAACAACAGTAAATCCTACTTATGGATCAAGAAAAAATTCAGAACCAAATATTCGCATTGCACAATTTGGGTCTGGATATCAACAAAGGTCTACTTTTGGCATAAACCAAAATTTAAAAGTTTATAACTTCACATGGAGTAATATCAGTGAAACAGATGCAGATGAAATAGAAACATTCCTTGATGCTAGGGCTGGTGTAGAAAACTTTGACTATACACCTGCTGGCGAAAGTGCTAGTAAAAAGATGATCTGTAGACAGTGGAATAAAACAATACCATATTTAAATAGGGCTACAATAAATGCAACATTTGAGGAGGTAGCAGAAGCATGACAAGTTCACAAATATCACCAGCTTCTACAAAAATTAGTGAAGAGATACAAAAGCTTGCTGCGTCTGCTGAAATTGAATTATTTATTCTTAGTTATACAAATAAAGTAAACAATACCCCTTTAATAGATTTACAAGGGAATACTTTAGGCACTGAGGATCCTTACAATATTTATTATCATGCTGGAACTAATGAGATAAAAACAGATATTATTTTTGGAGGTAATACTTACTCTGCTGTCCCAGCAGAAGTAAAAGGTTTTGATAGTACTACACAAGGTACTTTACCTAGACCAAAATTTAAAGTTGCTAACGTTAATAACGCTATCTCTGCTTTTATACAACTTTATAATCCATTACAAGGAAAAGTACAAAGAATAAAAACTTGTAAAAAATTTCTAGATGCTGCAAATTTTTCATCTGGTACAAATGATTCTGCTGACCCTACTGCTATTTTTAAAACAGATGATATTTGGTATATAGATCGAATCAGTCAAGAAAATCCAGAATTTGTTGAGTTTGAATTATCAGCAAAAATAAATTTACAAAATTTAAGAATCCCTAAAAGACAAATCACTGAGCATTGTCCTTGGGAATATAGAGGTACTGAATGTGGTTATAAAGGTAACAAGTGTTTTACGGTAGATGATCAATTAATTACATCAGGTTCACTTGCTACCAAATTATCACAAGATAGATGTGGTCATAAATATTCAAGTTGTTTAAAAAGGTTTCCTAATGGTGATGGTGGTACTAAAAAAAAGCCTGTTGATCTTCCTTTTGGTGGTTTTATAAATGCAAGAATACAGTTATGATGTCTTTTCAATTAGCAGCAAAACAACACGCATTAGAACAAGCACCAAAAGAATCTTGTGGGATTGTCGTAAATGATGAATATTATCCTTGTTTAAATATCGCAGACACACCAGAAGATAATTTTTCAATACACCCAAAAGATTTTTTAAGGGCAAGATCAAAAGGTAAATTGCAATACATTGTGCATTCACACCCGTTGGGACAGCCAGTGAGCGAACCAGATATTGTTGCTTGTAAAAACACAAAAATAAAATGGTATATTTATTTAAATACAACAGATGAATGGTTGATTATAAATCCTTAGTAGGCAGACAATGGGAATATGGCAAATTTGACTGCTATAGCATTATTAGAGATTATTTTGCTTTGCTTAAAATTAACTTACCAGACTATCAACGTCCAGAAAGTTTCGAAACTTGCAAAAGTATTTTTTTAAATGACGCTGATAAATTAAATTTTAAAAAAGTAGATATAAATCATAGAAAACCTAATGACGTTTTGATAATGAAGATATTTACGAAAGAACCAATGCACGGGGCTGTTTTATTAGAAAATGATATGATTTTGCATCAAAAATTTGAGTCTTTAAGTTGTGCAGAATATTTTGATAGTTATTATAGAAAGAGAACTGTGGGGTGTTTTAGATATGCAGCATAAAGTTCTGCTGCTTGATGAATTAGGTGAAAAGTGGGGTAAAACTCATGTTTACCATAACCTAAGAACACCAGCCGATGCTATTAAATTGTTATGTATAAATTATCCTGATTTTGCTGAATATCTTGCTACTTCACATGAAAAAGGAATTGTTTATAAAGTCACACAAGTAGATATTGATCTTGAGGAGTCAGATTTATTATTACCTTTAGGTCAACATGATTTAGTAATTACACCAGTTATTTCTGGAAGCGGTAGAGCAGGTAAGTTTATTATGGGTGCAATTTTAATTGGTGTTGCGATTGGAACAGGAGGGACAAGTTTAAGTTTTGGGTTAGGTGGTTTTGCAGGTGGTGTTGGAATAAGTGCTGCTGTTGGAAATATAGGTATTGCTTTAGCTATAAGGGGTGTTTCAGAAATGCTTGCACCACAACAACAAACTTTTGAAATGGGTGGTTTCAATGTTGGTCAAGGTGGTTTCTTAGGTGGCCCATCTTCCGTACAAAGAGGTGCTGATGGTCAACAAAGTTATGCTTACAGAGGTGCTGCAAACACAGTCGGTATTGGTAAAACTATACCTTTGGTTTATGGTAAAGCTATGGTGGGTAGTCACTTGATAAGCACTGATATTCAAGTTGTAGATGAAAGTGATAAATTAGCAAATACTTTTGTTCCTCCAAGCCCTAACACTGTTAGAGTTAATGGAAATATAATTAAACAAGATGGTAGTAGAACAAGTAATTATGAGGGTACAAGAGTAACAAGAGTATCTTTTGGTAAAAAAATAAAGGCATATCACGGAAGAAAATTTCAAATAGATAAATCAACTATTAATTTAGCTACAACGGCAAAACAAAAAGTTTGTGACAATTTTGACATAGATGATTCTGGAGAAATGAATGAAAGTCATATGAATATGATGTTTGATTTTCATGGCATTAGAGATAGGGTAGGAGGTACAGGTTCTACCATCATTGATGGTTTTATTACTTTTGCTGTAATAGTAGAAGAACCTCAAACAGAAAGTACAGTTTTAAATCAACGTATAACAGTACAAGGTCTCATGAAAAATACTCATAGAGTAAGATATATTTTTCGTTTTCAGCCTGTATTTAGAGATGAACACCCTTTTAATGTTTTTATACAAATTATTGATAAAGAGTTAATAAATACTTCTACGGTTAAAATGTTTGTAAGAAGAATAGGTTACAGATTTTTTAAAGGAGGAAGAGCATAAAATGGCTTTAAATAGTACAAGTGTTATTAGATTAGTTGATCTTTTATGTGAAGGGCCTATAGAAGGTATTGTAAATGGTAAAAAAAGTATTTTTTTAAATGAAACACCAGTTGCAGACAATAAAGGCAATTTGAATTTTCCAAAATCAGATGTAAGTTTTGATCAAAAATTTGGAACTAGAAATCAATCAACTTTGGCTGGATTTAAAAAATCAAATTCTTCCATTATTGATATTTCAGAAGAAATAGGAGAAAATTATAGTGAAAATTTATCTAATGCAGGAACTAGAAAAGGATTACCAAAATACGGTGGTGGTAATCATATTTTTCAAATTACAGATGAAGATACCGATTCATTTCAGTTACTTTTTACAATTCCACAGCTTTTTTGTACGGCAATGGAGGGGGTTGCAAAAGGTCAGCTTTTTAGTGCAACGATAAGATTAAGAGTCTTTGTAAAAAATAAAAATAGTAAATTCAAACGAGTAATTAAAAAAGACATAACAGGAATATCAACATCAAACTATCAGTTTAAAACAGATACGGTTCAATTAACTGGAAAGCCACCTTATACAGTAAAAGTACAAAAATTTATAAGAGGTGGTTTTTTGGATAAGAAAAAGAAAAGACCAAAAGCAGAAGAAGATTATGAAATAAGATTTTTCAATTTTAAAGATATTCCACAAAATACATCTTTAACAAATACAAGAGCAAATCGTCTTATTCTCACATCTTTAATAGAACGCCAAGATATAAGAACAGCGTATCCATATACCGCTTGTGTAGGTTTACATTTATCAACAGAAACCTTTAGTAGCCTTCCTTCAAGGCAGTATTTGGTAAAAGGAATGAAAGTACAAATACCAATTAATGCTACTCCGTTAGATAATGGCAGATTAAGATTTAATGATTCAACTTTTAATGGTGAACTTACAGAAGATAAATATTTTACAACTTGTCCTGTTTGTATTTTTTATGATCTTTTAGTTAATAAACGGTTTGGATGTGGAGAATTTATAGATAGTTCAAACCTCAATTGGGTTGATTTATATCCTTTATCAAGATATGCAAATCAATTAGTAAGCACACCTGATGGCAATGAGCCAAGGTTTGCAATAAATACTGTCATCGGATCACAAGCAGAAGCATACAGAGTTTTACAAAATATAGCTAGTATTTTTAGAGGCATGACATATTGGGGTTCAAATACAGTAAATGTTGTTGCAGATCATGGAAGCTCTGCAAATATAAGTTCACCAAATAAAGTTCATACATCTAATGTTGATAAAGATCCAGTTCATCTTTACACTAATTCAAATGTAATAAATGGTGTATTTTCATATTCTGGTTCATCTTTAAAAACAAGATCAACGTCTATTTGGGTTAGCTATAACGACCCGCAGAATTTTTATAAACCAAATGTGGTTGTTGTCGAGGATTATGACTTGATTGAAAAGTATGGTTACAACATCAAAGAAATAGTTGCCTTTGGTTGTTCTTCTAAATATCAAGCTCAAAGGATGGGCCAATGGATGCTTAATAGTGAGAAGTTGGATGGACATACGGTTACGTTTCAAACTGGATTAGATGGTCTTGCTGTACTGCCGAGTCAAATATTTGCAGTACAAGATGAAATGAGAGCAGGTATAAAACTTTCAGGAAGGCTTTTACAAGTTAATTCTAATAAATCTTTTACTCCAGATCAAAATTTTGATAGTTATGTAGGAGGTAATCCAGATAATTTTCAATTAAGTGTAACTTTGCCAAGTGGTAAAGTTGAAACAAAAGCAATAAATTCTGTTGCATCTGATGGAAACATATTATTAGCTTCAGTTAATCAATTGTCTGAAACACCTTTAATAAATGCAATTTATACTTTAGAAAATATATCTAGTAACCCTGTAAAAAATCAAAAATTTACCTGTATTGATGTAAAAGATGATGGTGATGGTAAATATACAATCACAGGCATAGAATTTAATGATTCTATTTATGATATTGTTGATAACACAACAAATAATAAAGCAAAACTTGATTATGAAGATGTAACTGCGTTTAATAATGAGCCTACAATTCCAACTAATTTAGAAGTTACAAACTCACTCATACAACAACAAACACAATCTCAAGTAAGAGTAATATTTAGTTGGTCTAGAGGAATAAACGGAGCAAATGTTAGTTTTAGAGTTAAATATAAAATTGGTGACGCTAACGAAAAAACAGTAGATACAGACGATACAAGACTTGAAATTGATAATGTCAAGTCAGGAACACAAGTAAAGTTTCGTGTTAGATCCTTAAGTATTGACTTTGGTAAATCAAAAGCTTCACCATTTGCTGAAGCACCTATTTTTACTGTTGATGA
>VTLG01001610.1_pt1 | contig 10276 bp, 11 predicted proteins | sample 4694571 | NCBI WGS metagenome assembly VTLG01 (sample SAMN12604809, study PRJNA352737) | marine metagenome | biome: ENVO:00000447; feature: ENVO:00000209|ENVO:00000569|ENVO:01000036; material: ENVO:00002151; isolation source: viral sequences binned using virsorter ... | reverse complement strand
TGACCAGACAGATTAGAGTCGATCAGATAGATGATGTTTTTAGAGATAAAGTGCGTGATCTTGTAACGGCCACAACTCTTGAGTGGACAGCAAGAGTAAAAAAAGCAACACCAGTTGAAACTGGTAGATTGAGGGCTGCGTGGCAAACCAGAATTGATACTGTAAATTTTAGGGGATTAGTATTCAACAATGTTGTCTATTCAGAGCCTGTTTGCTTTGGCGTAAACAAACCACCATCATGGGGCGGTGTTTATAGGACAAATCAAAATACTGTTGAGGGCTTTCCAGAACTTATTGGAAAAGAACTTGAACAATATGTAATCAAACAACTTAGGAGGGGTATCTAATGGCAGCTACAGATTTAAACACAGTCAGAGCAACTATTGAGAAACGTCTGAATGATGAGTTTAGAATAGGGCCATCTATACCTCTTGTTTTTAACAACACCCCTTTTGATGCCTCTACTGTCGATCAATACATTCAATGCGTTACTAGCTTTGGATCAAGTGAATACCTTACACAGCAAGCACCTAATTCAGCTACCACCGCCACAAATCTTGTTGTGGGTCTTGTTACTTTTAATATTTATACAAAACAAGGATTAGGGGCTGGGGCAAATTTTGCAATAGGTAAAAGATTAAGAAATTTATTCAATAGGATTACAGTTTCTGATGTACGATTTGATCCACCAGTCGGGCCTGAGATATTACAATCTAGTCCAGAAGGTAAATTTCAAACACAGATTAGAATAACATTTGAATTATATGAGGCATTAGTACCATGATTGAGATTACAGAAGAAATGCTTGACGCTATTGAAGCTGTAAAAGGAAGAAGAGATCCAAATTACTGGGATCCCCAATGCAGACGATATATGGAAAAGCAAAAAAATCTTACAAATCTTACAAAAGATGAGCTTGAAGAAAAAGGTAGAAAACTTGGAACTGAATTAGATAAAAGAAAATCTAAAGATAAACTAATTGAAGAAATAGAAAAACTACAGAAAAAAGGTTAATATAATTATAAATATTTCTTTTTTACGTTATGGCTGCTGTAAAAGGTGATGTCGGGCAAGTCAAATTTGATGACGGTGGCTCTTCAGTCAATCCAGTGTTAGGCACTAGATCATGGTCTATGTCTATCACCAAAGATACCCAAGAAACAACTGTTCAAGGCGACACTTTCAAAAAATTCATTGGTGGACTTATTGAAGGTGAAGGAACTGCTGAATTAGTTTATGACAATGCCGCATCTGGTGAGACTGCAACTTTTGTTGATGGTGTATTAACTACAGGTGACGCTGGAACAGCATCTTTTGAACTTTTCCCTGATAGTGCCAGTGGTTCTGCAAAAATCAGCTTCAGTGGTCTTATAACAAACTTTGAACAAAGTTCATCAATGGGTGATGTAAATACAATAAGCATCACATTCAAGCCATCTGGCACAATCACATCAGCAATCTAAAAGTAAAATTCTTCGCATTTATTTATGGCAACTAAAAGAACCGCAGAGGTATTACTTGGGGCGTTTCAAGATGAAATGGTCGCAAGAAGAAAATTTGACGTAAAAAACTCAAAAGATGAAGTCATCATGAGTCTATACTTCAAACCGATTACAAGATACGCAAGAATTAAAGCAACACAATTAGCTGGCCCTGATGCTGATGCTCTAGTCATATCAACACAACTTCTTTGTCAGATGGCAGAAAAAGAAGATGGGACACTTGCTTTTGATATGTCAGATGCTCCAATATTGCAAAGACAACTTCCAGAAAAGGTATTGAATGAGCTTGAGTTGTTTTTAAATGATATTCAATTAGATATTGATTCAGCAAAAAAAGAATAAAAGGGGATAACTGGCTTAGGTTTGAGTTTTTCCTAGCAACAGAACTTGGTAAGACAGTGCAAGAACTCAGAATGGGTATGACTCAGGCAGAGCTTATATATTGGGCTGGATATTATGAAGTCAAATATGACGAAGAAAAGAAAGCGGCACAACGACAAAAACACAAATAGAGGTAATATAGAGTAAAGGTTTTTTTTATTTGTGGCAGAGGCAGTCGTAAAACTGAGGGTTGAGGCTGGAAGTGCTACAAGGGCATTGCAGGGTGTTCAGAATCAGACTAATAAATTACAGAGATCATTTGGTGGATTAAGAACAGCGATTGCTGGTATTGGTATTGGATTGTTAGCAAAGCAGACAGTTTCAGCTACTGCAAACTTTCAAGCTTTACAAATAAGAATGAGGGTCATCACCAGTGAGTTTGGTGAATTTGCACAAGTACAGCAATTAGTAGCAAAAGCACAAAATCAATTCAATTTATCTATTGTTGAAGCGACTCAAGGAATAACGGATATATTTGCAAGATTAAGACCTTTGAATGTTTCTCTGAAAGATATTGAGAAAACATTTTTTGGTTTTAATGCTATAGCAAAAGTTGCTGGTCTCAATGCTACGGAGGCAAGTGCAGCGTTTACTCAACTTGCTCAGGCATTAGGTTCTGGACAGCTACAAGGTGATGAATTTAGAAGTATAGCCGAACAAGTGCCACAGCTATTGAAAGCCGTTTCTGATGAGACTGGCATAGCTACAGGGAAGCTTAAAGAATTTGCGTCAAAAGGACTTCTTAAATCAGATATTATAATTAGGGCTTTATCAAAATCTGCTGATGGTTTAGGCAAAAAGATTAGTGAAATTATAGATGAATCACCCGCTGAAAAATTCAAAAAATTAAATAATGAATTACTTGAATTACAGCTAACTTTAGGAGCAAAACTAACACCAGTGCTTGCTGATGCTGCTGTAGCAGCGGCTTCCTTAGTTGATGCCTTTTCAAAGTTTATTGATTCTGATGCTGGACAGGCAACTTTAATTATTGCTGGAACGACACTTGCAGTAAAAGCTTTATCTGTTGGTATTCCTATGCTTGTTGGTGCATTGTCATCACTGGTCGTACAAGCTCAGTTGACCGCTGCTAATACATATCTGGCTTCCACTGGTTTAAATGGTATGGCTGCCGCATCTTTTGTTGCTGCTGGTGGTGTTGGAAAACTTACCATAGCTACTACGGCATTTAAATTAGCTCTTGCAAAGACTGGAATTGGTTTGGCTGTAATAGCACTCGGAGCATTTGTTACCAAAATTGTTGAGGCGGTAAATAAACAAAGAGAATTTAATGAATTACTTGAAAAAGGAAGTGCGGCTGATTTAGCAGAAGAATTAGATAAAGCTCAGGAAAAAGCAACTGAGTTGGCAGACGCATTAGAAAGAGTTGGCACAAATAGAAATGAAAAAGGAACAGCAAAAAGATTAGCAAGAGAACTTGAAAAGGCAAATGAAGAAATTAAAAAACTTGAAGAGGCACTTGCAAGAGCAAAAGGACAGGAAACAACAGCAGAATTTGAAAAACAGCTTGATGTACTCAAAAGTCAAAACAAACAACTTACTGAGTCTGTTAAACGTGGCAGATCCATGACAGAAGAGGAGAAAAAACAAAAAGATATTAAAGAAAAACTTGCAGAGATAGACGCAAAGTTTGAAGGTGAAGAGGCAGAAAGATTAAAGTCTTTGATCCTTCAAAACGCAGAACTCAAAAAACAAGAAGATCAAATTAAGAAAAACGAAGAGGCAGCAAAAGAATTACAAGGTAAATTTATGAAAATAGGTGAAGAACTTGAACAGGGAATTGTTGATAATCTGACTGAGGCTGCAATGGGTACACAATCTTTAGCTGAATCTGCCATAAACGTATTAAATCAACTAAAACGAAAATTAATTGAGGTTGCAATACAACAAGCCGTTTCTGGTATAGGAGGTAAGATTGGTGGATTTTTAGGAAAAGTTTTTGCTGGTGGTATGGCAAGTGGTGGCCCAGTGGCTGCAAACAAGTCATTTGTTGTTGGAGAAAAAGGCCCTGAGATTCTTACAATGGGTTCAAGCAGAGGATTTATAACACCTAACAATAAGATGGTTGGTGGAGAGTCAATTACAAATAATATTGTTGTAAATGTTACTAACTCTGGTACTTCGGTTCGAGCCAATGACGCAGAATCAAATCAGTTTGGTGAGCAGCTTGCCGCAGCAATACAGGCTGAAATAATTAATCAAAAACGATCTGGAGGTTTACTTAACTAATGGCAACTTTTCCAATAGCAAATCCTACATATAACAGTAGAATTGAACCTAAAGCAAATGTAAATGTTATACAGTTTGGTGATGGTTTTGAACAAAGGTTAACAGAGGGACTGAATCAAAGGCCATTGACTGCCTCTTTAACTTTTGAACTTTCTCAAACTGATGCTGATACTGCAATTACTTTTTTAAATGCACGAATAGATGATGGAGCATCTTTTGATTACACTTTGCCAAGTGAATCAAGCTCAAGAAAATTTGTTTGTGATTCTTTTCCAAGAGCAATTCCTTTTTTAAATAGGGTTAGATTAAGTTGTGTATTTAGAGAGGTTTTTGAGGCATAATGGCTATTCCTTTTTCTGAACTTAGTGAAATAAATCCTAGTTCTATTATTGAACTTTTTGAATTAGAACTTGAAGTAGGAAAACATATCGCTACTGGTAATCCACAAAACTTACCTACAACTTACAGATTCCATGCTGGTGCAAATCTTAACAGTTTTGGTGAGGTTGTTTTTCAAAGTAATTCTTATCAAAGAGTTGCTGTAAAAATAGATGGTTTTGAAAGGAGAAGCACTGGTGTTCTGCCAAGACCTACAATTACATTTTCAAATCTAGGAGGTATTAATAGAGATCCAACTACCAGTCAGGTTATTACAATGAGTGATTTTTTAGCTACTGTCAATGACGTTACTCCACACAATGATTTAATAGATGCAAAGATAACAAGAAAAATGCCACTAGCATCTGCTTTGGATAATGCTAACTTTTCATCTGGTAGCAACCCTTTTGGAACTCCTAGTTCAGATCGGCTTAGAGACGAAATTTTTATTATTGATAGAAAAGCTGTTGAAAATAGAACTATTGTTCAATTTGAACTAACAGCCGCTCATGATTTAGAAAATAGATTAGTGCCGCAAAGAGTTGTCACAAGAGACTTATTTCCAGCAGTAGGGACGTTTATATAATGACTGAGAATATTTGGGCTTCAGAAGCTTTTAAACACGCTACAGAGGTATATCCAGAGGAGTGTTGTGGACTTATTATTGATATTGATGGTATTGAAACTTATTGGAAATGTAAAAATATATCTGGCACATATAAAGAAAAATCATTTGTTATAGATCCTTTAGATTATGCTGATGGGGAAGATCAAGGAGAGGTTCTAGGTATCGTACACAGTCACCCTGATGGAGAATTAGCTTTTAGTCACACTGATAGAATGGCCTGTAAGTATCTAGATTTACCTTTTTATCTTGTGGAACCTAAAACTAAGTCTATTATTGTTGTATATCCATCTGAGATAAATGATTAAAGTAACTATTTATGGAAGATTGAGAAAATTTATTGGAAAATCATCTTTTGAAATAAATGCTGATAGTCCAAGAAAAGCTTTTAGTTTTTTAATTAATAATTTTAAAGGTGTTAAAGAACATATTAAAGATCAAGAATATTGCATTATGGCTGGCAATATACGAATTACAGAAGAGTTGCTTGATTTAAAAACAGAAAATGATATAAAAATTATTCCTGTTGTTCATGGAGATATTTTTGGTATTGCTCTTGGCATAGGTGCTTTATTTGGTGCGTCAATAACGTCTGGAATCATAGCAAGTGCTTTGACAATAATTGGTACAAATTTAGTTATAAATGGAATAACTGGTTTATTTGCACCAGAACCAGAACCATTTGGTGGTGATGAAGGTGATCCTCAAGATCAAAGTTATAACTTTACAGGTCTTTTAAATAATACAAAACAAGGTGTTCCAATTAATATTATTTATGGAGAAGTGTTAGCTGGAAGTACTGTTGTAAGTTCTTCCGTTGATACATTTCAAGTTACTGATGAGGACGATTAAATGCCATTTGAACAAGACCAAAATATTGTTGCCTCTAACTTTGCTAACCAAAATCATGCGATTACTAATAGTAATAAATTAAAATCCATAGATCATGGAACAGTTGTTGATATTTTAGCTGAAGGTCAAATTGAAGGAAGTGCAACAGCAAGCAAGGCTGGTATCACAGACAAGACCAGTACTGCATATAAAAATGCGTTTTTAAAAGATTTATTTTTAAATAAAACTGCCGTACTGCAATCTGATGCAGATAATTCAGATCCAGATGATTCAGAATTTAACTTTCCAAAAGATAAAATTAGATTTGAATTTCAAGATGGAACTGCAAATAATACAGTGCTTTTTGCTGCTGAAGAACAAAGTTTTGAAATTGCAACAGGTGATAAAGGTCTAGAATGTACTTTTCCTGAAGGCGGTTCTGCTACTGCAAGGTCAGCAACAATTTCTAGAACTGATGTTGATACAGTTCAAATTAAAGTAAAATTTGACCAATTTTTTGTTATAGGCTCAAAAGGCAATAGAAAGTCAACTAAAGTACAGGTTATTATTAAACTGAATCCTAATAATGGTTCATTGAGTACGATAATCAGTGAAGAAGTTAAAGGTAAAAGTTTTAATCCATACAGTAGAGACTATGGAATTGATTTAAGAAACATTAGTGGATACAACACAAACACATCTGGTGAATCAGGTTCATTTTTTCCAGTGACAGTAAGTGTTGAAAGAGGTAACGATTCTGGTGGCAGTAAAACTTTCAATAAAATGCGTTTGGGTGAAGTTAGAGGAATTATAAGAGAACCAAATAATTATCCAAATATTGCATATTCAGCTTTAAGATTTAGTTCTGAATTGTTCCCAAATGCACCAAGACGTTTTTTCCGTTTAAGAGGGAAGCTTGTGAAGATACCCCATAATGCAACTGTAGACTTAACAAATGGCAGATTAACTTATAGCGGAACATTTAATGGAACATTTAAAACAGATAAAGCTTGGACAAGTGATCCAGCTTGGGTTCTGTATGATTTGTTGACAGACAGTACAAGTGGGTGTGGCTTGCCAGAGTCTGAATTAGACCCTTTTACTTTTTATGGTGTTAGTACATATTGCAGTGCTTTAGTTGATGATGGCAATGGAGGTGATGAGCCACGTTTTTCAATAAATGTAAATCTAAACAACAGGCGTGATGCAATGGCTGTAGTTCGAGATATTTGTTCTGTCATGAGAGCGATTCCGTATTATGAAGAAGGAACTATAAAAGTGGTTCAAGATGCACCAAAAGACCCTGCCAACCCAAGTGCCTTAAGCTTTGATTATGTTTTTAATAATGGAAATGTCGTTGATGGAAATTTTACATATTCAAGCACATCTTCAAAAACAAGATTCACTGTTATTAATGTTTCTTATTTTGATCTTGATACACAAGAAATTGATTATGTAACTGTAAAAGATACTGATGCACAAGCTAAATATGGAACGCAAACTAAAACTATAAGAACATTTGGTACAACCTCTAGAGGTATGGCTCAAAGAGTCGGCAAATGGTTTTTACATACACAGCAAAATCAAACAGAGACTGTAGCTTTTGAGACAAATATTGCTGCTGGATCTATTTTAAGAATTGGTGATGTTCTTGGTATTGCAGACAGAGTAAAATCATCAGTTAGAAGAGGTGGTGTTGTAAAAGCTGCTACTGTTTCAAAAATTACAATAGATGATTCAAGCCAAACAAATTTCCCAAGTATTAATGATAATGCAACAATAAGTTGTTTATTGTCAGATGGCTCTGTAGAGACAAAATCAATAAATAGCTATACAAATAACACTGAAATCAATGTAACTTCAAATTTTAGTTCAGCACCAGTTACAAATTCACCTTATATTCTTGAGTCTGGAACTGTAAAAGCACAAGCATTTAAAGTTGTAGATATAAAAGAAAATACAAAAAAAACTTTTTCAATAACTGCCGCTAATTTTAATGAAGGGAAATATGCCGCTGTTGAAGATGGTGAAGCGTTGCCAACAAAAAATATAAATATTATTACAAGTATTCTTCCCTCGCCACAAATAATTGACGCTGCTGACGGAACAAAAGCAATACAAGAAATAATAATTTTAAATAATAATAGACCTGTTCCAAAACTCTTTATTGATTGGGAGGCTGTTGACGGTGCTTCAAGCTATCAACTTATATATACAAAAGATGATGAGAACCCTGTTGTTGTTAATACACAACAATCTGAGCATGAAATATTACCATCTGAGGCTGGTGAGTATCTTATTCAAATTTATACAATTAATTCTCTTGGTGAAAGAAGTGCAAGTCCTACTGAAGCATCAATTACAACAGCTGGTTTAACTGATCCACCAGAAAACCCAACTAATTTTGAATTAGAGCCTGTAGGTAATTCACAAGTTAAATTATCATGGACTAAAACAGAAGCCTTAGATGTAGAATTTGGTGGTGCTTGTGAAATAAGGCACTCACCACAATCAATTGATACAGCTACATTTGCTAATTCAAATGAGTTAAATACAAATATTAATGGTTCAACAAATGAAATAATTTTGCCAGCATTAACAGGAACTTATAGTCTTAAGTTTAGAGATTTAGGTGGTAGGCTTTCTGCAACAGAAGCTAAAGTTGAACTTGCATTGCCAGAAATGTCAGATGAATTGCTTGTTTTGAGTCAAAGAGAAAATCCTAATTTCAGCGGAACAAAAACAAATTTAACTGTTACTTCAAATGTCTTACAACTGTCTGACCCATCAGCTAATTTAACTGGTTCTTATGAATTTAATTCTGTTTTAGATTTTGATGCTATATATCAAAACATAAGACTTAAAAGGCACATAATTAGTGAAGGTTTTAATGTGTCAGATCAATTTGATTCTATTGGTGATGTTGATGCCCGAAAAAACTTTGATGGTGCTGGAAGTGATCGTGTGAAAGCTACACTACAGGTTCAAACATCACAAGACGATTCAACATTTACAACAGCACAGAATTTGTTTAATGGTTCATTTAGTGCAAGGAGTTTTAAATTTAAAAGCGATTTAATTTCTGTTGATGTTAATGAAAATGTAAAATTTTCTGAACTAGGTTTTGATGCTTTTCTACCTTCGAGGACAGAAAATAAATACCAATCTGGCGGAAATATTATTTCAACACCATTGCAGTCAGGAACTGCGTCTGGTGGTCTAGCAGTTGTATTTGGTAAACGTTTCTTTACAGGAAATAGTGCGATAGGGGGTTCAACTACTGCCTTTCAGCCATCAATAGCAATAGCACCCGAAGATTTGCCAAGTGGTGGCTTTTATGAGTTAAGTGCTATTTCTGGGACAGGGTTTACAATAGTATTTAAGAACTCATCAAATACAGTAATTGATGTGAAATTTACGTTTCAAGCGTTAGGATATGGCAAGGGAGCTTAACTAAATGGCAAGAGTCAATTCAACTGGTAAAGAAACTGCTAGTAATTTTTCACCTGCTAACGGTACAGGTTTACAAGTAAGAACAGCAATAAAAGATGTATTTGAGTCACTAAGAACTATTAATAGTGCATCTGGGGATCCATCTGGAACTGCAAATTTAGCAGCTTATCAACCACATATTGATTCAGATACGAATTTATTAAAAATAAGAAATAGTGCTAATAATGCTTTTGTTACTCTTGGCAATGTAAGCCAAGCAAATTTTGGACTTTTACCGTTAAGTGGTGGAACTTTAACTGGGGATTTACAGTTACCGAATGGAGATGCGGCAGGGCCGTCAATACATTTTAATGAAGAATCAACTGGGTTTTTTAGAAAATCTAGCCATGTTATTGGCATTTCGACCAGTGGTACAGAAAGAATGAATATTAGTTCTAATGGATTAAATATATTGGCACAAAAAGGGGTAAGGTTTTTTGATAATGATGACAGCCATCATAGTGAAATTAAAGCTGGAACCTTAACAGCAAACCGCACCATAACTTTACCTAACTCATCTGGAACTCTAGCTTTAACAAGTGACATAGCTGGTAGTATTGGTGGATCAGATTTAACTGGATTATTTTCACTAACACCAGCAGCAAACAATACGCATGATTTAGGAACTAGCACTCTTAGATGGAGAAATTTATTTACAAACGACTTAAATTTATCTAACGAAGGAGGAAGAAATGACGTTGACGGAACTTGGGGAAGTTATACTATACAGGAAGGTCAGGAGTCGCTTTTCTTGATTAACAAACGCAACGGTAAAAAATATAAGTTTCTTTTAGAGGAGGTTTCATAATGTCAATAG
>VTLG01005076.1_pt1 | contig 10278 bp, 17 predicted proteins | sample 4694571 | NCBI WGS metagenome assembly VTLG01 (sample SAMN12604809, study PRJNA352737) | marine metagenome | biome: ENVO:00000447; feature: ENVO:00000209|ENVO:00000569|ENVO:01000036; material: ENVO:00002151; isolation source: viral sequences binned using virsorter ... | reverse complement strand
CAGCTCCTCTGTTTGGAGATATAACTGATAATCTAAATACTGTAGCTCCACCAACATAGTCCATACGAATTATTTGGTTTTGTCTAAATACATATCCAACCTCACCAGAGGTTATTGCAACTACCTGACCACCAGAACCTGGAAGGTCTTGTGAATCAGATTGTTTGCCAGACCAGACAGTAATATCATTAATGCCTGACCATTGAATTCTGTTTGTAGCATTTGTAATATTTCCTGTAACTAAGAAATCCCTTACAACTCCTGAAACTCTAAATGTAGGAACAGTTCCTGCACTTTGAATTGCACTAAGATTTGCAAAATTAGTAGATGTTCCCATTAGATAATATTGAGGTGCATCTACTCCATTACTTGCTATTATATATTCACCAAACTGAGTAAATGTCCAAAAGTCATCATGATCTCCAGTTAAACTTGCTTTTCTAGAAGTAAAAGCTCCAGATGCTAATTGGTAAATATTTGTTCTTGTAGCTACAAAGTTATAAACTGTATTAGAGTTATCTCTAAAAGAACCTGCACCTTTAGAATCTGTACTTACAGTATTTGAACTATAATTAACTAAAGATGGAAATCTTTTATATGTGTTAGCTGCGTAATATACATTGTTAGCTACATTAGCTCCCTGTTTGTTATGATCAGGTTGATCAGGTAGCCATTCTCCAAAAGGTACTTGCATTATTTTTAAACTTTCTTTTTAGGACCAAATGATTTATTCACACTTTTAAAGTATGGACTTCTATGTGCTTTTCTTTTAAAAATAGTTCCATAATTTGCTCTAGTCATAACTTGTGTATCACTATATAAATCTCCTATATCTAAGTAAGGATGACCAGCTATATCTGCTGGACTTCTTTCATATTTTTGTAATAATTTTCTTTTTTTAGCTCTTATTTTTTTTATTCTTGCTAATTGTGCTATTGTTTTCATTATCTAGTCCTATAAAATGATAAGTCGGTTTGAACATCTGTTCTTTGTGTAACAGGTGCTCCACCATAACTATCTTGTTTGTCGTTATTCTCGCATCTTTCCATAGATGTTGCATACATTTGTAACCAATTCTGTACTTGTTGTGGTTCTATTCCACCTAAAAAGTTAGCAGCGTGAAAAAGGGATCCATACAGATATACTGCAGGATGATTTGCGAGCATCCAATTGGATGTGTTAGAGACGCTAAGAGCTGATATAGCTTTGTAATATGATAAGTAACCAGTATAGCTAGTATCAGGGGAAGGACCAAATCTAAAAGTTTCTGTTTCATTATCACTTTCTATTGTGTAAGCTCTAGGTTTTCCAGTTCTAGAACCTCCTCTTGTTTCAAACATATTAGCTGGTGTAATGTATTCCAAAGGATATTTAACTGAGCTAGATAAAATATAAAATGATCTAACTGCAATAAATCCTGTTGGTACTGTTTCTGTTTCTGAATCTATTGTAATAGTATCTATTTGTTCCATAGGTCTGATCCTTAACTTTGCGTTAAAGTCAGCTTCTGTAAGTTTTATAAAATCGTCAGCAATCTCATCAGTTAAATCTGATCTATTTAACCAATTAGCTATTGCTGATTTTAATTCTGAATATGATGATAATGCCATTATAAAGATCCTTCTGCTGTTCTGAAATATCTAAACTCATTAGAATTTAGTTTCATTCTCATAATTTTTCTTTGAATTTCTTTTGGTAGGGCAAACCAATTTCTACTTCCATTGTATTCATGTGCCCATACTTGTAAGACCAGAGGTGGTACACTAGCAACTCTTTTCATTTCTTTAGATTGAGAAAGCCATCCTCTATCATGATTGTATAAGTCTTTATTTCTTTTCAACAAAGGGTTTACATTTTGTTGATTGTTAATAGTTAACTTACCATCTGATTCTTGGATATACTTAGTTACTATTCCACCATCGTATTCTACTGATCTTACTTTACCCATTATTCAGTCAATTCTGTAGCGTATAGTTCTCCATCAGAACCACCAATTCTTAATACTGCAATTTTTTCTCCAGCTGAAACTTTAATAACTTCAACTTCTCCTGCAGGTAAATAAGTAGTACTTGTAGTTGCTGTTGGTGATACTGCTATATGTATATGACAAGCAATAGTACCTACAACTCTTATGTATGATATATTAGCTGAAAAAGCTGAACTTGCAGAAGATGAACTTCCAGAAGTTAGCTTATGTACAGTTCCATGTCTTAAACCATAGTTCATGTATTATTCTCCTTTTGTTTAGGATATGTTCCCAGAACGTTCCAGGAACATTACCTATATTAATTATCTTCTTATAACAAATGTAACAACAAGTTTAATTGTATTACTAGAAGCTCCATCAGTTATCATTTCGATAGAACCACCTTCTTCAACTCTGTTTGCTGCTGTCGGTGTTGCTGTGTCTACATCTCCTGCTGCTGAACCAGATTGTGTTACTGTAATTCCACCACCAGTTATAGCTGTACCACCTATTTCAAAAGTGATACCTCCATTAGCAGTTCCGATTGCACCTTGTAATGCAGTGAAAATTTTTATTACTTTGCCTCCATCAGGTACAGGTACAAATGTTGATGATGCTGTACTAATGTCTGCGATTGTAGATGTTAAAAAATAGTCGTTTAATGTTCTCATTTTATTCCTTAATTGTTCCGATCCTAACCTATCTCAGATCTTCAATTGTTTGAAATACTGCTGGGCGAGCAGATTTAAGGTTACTCGCCCAAACAGATAGTATTATTATGAAGTTGTTAAGTCAGCAACAAGACCTGATGCTGCTTCATTTCTAGACTCAAGAGTAGCTTCTACTAAAAGCTGTCTCTTTTCAGAGTCACCAGTTTTTGACAATTCATGCATACTGAAGTCTCTTAAGAATGCGATTCCCCAATAATTCATGTCAAGAACATAGCAATCTCTATCTCTAGAGAATCTATTTGGAACAACTTGCAATTGACCGAAGTCAGATGCGTATACATCTACAGAAGTGTATAATGTAGCGTCTGCACCTGCATCAAATCTAGTGCTGTTTCCAGTGAATCCTGATAATTTTTGTTTATTAAAAGGACCAACCATAATCATAGTTGGATCTCCACCTTCATTCCATACTGATTTAATTACAGATTTTAAAAGATCTTCTGTGAACGCTCTCTGAGTACCATCAGTTCTAGCAGTATTACCTACTGAACCTGAAGTACCAGAAGTTCCCATTACATCATTTGTTGCAACCCAAGCTCCTAAAGAACCCATTTCTCTAGCAGCAGTAGCTGAACCTGTAACTTCTGCATTGTTAGTTGTGATTTGTGCTTCCATATCTCTTTTAAGCTCTTTAGCTTTTTTAGCGATTTGGTAAGCTAATTCAGATGCTCTACCAGCTTTATCAACTGCTTCTTGCGTACCTGTGATTACAACTGTTTTGTCCATAATTTGACAAGAGTTAGATAATCTAGTTGTTGCAGTAACAGCATCTAAAGTTGCTTCGTCTCCTTCGATAACTGCGTTAGAAGTTGAAGCAGATGCTAGTGCGTCTGTTTGCCATTCGTGAAGTACTGCAGTAGATTGAGTCTTTGCAGCTGAACTTAGGAATGGCGTGTCTGTAGGTGAGATGTTATAGATAACATCAGAAAGATCTTCTCTTTCACCTACTGAATCATACGTATCAAACGTATTTGTTGGTTGTGCCATTGTTATTTACCTTTTGTTTTGAGATTTAAGATTAATCATGTCAAGTATTGCATTCTGTGCATCTTTTAAATGTCCAGATTTACGTAACTTGCCAATTTTATTTCTTATGCCTTCTCTACCAGAACTCGTATTTGACTTAGCTATACCTGATTTTATAACCTTTGGTGCATTGGCTACCTTTTTTTGAATAAGTGGTTTTTTACTTTTCGAATTGTGGTAACTCATTGCATCTCTTGCTACCATTAGAAATCTATGGTCTGCAAGACTACCAATCTCTTGATCGTTAAAACCATAATTTTGTAATGTCTTACGTAAATTATATTTAAACTGATCTGATTTATTGGGATCGGTATACTCTGGTATATGTTGTGCTGCTAACTCTCTTTGTGTCGCAAGATAGTCGTCATATTGTTTCGAATATTCTTCTCTAGCTTTATTTTTCATTCCGTCTATCTGCCTTTGTTGTTGTCTTAACTGGTAATCCAGTTTGGCTGCAGAGGTTGGATCTTCTTCATAAAGCCTTTCAAGATCTTTGCTACCTTGTTGTTGTCTGACAAATCCATCAGCAGTTGCTATCAAGTCATTTAACTCTGTTAGTCGAGCATCATAAGATTGACGCAAACTATTCTTTTGAGCTTCAAGATCTCTCTTTTCTAACCCTAAAGAATGTGTTTTTTGTCTATAATCTGAGTCTCTAGAATAACCTGCCTTCAGTTCATCGAGGGTAACTTCTAACTCTTGACCTTGTACTTTTAATCGGTGGAGTTCTGGTTCCTCTAATTCTGTTTGCGTTTCTTCTGTTGTCTCAGTATTTTCAGTAATCGTCTCATTAGTTCCTTCAGACTCTGGTTGACTTTCTTGAGATTCCTGTTGCTCAGGTTGTTTCGATTCTGATGGTTCTGCTGGTTTAGCTTCAGTTTCTTGTTGATCTTTTGGATTCAATAGTCCTGAAATTTTTTCAGCTGCACCATGTATATTGTTGGCATCTGCCATAACGTTCCTTTCTTGTTGGTTGACGTAATTGAAGTTGCGTTAGCTTAACTTCTTTTATTTAATTGGTCTAACTCTTGTTGAGTTAGTTTTCCACTTGCCATGACGCTTCGTAAATGTCCTCTGATTTTGTCTACTAAATTGTAGGCTACCCAAAGGTATGTACGCTGTTCATTCTCAGTGAATTTTGTGTTAAAGATTTCCTGTTTATATATTTCTAGGAGATCTTCAAATGCTGTTTTAAGCAAGGGATCATTTAAAAGTTGTTCAGCTCTCTTGCCTTGTCTTATCTGTGTTTCCTTGTCCATTTATATTATCTTCGTTAAAGAATTGTTGTTGACCTTTTACTATTTCTTTCATTAGATTACCAGATGATTTTAGATCTTCTTGTTCTAACATAGATCTTCGTTTTAAATCTGCTTCATCTATTTTAGATCCATATTGAAGTTCAAGTTCTTTTATCTTTAACTCAAAGTCTAGAAGTGATTGTCTCATTTGACCTTCTACACGTTTCATTTCTACTTCAGCTTTTAACTGTGCTCTTTGGTTTTCACCTTGCACCTGTGCTAAAGTCACCTTCTCAAATTCAGTAGGTGGTTTAGGTGGTAGTTCAGGCATCTGAGCTTGACCAACATCTGGATCCATAAAGTATGGTTCTACACCATTTAGACCTGCATTTTCAATTAATTTCTTTAATGTATTGTAAACATTTCTAAGATTTACCATAGGACCAAATGCATTTTGTTGTAAGTTTATTGCCTGCATTTGTCTCTCTAATATAGCATTTAATAGAATTAATTGTTGCTCTTTAGATCCAGTTCCCAATCCTACTTGGACTGTAACATTTACTCTGTCTTTCCATTCGTAAGGTCTCATAGGAATATACTTTCCTCTAATTCTTACGATCTTTTCTTTTTGTTGATACTTACATACCAACTCAAACATTTTTAAGGCTAGATCTTTAACACCTGTTTCAGCAAAGATTCTGGCGATTAACTCCATTCTCATTTGTGATTGTGTTAAGATTTGGTTTTGACCAGTTGCTGTTTTATTTAAAGTGTTTGCATCTAGCCCTTGTGATTGTCTCGTAATTCCTGTTCTAGATTCTTTAACAGAATCGAGATAACCCAACATTGTTGTAGCTTGATCTGTTATTGGTTGTGCCTGGATAGGCATCATAACATTTTGAGGTGGTTGTTTTGTTCTAACAATTCCTCCAGGACGATTAGTTAATAAGTCATCCATAGCAACTTGTCCATCTTGGATAGCTACTCTGTTATTATTTGTTAGATACATATTATCTAACATTTGTCTCATAACAGTAGACTTAATTAATTGTATGTCCTCTACTAATTCTGATACAGATCTTCCATGAAATCTGTGTGGCATGATAACAGGTGTCATAGATACAAAAGGAATTGAATCTACTTCTTCCATATCTAATATTTCGTGAGTACCTTCACCTGCTAAAAGGAATTTTACTAATTCTGATTTACCATCTTCATTAACATCCATTCTTACATAGCATTCATGGATTAAAATATCTGAACTTGTTTTATCTCCATCTTGTTCTCCATGTGAAAAATCTACATTTTGATGTCTAACAAATTTATCTTCTCTTGTATAATCTGAATCACCTGCTGGTAAAGACATAACTAAATCTTTATCATATCCCATTTCAACTAATTCTGATCTAGTTTTATTTGTTCTATGTGCTACGAAGTTTGCTGAATCAATATCTTTACATCTTCTTTCAATTAAGAATTCTTCAGGTGGAACTGGTTCTATTCTAACCTGTCCATATAATCTTGTTCTTTCAATTACACAATCATGGTAAGATGCTTTATCTAATTCTTTTCCAGTCTCATCTAATATTGGTTCTTCAAATTCTGTATGATTTTTAACTTTAACTTCTGGATCAGATATAAGATCTGCAAATTCTTCATCTGTTAATCTTGTATATTGTTCTCTTTCAGTTTTATTAGAATCATCCCAATAAACTTTTAATATTCCATTCTTTTGAATTAATGCATCTTTAAATGCAGAATATAGTGCTAAGAATCCTTTATTCTCTTTATAGAAAATGTAGTTTAAATAGTCAGAACATTGTCTAGCCATTTCATCATCTTCAGGTCCAACACCTTCGCAGTTAAATACATTATCTCCTGCTGTAAATATACGCATAAGAGATGGCATTAAACTTTCTACTGTGTCTAATACATCATTAGATATAACTTGTGAACGTCCTTCTTGTTCATTACCAAGAGGCATTCCCAAATAAAACTCTAATGATTTTTTTCTTCTAGCTACTAACTCTCCACCAATAAAACCTGATGCATTGCTAATTTCTCTATTTAATACTGATAATATTTCGTGTTTTGATTTCATGCTATTTTATTCCATACAATTCTTTATGTATATTTACAAAAGCTTTAAACTCAGCTTTATTTACTGGTGTCTTACCTAACTCAAGTCCATGTTTTTTTGCTAAGTTACCCATTTTTTTCCATCTTTTAAGACTTTGATTTGAAGTATATGCTAGAATAGGAGCTCCTACTCCTACAGAAGCTATATCTGGATTTTTCTTAGAAAATTGCCATGCTTTTTTAAAAATTTTTGATTTCATACTATATATTTTGTATCCACATAAATTGGTTTATTCCATTCTGTTGTATCTATTGGATCGTGTACACATCCATACCTAAACGCATCTGCTGCGTGTGAGCACCAATCGTGTAAGGGTTTATTTTTAAATACCTGGTTTTTATCATCCCATTGTTTACGATATTGTCTTAATGCATCTAATCCTACTTTACACTTTTCTCTATCAAAATAACAATGTGGTAAATAATTTCTTACTGATTCAATACCATGGTCAACTTCTAACTTTGGAGCTACTTCAAAATCTATACCTAATTCATTCGCAACTTCAAGTCTAGACTTTCCTGTTCCTAACTCACGAGCTTGTATATCATGAGGTGCAACATGACGACTGTATGCATATCCTCTTTCTTCAAGGACATCTGCATAATGAGCTAATGATTCACCAGATGTTTCGTAATAATCTACAGCGTGTATTTCATTACCAACTCTTTGAATAAACCATATTGCAGTCGAATCTCCAATCCCCAAATCCCACCATGTTTCCACACCTACATGACTGTCTACAGGAACTACTCCAATCCTATTTTCATTATCTGCTTTAGTTATTAGTCGACCATAATAACTTCCACTAACTGCTGCAGTAAATGAACATTCAAATTCCTGTTCATACTGTTCAGGAGTCATAATGGCTTGTGCTTGTTCCAGCTCATCATCTGGAATTACCTGAGTATCTGAAGCTCTATATAATTTTGCATACCAATCTTTATGACCTCTTTGTGCAAAATCATATATTTCCCAGAATTGATTATGACCCATTGGTGTACCGATAAATAAAACCCATCCTAATTTATCAGATACTGCTGGACGTACTATCTCTGTCCAAACTCTTGGAGACATAATTGCATATTCGTCCAGGACAACTGCATCAAACCCCATACCTCGAATACTATCTGGATTATCTGCTCCGAAGATTTGTATTCTAGATTCGTTAAATAAATCTATTCTTAATTCTGTTTCGTTTCTTGAACCACCTAAATACATAAGTGGTTTTGTATAATATTTTAAATATTCCCAAGCAATTGCTTTACCTTGTCTATAAGTCGGAGCTATGAATGCACACAAACTTCTAGGTTTAGCTGCTGCTGTTTTAATTAATTCGTTTATTGAAAGTACTGATTTCCCAAATCGTCTATGACAAACTAGGACATTAAATCTTTTTAAACTATCGTGTACTTGTTTTTGATATTCTCGTGGCTTGTAAGGTATTTGTAATATCTTAGTCTTTTTGCCATTCGACTTTGATTGCGATTGGTTCATCAGTTCCTAATTTTGTAGTTGTTGATTGTAACCTTGGGTGAATGTAAGGTGCAGCTTTTTCTGCTGCGTACATTTTTCTGTCAGGTGAACTCATAGGATTGTTTAACACAGAAAGTAAGTGATCCAAAGGAGAAACATTATATTTCTCAGCTAATTCCACCAAGCCTTTCCATGCTTTTTTACTTTTTGCTCCTAAAGGTCTACCTGCACCCTCTCGCTTACCACCATGATTGGCAGTTTTAATTTCATTTTCGTATGTTTTATCTTCTGACATTATCCTAACCACTTACCTCTAGACATTATAAGTTTTCCAGCTGTAGGTCCTGAACCCCATCTTCTAGCTTTTCCTCTTTTAAACTTATCAAGCTTTCTAGTACCTGCATAAGTTAATGCAGCAGTTAAAATAGGTCGTCTCCAGGCAAATTTAAATACTCTTTTACCTACACCCCAAGCTGTTTTCATTAAAGCTCGTTCTGATAACGCTGGTGTAGTCCAAGATTTCAGACCTTTAAACATAGATTTTTTAGCCATTAGTATTTTACCTTCTTACCCTTCTTTTTTGCGTACTTTTTCGCTGCAGCTTTACCTTTTTTGGTATAACTGAATTTTTTTTTACCTACTTGTGGCATATAATTACCTTTTTTTATTTTTTTTCTTACCTGCTGAATAACCTACAACAGCTCCACCAGTTCCTGCCATAATACCTATACCAGTTTTGGTAGTTAATTTCTTACCTACGTCTCTCATGCTCATTGCTGACATTTCAGACATAGCGTGAGATGCTCTTTTGTAAGAATCTGATTGGTGAATTTTTGAAAATTGGTCTTTAGCAATATTTTTTGCTTTTCCTGGTGCATCTTTTGTAGAATTCCAGACATTTGTTCCAACTTTTTTTCCCCAAGCAGCTACTTCTTTGAAGATTGTTTTTTTCATTGTAATAGTCCTTGTCTAGCAGCATCATGTGATGTTGGCATTCTCATATTTCCACCAGGTCTTTGACCCATCTGTGCCATTTGAGGATTCATTGATTGCTGCTGTTCCAATAAACCCTGTCTTTGTCTTTGCATTTCTGGCAATAATTTTGCCTGAATTATCAAAGCTAGTTGTTCACCTTCTTCAGGTGACAATTTTATAATTTTGTCTGCTAATTTTTCTAAACCTCTATCTGCCATTAATCATCTCCTAAATAATATCCCATCCCTGCAACATAACCTGCTCGGATTCCTAATTTTTTATAATTTTTACTTCTTGTTTTTCTTTTATTTAATAAGTTATAAGCTAATTCTCGTTTCATTGTAGTTGCTCCTGGATATCTTTTATAATTTTCCATGAAGTTAGTTTTACCAAATTGTGGTCTATTAAATATATGATGAAACGATTTTCCTTTAATTTTATTTCCACCTAAAGGATCTTTAATATGTGGTTTTACTATATTAGAAGTAAATATAGATGTTCTTTTTACTTCTTTACCTAGTTTATTAGTTTGTCCTTTAGCCATTAAATAAGATCTTTTACTAAATTTTTTAGGATTTTTAACAACTTTAGCTGTTCCTCTAAATAACTTAGTACCACCTGCTAGAGCTACTCGTCCTCCAACTCTGACTGCTGTTCCTAATGCTGCTAATAATGCTGCTGCTGGTAAAGGCATTATACTATCCAGAACTTTCTTTTCTTTTTACCAGT
>VTLG01003336.1_pt1 | contig 10279 bp, 12 predicted proteins | sample 4694571 | NCBI WGS metagenome assembly VTLG01 (sample SAMN12604809, study PRJNA352737) | marine metagenome | biome: ENVO:00000447; feature: ENVO:00000209|ENVO:00000569|ENVO:01000036; material: ENVO:00002151; isolation source: viral sequences binned using virsorter ... | reverse complement strand
ATGATCCCTAAATTTGAAAAAGGATACTGTCCTAATTTATTATCTTGGAAAGAAATATCCAATCTTATTAATATAAGACCTTTAATGTCTGCATCTAGAGTAAGGGTATTTGGAGAAGGAACTGATACATGGAAAAATAATTACTGGTGTACTGATGCTAATTGTTATCCGTCTGGTTTACTAGAAAAAATTATTGATGAAAGTGGTGTTTCTTATTTCACGGACATGTCTAGGTCTACAGAAAAGATAAATGAGTTCGCTAAAAATTTAGAAGATGAATATAATCAAGAAGTAGATGCACACATCTACATGTGTCGTAATTTAAAACCAAGACATCCATTTGAAATTCATTTTGATATGAGTGATAATGTTATAGTTCAATGTGAGGGAATAACTAATTTTAAAGTCTGGGAGGCAGTTTCTAATCCCAAAGAATTGCTAAAAGAAAAGAAGGATGTTAGAATAGAAACTGATCAAAAACCAATATTGAATGTTGATATGAAACCAGGTGATGCTATTTGGATACCAAGATATTATCCTCATTTAGCAACATCACATACTAAAAGATTATCTGTTAGTTTTCCTTTCAATAGGGAGATAGATAGTACACGTCGTGAAGACAGACATTGGATTAAATATGATTAGACTTTGGAGAATCTGGAAGTATGCACTCGGATCATTCGCAGACGAGCGAACAAAAAAATATGACAATCACGTACTTCTGGTACGGACTTTTATATTTTTCAGCTACCTTATCACTAATTGCTTTATTATTGCGGGGGTAATCCGACATTGGAATTAGTTATTACTCCTAGTATTGATGTGTATGATAATTTCTTTACTGAAGATATTAGAAAGGAGATTTTTGATCTATTGTTAAGACCTAAGTGGGCTCCAAGTGGAGGTAACAATAATAATTGGTTTTGGCATATGGATAAACTTCATAAAGAAGAATTCTTCAGTAAATATTTGTATGATATTATCTGTGCTAAACTAGGGATATCTTATAGAGTACGCAGAATATATGCTAATGGCCAATCAGCAGGCCAGTCAGGAAATCCTCATACAGATGATGGAGATTATACTTTTCTATATTATCCAAATCCAATATGGGAAATGGACTGGGGTGGTCACTTAATTTTTTCTGAAGATAACAAAGAACCTACTAAAATTGTTGGATATAAACCAAACCGTGCTATAATGTTTCCATCACATATAACACACTATGCAGATGGAACGCATAGATATTACACTGGATTTAGAGTCTCACTAGCATATAAATTTATTAAATCATGACTGAATTGAAAGATTGGTTGAATTCAATTAACCAAACAAAGAAAAATCTTATTGAGGAAGATCCCTCATTAGAGAAGAACTATGCACCCTATATTGTAAACCGTATTTACTCTGGTCATCTGGATTCAATTATGTTTGCAAATGAAATGAATCAGTATCATTTTCTACCTAAGAAGATGCAATATGATTTTTTTCTAAATACACTCAGACCTAAGAAGAGATTCTCTCCTTGGCTCCGTAAAGATGAGATTAAAGATCTTGACATGGTAAAACGTTATTATGGTTATAGTAACGAAAAGGCAAAACAAGCTCTTAAAATCCTCACAACTGAACAACTTAATTTTATAAAATCGAAATTTGAAACTGGAGGAAAACGATGAGTGTGGTGCAAGAGCCTGAAGTGAAATGGACTACCGATCAGATGGTAGAAGTTACATTAAAAGAGCCAGATGACTTTTTAAAGGTTAGAGAGACTCTAACCAGAATCGGAGTAGCATCTAGGAAAGAGAAAAAGATATATCAATCTTGCCATATTCTACACAAACAAGGGAGGTACTACCTTGTCCACTTTAAAGAGCTTTTTGCTCTTGATGGAAAACACGCTAACCTTACTTCTAATGATGTTCAGCGTCGCAACCGTATTGCTCAGCTTCTTGCTGATTGGGGCCTCATAGGGATAGTTGATGTTACTAAGATACAAGATATTGCTCCTTTGAATCAAATCAAAGTATTAGCATATAGAGACAAAGATGACTGGATACTTGAAACAAAGTATAATATAGGTAGCAAGAAGAAAAAAGTTGACGAGTAATTTATCTGTTGCAATCAAGGATCGTCTCTACTATACACTAGGGAAAAGACCTGAGACTGCTTCATCACATGATATCTACATGGCATTGTGTTATGCTATAAGGGATAGGATGATAGACTATCATCTTGCACCTGAGGTTTGTACTATAGAAAAACAAGTAGCATACCTCTCTGCAGAGTTTTTGATTGGCCCGCAGTTAGGAAATAATCTTTTAAATTTGGGTGTATATAAAGAAGCAGAAGAAGCAGTAAAGGATTATAATACAACATTAGATCAGGTGCTAGAATTAGCAGAAGAACCAGGATTAGGTAATGGTGGTCTTGGTCGTCTTGCTGCATGTTATATGGAGTCTCTTGCGACTCTTAAAGTACCTGCTACTGGTTATGGTATAAGATATAAGTTTGGTATATTCAAACAAGAAATAAGGGACGGACAACAAATAGAAGTTACTGATAACTGGTTACATGGAGATTGGCCATGGGAAATGTGTTATCCTGATGAGTCTTGTTTTATTGGATTTGGTGGTTATGTAGAACACTATACATCTGATAGAGGTAATCATAGAGTACGTTGGGTTCCTGCTGAACAAGTAGTTGCTGTACCTTATGATGTATTGCAGTTGGGATATAGAGTTGATAGTTGTAATAGACTAAGACTATGGAGAGCAGATGCTACTGAGATATTTGATTTCTATGCATTTAACATAGGTGACTATCTTGGATCAGTAGAACAAGGAGTACAATCAGAAACTATATCTAAGGTTCTTTATCCTAATGATGGTACAGATCAAGGAAGACAACTTAGATTAAAACAACAATTCTTTTTTGTAAGTGCGTCTCTCCAAGATATGATTCGTAACTTAGAAAAGTGTGGAGTACCTTTAGAAGAGTTTCCAAATAGATATCAAGTACAACTTAATGATACTCATCCTTCTATTGCTGTTGCAGAATTGATGAGATTACTTGTAGATGATAAACATTTTGATTGGGATACTGCATGGGATATAACAACTAGATCTATAGCATATACAAACCATACTCTTCTTCCAGAAGCATTAGAAAAATGGGATCTTGGTTTATTCAAATATTTACTACCAAGACATTTAGAAATTATCTATGAGATCAATACTAGGTTCTTACAAACAGTAAGATTGAAATATCCTGGTGATGAATCTATGTTAGGTAAGTTATCTATTATTGATGAGTCTGGTAATAAGTCAGTTCGTATGGCTCATCTTGCAACTGTAGGATCTCATCATGTTAATGGTGTTGCAGCATTACATTCAGAATTGATTAAGACAAACTTAATGCCTGATTTCTATGACTTGTGGCCTCATAAGTTTACTAACGTAACTAATGGTGTTACTCCACGTAGATGGGTATCTCCTATGATTAAGAATTTTTTAAATGAATATGTTGGTGAAGATTGGATAACCAATATGGATTCTCTTAATACATTGGAGGCAAGTCAATATGATGTAGAAGCATTAGAAAAGATCGAACAAACTAAGTTACTTGGTAAACATGATCTATCTGTTTACATTCAAGATAATCTTGGTATTACTGTTGATCCTTCAAGTATGTTTGATGTTCATGTTAAAAGAATTCATGAATATAAAAGACAACATCTTCGTGCTCTTGAAGTTATTGTACAGTATCTTCGCATTAAGAATGGACAGACAGATAATATTGTTCCACGTACGGTAATCTTTGGTGGTAAAGCAGCACCAGGTTATTACATGGCTAAGTTGATTATTAACTTTATTTGTAATATTGCAGAGGTAGTTAATAATGATCCAGATAGTAAGGATCTTTTAAAAGTTATATTCTTACCAAACTATAGTGTAAAGTTAGGAGAGAAAGTATATCCTGCTGCTGACTTATCAGAACAGATATCCACTGCAGGTAAAGAAGCATCAGGTACAGGAAATATGAAGTTCCAGATGAATGGTGCTCTTACAATAGGAACACTTGATGGTGCTAATGTAGAGATTCGTGATTTAGTAGGTGCAGAAAACTTCTTCTTATTTGGTAAGAATGAAGAAGAGATTGGTGAACTGCAAAAGAATCATTATGATCCACAACATTATATTGGTACAGAACTAGGTGAAGCAATACGTCTTATTGAGGGTGGTCATTTTAGTGCAGGTGATAGAGATATGTTCTCACCTTTAATACACAATTTAACAAATCATGATCCATTTTTTGTGATGGCTGACTTTGAAGATTATATCAATGCTCAAGATAAAGTTAGTCAGGCCTGGACAAATAAGGATACATGGAATAGAATGTCATTATTGAACATCGCAAGATCTGGTTTCTTTTCTTCTGATAGATCTATAAAAGATTATTGTGATAGAATTTGGAATATAAATGATAACTAATTTAGCATATTGGTATTTTCCTAACATTTTTTCATCTGAACAGTTATCACAAGTACATGAGATGTTTTCTCAAGTAACAGTAGATGCGGAAGATGAAGCTGCTATTGGTGTAACTAAGATAGCAAAAGTTAAAATGGCTCAATGGATTCATTTTAAAAAATCATTTGAACCATTAGAGCAAGCATTCTTAAGAATTAATCAAGAACAGTTTGGTTATAATATTTGGCCTCAATATGATGCTAATTATATAAGATTAAATGAATATTCTAGTCAACACAAAGGAGAGTATGGTTGGCATTGTGATGGATCTAATAGTGAAAAGTATGATATTAAATTCACAATGTTAGTTAATGCTTCACTTGAACCATATGAAGGAGGTAAATTCTTTATATTTGGTAACGGTGGAGAAAGAGAAGTTGGAGAGCTTGCCGAACCAGGTAATGTTGTTATACTTAAATCAAGTATTCCTCATAGAGTTACTCCAGTAACAAAAGGGAAAAGACATAGCATAACACTTTTTTATTCAGGCCCAAAATTCCAATGAGAAAATTTATTTTTGATGTTGATGGAACATTAACTGAAAGTCGTCAACAAATTACTACATCATTTGAAGCAGAGTTTCTTATATTTTGTTGTAAGTTTCCCACGTACATAGTTACTGGTAGTGATCATCAGAAAACTATAGATCAACTTGGAAGAGATATCCTTACCAGATGTGCAGGGATATTTAATTGTTCTGGTTCAGATGTATATCAACACGATAAATTTGGTACAGCAGATGCACCCTACAAAAACATTTATAGGTCAGATTGGGAACCACCTGATGAACTGACTAAGTTTCTTAATGATGAATTAGACTTTAGTACATTCCCAAATAAAACAGGTAATCATATCGAACACAGACCTGGTGGAATAAACTTTAGTATTCTTGGAAGAGGAGAGGATAATATGAAATATAGAAGTGAGTATGTAAAGTGGGATATCAATACAAATGAAAGAAGAGATATTCTAGACAGACTTAAAACTGAGTTTCCTGATCTAAACATACAGATTGGTGGCCAAACTGGTCTTGATATTTCTGATAGTGATAAGAGTCAAATACTTCAATATTTTGAAATTTATGATGACCTTCATTTCTTTGGAGACATGATGAATAAAGGTGAAAATGATTATCCTTTAGCGGAAGCAATAAAAAAGATGGGCGGTAAAACGTACCATGTTAAGAGTATAGATGAGACCCGAACCTATATTAATCGGTTATCCTCCACCTATGCAAACGGTCTTAGATATAATTAGTAGTGTACGCTTCGGGTACAAAAACTAAAACTCGCTTTTAAAGGAGAATCAAATGACTAACTTAGCAACTTATCATACAGCCAACCTTCCAGAATTAATGAAGGTGATAAGACAAAATGGCATAGGAATGGATGATTACCTAGACAGGTTTTTCAACGCACCGCCACAAACGTCAAATTATCCACCATATAATTTGATACAATTAAACAATCATGAATCAAAACTCGAAATCGCATTGGCGGGCTTCAAAAAAAATGAAGTTAAAGTCTATACAGAGTTTGGAAAATTATATGTCGAAGGCAAAAAAGAAGAATCAGAAGATGTTGGAGAATTTGTCTATAAAGGATTGGCCCAACGTTCCTTCGAACGAGTTTGGACGATCACCGACGATACAGAGATTGGATCCGTCAGCTTTGAAGATGGACTCTTAACTGTAAACTTGAACAAAATTGTTCCAGAGCATCATGCTCGTAAGGACTACATATAAATAATCATGAGTTCGAGATGGAATCGAGGGCCGCCAACTTAGTTGACTGTCCTCTTTTTTTATGCTATACTATTTTTAACCGATAAAAACAATGTCTATAAAACTTGCTATACTAAAATCTGGTGAACATGTTATATCAGATGTAAAAGAATTAGTTGCTGATGAAAAACTACATGGTTATCTTTTTCAAAACGCTTATACTCTAGAGGCTAGAGCACCTGAGTTTATAACAGAGGAACAAAAAGAAACAGGAATGCATGATGTTGAGGTAATGTTAAGACCATGGCTTATTTTTTCTGAAGAGAGAAAAGTACCTGTTAGAGCTGATTGGTTAGTTACTATTGTAGAACCTGTATCTAAAATTAAAGAACTTTACGAGGAAAGAATAAATGTCGATAAAGATTATTTGTCTAACAAACAATCAGAAACTGATATCCCAAATACAGGAAGTATCAACTGAATTGGGAGAACCTGATTGTAAATTAATTGATCCTTATCTTATAGGTGAGAAGGATACTCTTTCACAATGGTTAATTGATGTTAGCAACCAACGTGAAATTATGATATCATCAGATAAGATATTGACCCTTGTTGATCCTAAGGCAACTCTACTTAAGAAGTACGAAAAACTTATTACATAATGCGATTCTATACAAACGTTCAGATGGTTGGAGACAACTTCTTAGTTCGTGGTTACGAAAATGGAAAACATTTTGCGACCAGAGAGAAGTTTTATCCAACCCTTTTTGTGTCTTCTAACAAGAAGACCAAGTATAAAACCTTGGAAGGTGAACATGTCGAAGCAGTCAAGCCTGGAACTGTGCGTGAGAGTAGAGACTTTATAAAGAAGTATGATGGTGTAGAAGGGTTTAAAGTTTTTGGTAATGAGAGATTTATATACCAGTATATTTCTGATAAGTATCCAGAGGAAGAGATAAAGTTTGATATAAACAAGATTAAAATATCTACACTTGATATTGAGGTAAAGTCAGAGAATGGTTTCCCTGATGTAGAATCTTCTGCAGAAGAAATCCTATTGATTAGTCTTCAAGATTATAATACTAAACAGATTCGTACATGGGGTCTAGGAAATTTTGATAATAAACAAGATAATGTAATATACAAATCATTTAAAACCGAGTATGAACTCTTACTTAGTTTTATTAACTGGTGGATGGTAGAAGAGAATACACCAGAGGTTGTGACTGGATGGAACAGTGAGTTGTATGATATTCCATATCTGACCAGAAGACTTGATCGTGTTCTTGGTGAGAAACTAATGAGGAGAATGTCTCCATGGGGATTAGTGACTGAAAGAGAGATCCATATAATGGGACGTAAACAAATATCTTATGATATTGGTGGTGTTACTCAATTGGATTATTTGAATCTTTATAAGAAGTTTACTTACAAGGCACAAGAGTCATACCGTTTGGATTATATTGCATCTGTTGAACTTGGACAAAAGAAACTTGACCACTCAGAGTTCGACACATTCAAGGACTTCTATACAAAGGGTTGGCAAAAGTTTGTAGAGTATAATATAATTGACGTTGAACTTGTTGACCGTCTGGAAGACAAGATGAAATTGATTGAACTAGCAATAGTTATGGCTTATGATGCTAAGGCAAACTATGCTGATGTATTCTCTCAAGTTCGTATGTGGGATACAATTATCTACAACTATCTTAAAAAAAGAAATGTTGTTATTCCTCCTAAAGAACAAACTGATAAGGATGCAAAATACGCAGGTGCTTATGTTAAAGAACCGATACCAGGAAAGTATGATTGGGTGGTTAGTTTTGACCTTAACTCTCTTTACCCTCATCTCATTATGCAATATAATATTTCCCCAGAGACACTCCTTGAGACAAAACACCCAACAGCAACTGTTGATAAAATACTTAATGAGGAATTGACTTTTGAGATGCATCAGGACAGTGCAGTTTGTGCTAATGGTGCAATGTATCGAAAGGATGTTCGTGGGTTCTTACCAGAACTGATGGAGAAGATCTATAAAGATCGAACCATTTACAAAAAGAAAATGCTACAAGCAAAGCAGGATTATGAAAAGAAGAAGTCTAAAAGGTTGGAGAAGGAAATTGCTAGATGCAATAACATTCAGATGGCTAGGAAGATTCAACTTAATAGTGCTTATGGTGCTATCGGCAATCAGTACTTTAGGTATTATAAACTTGCTAATGCAGAAGCAATTACCTTATCAGGTCAGGTATCTATTCGTTGGATAGAGAACCGCATGAATAGGTACTTAAATAAAATATTGAAAACGGAGAATGAAGATTATGTTATTGCTTCAGATACTGATTCCATCTATCTTAATCTTGGGCCTTTGGTGGAGGTCGTATACAAAGATAGAGAGAAGGATGGTTCGGGGATTTGCACGTTCCTTAATAAGGTGTGTGAAGTGGAATTTGAAAAATATATTGAGAGTTCTTATGAGACGTTGGCCAAATACGTAAATGCGTATGATAACAAGATGGTGATGAAGCGTGAGAACATTGCTGATCGTGGGATCTGGACTGCAAAGAAAAGATACATCTTAAATGTATGGGATAGTGAAGGTGTTCGTTATGAAGAACCTAAACTTAAGATGATGGGTATTGAAGCAGTCAAGTCATCAACTCCTGCACCATGTCGCACAATGATTAAAGATGCATTGAAGATAATGATGAATGGAACAGAAGATGAAGTGATTGATTACATTGATGCGTGTCGTAAGGAATTCAAAACATTACCACCAGAAGACATAGCATTTCCCCGTACTGCATCTGATGTTCGCAAGTATCAGGCATCTTCTACAATATATGCGAAGGGAACTCCTATACATATACGGGGTGCATTATTATTCAACCATTATGTTAAACAGAAAAAGTTGACTAATAAATATTCACTTATCGGTAATGGAGAGAAGGTCAAGTTTCTCTACCTTAAAAAACCAAATACTATACAGGAAAACGTTGTATCATTCATTCAAGATTTTCCTAAAGAACTTGGACTTGACAAATACATTGATTACGATTTACAATTTGAGAAAAGTTTTGTGGAACCACTCAAAGCAATTCTTGATGCGATTGGTTGGAATGTAGAAAAAACTGTAACTTTAGAATCATTTTTCTCCTAATGGAATTACCTATCAACAATAAAGATTTAGATACTATTGTAAGGGCTCTTGCCCTAGGTGGTGATACTAGACTATATTACCTTCTAAAAAATTATAGAGATGATTTAGAAGTGAAAAGAACTGAGGAATACGAGTGTGATATCTAACTCTATTGCTCTCGTTATTGCTCTTCCACAAGAAGCAGAAGGAATAACTGATTATCCAGTTTACTTTAGTGGATGTGGTAAAGTTAATGCAACTATTGCTACAATGAAGGCAATTAATGATGGACATGATTACATTATAAATTTTGGTACAGCAGGTGCTGTATCTCCTATATCAGGTTTAGTTGAAGTAACTGGATATGTTGATAGAGATATGGATGCAAGACCAATTAAATGTGAGCTTGGACAAACACCCTTTGAAGATGGTATAATACTAGGTGAAAGGGGAATAGTATGTGGAACAGGTGATAAGTTTGCTACTTGCACACCAGAAATTGAGTGTGATATAGTGGACATGGAATCCTATGCCATTGCTAAAACTTGTATAAAACAAGGAGTAAAGTTCCGAAGTTTTAAATACATATCTGATAATGCTGATGAAAACTCAGCATCTGATTGGGAAGAAAATGTTCACAAAGGTAATGAACTATTCCAAAAACTACTTAATGAGATAAAAATTTATGGATTTTCTTAAAGACATTGTTAAAGAAATTGGTGACGAGTACACCCAAATAGCAGCAGACATAGATGAAACAGAAAGATACATCGACACAGGATCATACATCTTTAATGCAGTGGTTAGCGGTTCCGTTTTTGGTGGTGTTTCTAGTAATAAGATCACTGCTATCGCTGGTGAAAGCTCTACTGGAAAGACTTACTT
>VTLG01010329.1_pt1 | contig 10281 bp, 8 predicted proteins | sample 4694571 | NCBI WGS metagenome assembly VTLG01 (sample SAMN12604809, study PRJNA352737) | marine metagenome | biome: ENVO:00000447; feature: ENVO:00000209|ENVO:00000569|ENVO:01000036; material: ENVO:00002151; isolation source: viral sequences binned using virsorter ... | reverse complement strand
TACGATTTAAAATTCGTGTAATATTTGCTGAATAACGCGTTAATAAAGATACAAAATCATTATTAATCTCTTCATGTATAACATTCTTGTCTATTGTATCAAATTCTAAAGTTAATTCAGTATAATTCCATTCCCCTTGTAGCTTAACTCCAAATACCTTTTTTCCATTATTGATACATACACACATATCCCCATCGCTACCTTCTCCACTAGAATACAATCCATGCTTTAATGGTAACAAGGTATCTTGTTTTGTTTCCAGTTCAGTAAAAAGTAAATCCTGTGTTACATCAGACATTATGGATTACTCCCTAATATATCATAATCAATATCAATAGATTCTAATTCTAGCTCTCTTGATGCAGAGGTTATTTTTACCGCTAAAGTTTTTCCTACTGCACGCATAGCTTTACTAACATTTACAATAGCTGCTTTAAGAGGAAAGGTTAATGTTTCAGTTACAGAAGATCCCGTACCTGCCTCGCCTGCATAGATTTCTACTGTTAACGCAGATGCAGATTTATATGTGATATTAATTTTTTTAAATCTTTTTTGTAACTCTGGCGAACCAAAATCAAAACGCTTAGTAGTAACCGTTAAATTATCCGTATTCTGAGAGCCAGTACCTACAACCCTTACTGTTGATGCTCCTGAAGTAACATTAAAAAACTGAGCGCGTAGACTTGTACCATATACATAATTACTTCTAGTGCGAATATTAGTCGCATCAATAGTACGCTTAACCCAACTTCCATTATCCAAATTCATTACATAAATAGAGGAATCATCTGCATCATACATGACATACAACTCATTATCTAAAGCATTATATCCGACAGCAGTTTGATCAAAGGTTAACGCCTGGTAAGTATATCTAATATTAAAGGTAAGTTCGCTGGTTTGTGTAGGGGTTACACTGAATACACCTACTTCACTTGCACAGATTAATCCAAGCGGTGATTCAATGACCGCGTGCTTATGTACTGCGCCTACGCCCTGGAAAACCCTTTCTAATTGATGGCGTTGATTATAGACATAAACATGATTAGTTTTAAAAACAAACAATTTATCTCTATATGCCATTAAACGCGTGATCTTATCGCCATCATTTCTACCAATATCAAAATATTTACCAGCCATCACTGCATCTAACATAAAAGGATCAGTAAAATATATTCTATTTTTTTCTCTAGCAGTTTGTTCATTTTCATCAACAGTATCTATATCGGCATAATAACCGCGATGATTTACTACAGCAGAAGTATTCCATTTAATTTCTGCTAACTTTGCTTTCGCAGCTCTACCAGTTAATGAGTTATATGTAGCTAATTTTAATCCATCAAAAGGTATATACCATGTAGTGACCTTATCGCTTAACGCGCTATGTGTAGAAATCCGATTTTGTTGAATAACATTAGATGTGGTAGCAGCATAATTATTGACACGATTAATATTATTATACTTTCTAAAATTAATTTTAGAATTAGTATTAGTAACGGAAGTAATAGGAGTAAAAAAAGAACTCAATCTATTGAACTGGGTTCTCATATTACTGCTATCATTGGTTTCTTTACGAGATAAAATTGCTATACCACTACTGGTGTTACTAAAGTTATTATTTTGACCGCTCCAGTAACTTGCATTTAAAGTAAATTGAGGAGAACCTCCACCTACTGCATTAGTTACATCATCTGTCGCAACTGAATTAGGGCATGGTAGCCAGTACCCATAATTTTTTAAAGCATATTCATTATATACATTAGAAGAATAAAATGGTGATAAACCACTATCTCCAGTAATATTATTATCAGGTAAACTAGCAAGAGGACTATCAGAATACCCTCTATTAATATCTAAAGTATCTACTAAATACCAGTCTACATCATCTTTAGGTTGCCAATAGATATTTATGCCAGTAATTCTTGGATTATGATAACCAGCAGATGTAATACCATTTAATACTAAATTAATCGCTCTACCTTTTTGTGGTGAGCTACGATAGAAAATAGATGCTCCAGAAGCGTGTTCTTTTGCTTGAGAATTTAGCTGACCGCGCCTAACATACAATGTGTTACTACTAATTGCGGTAATAAACATCACTTCTTCATCAATCTTGATATAAGTATAGGTTGAAAATAATGAACCATCTGAAACGGTAATATCGCCTTCAGTTTCTGTCAATGCCTCCCCTATGGTTGCAGTGCTATCTGATTCTTCATCTGAACCTTTTTCTACTTCAAAACCAGTAATTCCTATTTCACCATCACGATTTAATGATAAAGAAGATTCCTGTACATAATCATAAAGATAGGTTACTGCCCATCTATCTGCTGGATCAAATGTTTCATTATCTAATGCGTTTACCCAAGCATTATGTTCATCATTTTCTAAATCATCACTATCATATTTATGTCTAGGCTCATACACGAATAACCCAACATCGGAATCATTATTTAAGGTGGAAAAACTTAATGTTTTTTCATCTAATGAACCACCAGTTGTAGCGGCATTAATTGTAAAGCTCTGATCATTGACAACATTCACAATAAACGCACCACTTGGAATATTGTCACCTGATACCGCCATACCAGGAGACAAATCAAGTGTATCGTTTTCCGTAGAAATAGAAGTACTATTATTATAACTACAATCTGCTAAAGTAATTTCACCATCATGCGCCATATTCATTTTAACAACAGTTGGAGCTTCCAGTTTTGCGTTAACTACATACCAATCATTAAGTGTCATTCTATTATGAACAGGTGTAAATCTTGGAACTTGAGTGCTGTCCTCACTTGCGGTATCACCTAATAAAATATTTTTCCCAAAAATATCTCTTTTAATATGACCAAACCACTTTGTAGTGTTAGTAAAGCTACCATCAGATATTCTTAATATTTGGTTATGAGCTAAAAAATCATATATAGGTGATCCAGACCACCCTGTAGTGATATCAGTAAATGTTCCACCGCTACCATCTGCTGTATCTTGCCTACGCAATACAGTGCCATTTCCCATCACCCACCAACGAGTAGATGTATCAGCATCTGCTGCATTTTTTTCAGTTCTATATAAAATTAATTCTGTCTGAACATCAGTTAAACTGGTAATACCACCGCTAGAATCAGAATCATTCAAAAACTTTTCTAAACGACCTGGCTTTCTATTTCTTACATTTTCAAAAGCAGTATATTGATTTTCTGATATATCAAATTCAGATTGATTTGTGACTAAACCACCTGAGAAATTCCTAATTTGCAATCTTGGCATTAAAAATCCTTATAATTAATGCTAAACTTTGGCTCTCCTGATCTACGCTGACGATCCATTACTACTTTTTCTTTCCATTCTAACCATTCATTCTTGAAATACGGTATCATATTCATATCTCTAAGTCTTTCTGCTGTTTTCCATGCTCCATAATAAATTAAACATTCGTGATAACGAGTATCTATCATAGGTACATCTGAATCACCAGATAATGTAGTAGGTAAATGATAGTAATATACTTTGATTACCTTAACTACTTGAGGAATAGGAAAGATTCCTAAGTTGACATCATTAATATAATATCCATAAGCAGAAGGCATTTGTACATCACCAACATCACTGGAAATATTATGAATCTGATCCATACCAATACGAGTCATTTGATCACCATCAAAGTCTACTCGATAAATACGAGTCATATTTGCAAGATTCTGGCTTGTGTCGCTAGTTCCAGGAGCGGGATTTTCTACAACTGTCCATGTATTTACTGTAACACTATTACCAGTGAGTATTTGGTATTCTCCAGTACCTGCAACACTATTTCTTGTTGCATATCCATAAAACAAATTTGCTTCATCAGCTAAAATAATTTGACCTTTATTTATCAAATCTGTTAATACAGCATCTGCAACTACACTGGTATCTTCTACGCCAGTAATATTTCTTATTTCGGTTCTAATTTGAGTTAATGTCATAATCTCTCTAAGGCGGGGCGAGCAAAATGCCCGCCCCTTAGTTAGTTACTGATTACAGATCAGTCCTTGTTGTGATATACTGAATCACAGCATAATCCTTACTGTCAAATGTACTCATTCCTACACCGTAGATTTGACCTGCTGCAATACCAAGTTTATTTCCATAATCAAAGGTTTTTTCAACCCAGCTCATGTTATCAACTTTGGCATGACAAGCAGCTCCAGCACCTAAGAATAGGTTACGAGCATACTTAACAGAAGCTCCACCACCATCTGCTGCGGTAGTAATTCCTTCATGCTCATGGACAACAACACCATCATATACACCTAAAGCACCAGAAAAGATTGGATTATCAGATCCTCTGACATTTGCATATTGTTGTGCATTTATCCATGTAGCGTTCTGTGCAAGATCGTATGCAGCTTCTGGGTGAAGCAATAATACATAGTAATCTTTGCCTTCTACTCTAATAGGCTTCATCTTATAGCTTTTAGTTGTTCCAAGCATCGCCATTTTCTTTAACTTAGATATATCACCTGGAATAGCTAAATCGGCGTCTGCTAAAGCTGCTTTTGGGTCTGTAGCTGCATATACAGATGTGTTTGCACCATTGTCAGCTCTGAGATACGCACCTGCGCCAGATGTTTTTGTTAATGCACTAAAAATTTGTGCATCGTGATCTTCAGCATACTGTCTTTTTAACTGAGCAAGAGCTTCTGTACGAAAGTTGTAAAGCACTTTACTATCATCAAAATTACCTGCGTTGATCACACCAAAACGCCTTTGTGCAGTAGTGACTACTACTTCATTAGAAGTAAGATTTTGCTCGTTACTTTCCAATGCACTATCACCAGTTACTGCTGTTCCTGTGTATCCTACCAAACCAAAAGTCATATCTTTACCTTTGCCTTCTGGCATAGTTTTAGAAACGATCATTGATTCAAATGTGTCCCCCATGAACTTAGAGAAATAAATCTCTTTTCCAACTTCATATGCAAGTTGCTTCGCCCACCTGGAGACATTTAAGCCTGTGTCCCAGCTCATAATAAACTCCTATATTATTTAGGATTCCAGCAAAGCCTTCATACGGACATCTTCAGGTAGTTTATTCCAATCTGCCTGAGAGATAGCATCAAAGTCAATCGCAGTTTTATTCCCACCAGTAGCGTTAGAAAGTGTTGTTGGCACTTCATCTGCTTGGGTAAGTTTTTCTGTGACTTGTTTCACGCCTTCCGTTTTTGCTTTGCTTTTCTCCTGTTGTATTGTCATAAGCGTGTACGCATCTTCAATTTGTGCGATCCCACGCTCATCTCCGAATTTGGCAACAGCTTGGAGTGCTTCATTGGACATATCAGGGTGTGATTTGATAAAACCATCAATCATATCCTGTTGAGCTTGCTTCATTCGTTTCTCATTGATCTCTCTTTCTTGTATTTTGCGCTGTTCAGCGAATTGTTTTTCTACGATTTTAGAGATATGTGGGGTGAATGAATTAGCATCATACGGATCTAATTCTGGTAATTCTGGCTCTACTTTCTGTGGAGCGGTATTTACCCTAACTTCATCAAGTGACTTACGCAGTTCACCAAGTTCATTGGTCTGCCTGCCATTGAGTTCCTGAAGATTCCTATAAGACTTATCTGTATTTGAAGCATATTCTACCAACTCATCCACAGAAGAAAATTCTCTGTCTCCGACTTTGTAGCTTTGTGTTTCTGCAACAGGTGTCTCTGCTGTTTGCTCTGTTACATTTGATTCTGGAGAATCTGTGGCAGTGCCATCCAATTCTTTAGCCTCATCAATGTAGTTTACTTGCTCTTCCATTGTACCTTGTCCTTTGTTTCGGGGGTGTTATGAATCACGATTTATCCTTACCAGCCATAGGCTGCATTTGCTGCGCTTGCATTTGTGAGGATCGCTCTTCTTCAAATTTCTCTAGGATTTCCCTTCCTGCATCCATGTCGGAAAGCTCTACATAGAGCGGGAATAAACTCGAAAATCCATTCCTGACAAGTTCGCCCACCTGCTGCGCTTTGGCAGCTTTCATTGTAGGTGAGTTCTCGCCCTTATCAAGAACAATATCAAATTCAAATTTTTCAAAGTTGGTTAAAAACCTTGCTATAGTCTCATTAATAACTGCTACTTCTTCAGGAGACTCTGCTTTTTCGGTTTCTGCACCAATAATTCTTTTAATTTTATCAGGGGTATAGAACTGTTGCATATTTTTTAATGCCTGCATTAGAACTGTAGTCTTAGTCATATCTAAGTTTTCCATCTGCTCTTGCAAGGTCATCATACCTTGTCGTATTCTAGTCTGTGCAGCAATACCACTTTCTTTTGTTGATGTAGCAATACCCATCATAGGATCAGTAGCACCACTAATTTCTTTGGCATCAAACTCCGCCTTTTGTTCCATAGCAGCAATACTACCTACGATAGAAAGATGAGAGTTTGACCATTGTTGCATAAAATCTGTTACTCTTCCTTTAAAGCCAGGAATACCAATCCACCTACCTGATGTAGATGCTTCATTCATTTCTTCTTGTGAAACCTTATTACCAGCAAATACACCGCCACCTCTAGGTGATCGGTTAATAATATCTAACATCTGTGAACGTCTTTTATCTTTTTCACGCTGTGGGTCTTTCATATTTTCTACAATACCAAAGGTTTCAATATAATCGCCCATATCTTCAAAGTGATAAAAGTAAGGAATCAACGGAAATTCGTTGTGCATATACGGATTTTTCTTTTTTTCCTGTAAAATGTGCATACCAGCCGATAAAGTCACATAGGTTTTGGGAACTACCCTGCTAATAACACCAAAATCTGTTCTCATAGGTACGTTTGCAGCCTCTTCAAGAGCTTGTAACTCTTTAATTTGCTTTTCTGCTGCTCTTTTTGTGTTAAAACCGTTAGGAGAAATTCTTGCAGAGGCTTTATTGATGATAAAATGCTCTTTTTCGTACTCTCTATTCCACATTTCTAAGACTCTGACCTTTCTATGAGCAGGATCTAAATGATATGCAGGGTTAATCGGTTCAGCATTACGGTAATAACTACCAATTTCTTCTCCGATTTCGGCAGGTAAATCCATAAAACTATCTATGGTTTCTAATTCTCCTACTGCATCTGGATACATAGAGCGTAACTGATTTAAAGTTAGGTACTTAGTACGCGCTAAATAATTCCAATCTTTTGTATCTGGAGTTCTACATTCAGGATCTATATGAACATTTGCCCACGACTCTCTTTTGATTGTCAATTCACCGTCATAATATTTCCCTGGTTCTACACATACATCAATCCAGCCTCTTCCTGTAATCACACCATCTTTAAATACGCGACTGAATAAGCTCTGTAATTTGCGATTTCTGTCTAAATGATATAAAAGAGCAGTCGTGAGCATAGCTTCATTCTCATCATCAGACTCTACAGGGCGCGCCTTCCATGAAGATCTTCCCTGTCTTTCTACTCCAGTCACTAAATTGACCTTTGGTAAAATAATATTTAACTGTAATGGTGGTCTACCCTCTGCTCGTAATGTTTGTAGATCCGCTTCTTCCCATTGACCAGTTCCAAAACTACCTGTATAAAACCGTGCTGATTCTTCTGCTGCATCCATCCAGTGAGAATCATTCTCTAACATGGCTTCAAAAACTTCATGTACTTCGTGTAAATTCATGCACTCATCCAACTTGTTCGTTTATTTTGTGAAAAACCCCATAAACCGTAATCATCACTAGGTTCGTGGGGAGAAAAGCTATCTTCGACATAATGTACGAGATACCTAAGACAGTCCATTGCGTGATCGTTTTTCTTAACGGGTTCTTCTGGTAAGTTCTTATTTTCAAATCCGTGTTTAAGTTCCTTCCACTTATAATCAACGATTTCTTCCAGCAAAGGTTTCATATTTAATTTATTAAAAAACAATAACTTAGAGCGCATATTCTCATCTACCTTCAGATATGATGACACTCTTTCAAATCCAGCACGCTTATCGTTCTTTGCTTTTTCCCATTCAATTCCATAGTCATACCACTCATCTGCAACACTATTACCATCTCTTTCTGTGCGTACAATACTAGGATCTGCTAAAAAAGTGTAGTTAACCCCGCGTTTTAATCTGCGTTCTACCTTTGGCACTAACATTTCTATGGTATGCTCTGATTCATAGATTAAATCATACACATAAACCGTACCTTCTTCATCTGTAGCAGCAAAAAGTATGGAACTTGGGTTACGATACCCATAATCATAGACTACATAGTGATTCCACCAATCAGGAATGTCAAAAGACTTAATACAATGTGTCTCTTGCTTAAACTCTGGATATACTAACCCTGCAAAGTCATCCCAACTGCAATATACATACCTGTTGACCCATTGATCTGGCATAGATAGTAAATGTTTAATGTAATCAGCAGGTAAATGCGGATTGTCGGAGTATAATGCTACTTCCTTGTCTGTTTTAGGCGCGGGTGCGCCTGGTTGCCAAGTCATAGTCTCAATTAACCTGTAATCACCCTTCTTTTTATTCTGTTTTTCCTTATCTTTCTTCCATCTCTTCCATACCCAGTCATGCCCTGCTGGATTGCAAGTATGAAAGGAACAACGCATTGCATTTTTTCTACGCATCTGACCCGCAGCAGCAATAAAGGTAGCTTCGGTCATTTCTTCGATCTGATCAAACGCAAACCACCCTAAATTCATAGATTTTATCCTTTGAATAGAATCTCTGGAGTCATCCAACGCCATATACACGATTTTAGACCTGTTTTTAAAGATAATTTCTCGGTCTTGGGCGCGATGTTTTTCAATAAACCCCTGACCAAGATCGAGCAACTGGATGAGCGTAGATTTTTTGAATGAATCCAATACTTTTCTGCCCATTAACCCTAAATTGCCCTGAAATGCTGCACTTTGATGGATAGCCTCCATACACATAGCTTCAGTTTTACCTGTTCCCAAAGATCCCGCTAATACTTGATGTTTGCTCCAACCTGTAAATAAATGATACTCTTCCTGATGATCTAAAGGCGAGGTTGCGTTCCCTTCACCATCTCTATACGATATATTGACTTCCATTAAGCCTGACCCTTATACCACATTTCCCAATCAATAGGTAATTTGCCATTATTATCTAATTGAAATAGATCTAAAGCAAATTGTGTGGCTTCATTAGCCATAAATGGGGTTAACCCATAAGAAGTGCGAAGATACACCTCAAATATATCTTTTGGGGTCATGTGAATGTTATCGCGGATGGCTTCTCGTTCCAATCTGCTTAATTTATCTTCATCTTCTTTAATACCGCTTCCCTATCCTTTGGTGAAGTGCCAGAAACCATCACATTCACCTGTGTATTTTGCTGATTTGTTCTGTCTCTATACTTACCTGGGTCGTGTGCTTTGAGCTGAAAGATACGCTCAGTTACATTGCCCGCTTTTCCCGCTTGAGTGAAAGAGAGCTTTTCGAGTTCATCCAATCTATCGGTTAAGAATCCTTGTTGTATTTCTTTGACTGCCTGCTGAAATGCAGGATCACCTTTCATCGCGAATCGTACCGATTGTGGGAAATAACCCATTTCTTTAGCAGCATGGGATATAAACCCGTTATTTGCTACTAAATATGTCAAGAATTTGTCTTTTTTTGCAGTAAAACGAGTTTTTAAGCCTGTTTCTTCTTCATATTCAGCAAGAAATGTCTTTAAATAAGGATTGTCTTGCGCGTTTTTTGTAGCTTGCTTTATCACTTCCGTCTTGCTCTTCTTCTTTCTTGGCATATAAGTATAACGAAAACATACACTTATAGTTCCATCAATATCAACACATACAAAAAAAGCCTTTTAGGCATAAAAAATACTCTGGGTTACATAATACACCCCCTGTGCATTTGTCGGAGCGGTGCATGGGGGGGGTGGTTGACCGATGTTTGTCGCTCGTTGTTTTGTCCGCTCTCCTTATAATATATACTGCCGATTTCCTTTATATATAATGCGCCATAAGTACAATATAATTAATTACTTATAATGCGGTGCGGTGCGCGGTGCGGTCTTATATTATATTATATAACTTTGTAATACTTTATATAACTTATTATTACTTTTTATTAGGAATAACATTTATTACTTAGTAATATTAGACAGCTCATGCGGAGCTATTAGAAACAGTTAACAAGGAGAAAAAATGCGACTTCAAGAGAAAGTAAATAAGATAGCCGACTTCATAGCAAATAAAATGGATAGGCAAGAAATAGAAGATGAATTGTTATATCTATTAGAAATCTTATATGAATCTAAGCAAGGCGAAAGCG
>VTLG01003335.1_pt1 | contig 10283 bp, 15 predicted proteins | sample 4694571 | NCBI WGS metagenome assembly VTLG01 (sample SAMN12604809, study PRJNA352737) | marine metagenome | biome: ENVO:00000447; feature: ENVO:00000209|ENVO:00000569|ENVO:01000036; material: ENVO:00002151; isolation source: viral sequences binned using virsorter ... | reverse complement strand
AGAAACATTTATTTCTAATCAAGAAGTTTCAGATCACATCAATAACTTCTACTCTAGTAAAGTATTAGTTCATCAACAAGGAGAGTTTGCTGATGAGTATGATATGAGAATGTCAAACTACTACATGGAAGAGATGAGAGAAGCAGACAAAGAATATAACACATACAAAAAACAATCACAAAAAGAAGTTAGTTATCTTGTAAAAGAATTTGAGTGTAAAAAAGCAGCTGACGGTTATGCTCGTAGAACTGTTTCTAAAACTGGTGTTCTTGACACTACTAAGTTACACACATACAAGTACAATGATGACATCTTCAGAAAGATTACTACAATACCTGATGCTAAAAATCATGGATTAATTTTCAACATTGATTGGTCAGGTTCAATGTCTAATTGTATCTTCTCTACTGTCAAGCAAGTACTTTCATTAGTATCATTCTGTCGTAAAGTTGGTATTGCTTATGATGTTTATTCTTTCACTGATGCATGGGCATACAATTCAAATTACGGATACAAAGAGACAGAAGAAAATGTTGGTAAAGTTATTGTTCGTAACTTCAACATGGTTAATCTTCTAACTAACAAATCAAACAATCGTGAGCATGAGAAACAGGCAAAGAATTTATTCCGTATTGCAAGATCATTCTCTACTCGTGGATCTGGTGTTCCACAAAAAATGAATTTAGGTGGTACTCCATTAGATGAAAGTTTGATTGCAATGAACCAAATTATTCCTGAGTTCAAGACAAGAACTGGATCACAAAAAGTTCACGTTGTATGTCTAACTGATGGTGAGGGTTATGGAACTAGTTACGGTCAAAAGTTAACATATCGTGATGGACATGAGACTATTGTTTCTCGTAGAATTAACTCTCTAACACGTCTACGTGACCGTCAGACAGGTCAAACCTATGAGTTTGATGATAACAATGGTGATGCAGCTAAAACATTTGTAACTATGTTACGCAATCGTTTTCCTGAGTGCTCCTTCATGAACATCCGTCTTTGCAATAGTGGTGATTGGGGTAGGTTCAAGCGTGAGTGCTTAGGTTATGACAATCCAGAAGGATATGAGAAGGCAGACAAAGAGTGGAGAAAAACAAAATCATTCATCTGTACATCCTCTGCATACACAATTCAGTATGCTCTATCCATCGGTGCACTTGAGAGTGATACTGAGTTTGAAGTTGCAGAAGATGCAACTAAAGCACAGATCAAGAGAGCATTCAGCAAGTCTCTCAATGCTAAGAAGATGAACAAGAAGATCTTATCTTCCTTCATCGAGCAGATTGCTTAGACCAATTAAATTAGTGGCACACTCATAGTACCAAAGTCCTATGAGATGTGTCATTATAATACTATACAAACATTGATTTCCTTTTTATTATGCCTTTCGAGAGAAAACTATCCGTCAACTTCGTAGACGAATTACGTGACCAGTTCGGTAACCACATCGACGCATCTCACGTCAAAAAATTTGCAACTAGTCAAGGTTGTGCTTATCCCACAGTTGCACGTAAGCTAAAAGCATACCAAGTTAAAAAAGGTTCATGGAACCTTACTATCGAGGAAGGCAGACAAATTCTAGAAAAGGCAATTGCTTCTCCTACTGTTCTACCTACTGTAGAGCAAAACCTTATTCCAGTAGAAGATCCTACTTTTGTTAAGTTTGGTTCTTTCCCTGACATCAAAAAGATTGTTGCATCTAAGATTTTCTATCCTGCATTCATCACAGGTTTATCAGGTAATGGTAAGACTTTCTCTGTAGAACAGGCATGTGCTCAAACAGGCAGAGAACTTATCAGAGTAAACATTTCTATTGAAACAGATGAGGATGACCTTATCGGTGGTTTCAGACTTGTTGATGGCAACACAGTATGGCACAACGGTCCTGTAGTAGAAGCACTCCAGAGAGGTGCAGTTCTATTGCTTGATGAGATCGACCTAGCATCCAACAAGATCCTATGTCTGCAATCTATACTTGAAGGTAAAGGTGTCTTCCTCAAGAAGATTGGTAAGTATGTAAAACCTTCTAAAGGATTTACTGTTATCGCTACTGCTAACACTAAGGGTAAAGGTTCTGACGATGGTAGGTTCGTAGGCACTAACGTTCTCAACGAAGCATTCCTAGAAAGATTTCCTGTTACTTTTGAACAGGCATATCCAACACCTGCTACAGAGCAGAAGATGCTCGATCTATTGTCAGCAGACAAAGAGTTCAACAAGAGACTTGTTGATTGGGCAGACATCATCCGTAGAACATTCTATGATGGTGGTGTAGACGAGATCATCTCTACTCGTAGACTTGTTCACATCGTCAAGGCATTCCAAATCTTTGGTAATCGTGCTAAGGCAATTACTACATGTATCTCTCGTTTTGATGAAGAGACAAAGCAAGCGTTTCAAGAACTTTACGACAAGGTTGACGCTGATGTTGACTTTGAGGTATAATGTGGTATGATTAATGCATGGAGTTTAGCGGGTTCTGTCATGGATGGAACCCTTGATGAGGATTATCCTATTATGTCAAAGTGTAAGTACGAAGAAGATCAGACACTAGAACTGGCAAAGAAGTACATTGAAAGTACATACTCTGCTCACTATACTAGTGAAGGATCAAACATCCAAACACTTGATCTCATCGAATCAATTGGTGATGCAGAAGCATTCTGTAGATCCAATGCAATTAAGTATCTAAGCAGATACAATAAAAAAGGTCGTCCCCAAGATGACATTCTTAAGGCGGTGCACTACTGTGTACTATTATATTATTTTAGTAAATGAAACTATCAAAAAGTACTCTTGATATTCTCAAGAATTTTTCTAACATCAATCAATCAATTTGCTTCAAGGAAGGCACAGAGTTATCAACTCTATCCATCCAGAAAAACATTTTGTCTCGTGCAGTTGTAGAGGAGAAGTTTCCAAAGAATTTTGCTATCTATGATTTGAGTGAGTTTCTATCTGGACTTACTTTGTTTGACAATCCAGATTTCTACTTTGAGAATGACAACTATGTAATTATCAAAGATAAGAAAAACTCCTCTAGGTATTTCTTTGCTGACCCATCAACTATTATTACTCCTCCTGAGAACAGAGTAGAACTTCCAAGTAAAGATGTATGCTTTACCGTAGCATGGAGTGACATCTCAAATGTTATTAAGGCAGCTGCAATCTATCAGATTGAAGATCTAGCTGTTGTTGGCGATGGTGCTACTATCAAACTTGTTGTACGTGACAAGAAGAATGATACTTCTAACAGTTACGCTGTTGATGTAGGAAGAACAGACAAGAAGTTCTCCTTTAATTTCAAAGTAGAAAATCTTAAGTTGTTACCAGGTGATTATGAAGTTGTTATTAGTAAATCAAATGCATCTCTATTCAGAGACGCAAACAAAGATCTTGAGTATCTAATTGCATTGGAGCCTGATTCTAAGTATGAAGGATGAATTTCTTTGGGTCGAAAAGTATCGTCCTAAAAATATAGAGCATTGTATCTTACCAAAAGATATAAAAGATACATTCCAATCTTTTGTCAAGAAAGGAGAAGTTCCTAACTTGCTCTTATGTGGTACTGCAGGTATTGGTAAAACTACAATTGCTAAAGCATTATGTAAAGAACTAGGAGTTGATTATTATATGATCAACGGATCTGATGAAGGTCGTTTCCTAGACACCGTACGTAACAGTGCCAAACAATTTGCATCTACTGTATCGTTGACCTCATCTTCTAAGCATAAGGTCATCATTATAGATGAAGCAGACAATACTACACATGATGTGCAGCTATTGTTACGTGCTTCAATAGAAGAGTTCCAAAATAATTGTAGATTTATTTTTACATGTAATTTTAAGAACAAAATTATTGAACCACTTCATTCAAGAACAACTGTTATTGATTGTAATGTCAGAGGAAAGAACAAACAACAACTTGCTGCTCAATTTTTTGAACGGTGTCGTGGCATTCTTACCGCAGAAGATATACAATTTGATAATGCAGTGGTCGCTGAGGTTGTACAGAAGTATTTCCCAGACTTCAGACGTACACTCAATGAACTCCAAAGGTATGCAGCATCAGGGTCTATCGACACTGGCATTCTGGCGGTACTAAATGAGGTTCGACTTGGAGAACTTGTAGGTGCATTGAAGAAGAAAGAATTTTCTACTGTCCGTAAATGGATAGTGACTAATCTTGACAATGATCCTAATGCTATACTAAGAACAGTATATGATAGTTTGTATGATTCCCTTATACCTACTAGCATACCTCAAGCAGTTTTAATTATAGCTAAGTATCAATACCAATCAGCATTCGTTGCTGACCAAGAAATTAATTTATTAGCAGCTCTTACCGAGATCATGGTGGAGTGTGAATTCAAATGATTATGAGTAAACTAATGAGTAAACGTGACAAGATCAGAGCACAAATGAAATCTAGATTTTATTATATGTTCTGGGGTGCAGCAACTGTTGCTGTCGTAGGTGGACAACTATATGTTGGTTCATCATATCGTGCTATGGCAAGATCTATGAACAGATGGTTTGATACAGCAGTTGAAGCATTGATTGATAATTACCCACAAGAAAGACCTAGAGGTCTATACCAACCTTTGATCCCACCTCCAACAGGTGATTTCCGTCGTGATCAAATAGATCTCACTGGATTAGATCCTGATGATTATGTTATCTGGTTAGAGGTAGATGAAGAAGTCTGAACTTATACACTATCGTTTACAGGCAATGTTGCGTGAGCATACATTCAACGGTAATACATTAAAATACCTAGGTGTAAGAAAAGATAGTATCGGCATACCACAGCACTGGTATAGTATAGATGGTAATGAAGTGCCAGTAGATTGTATAGAAGAATTAGAATCAGTAGAAGAATGAACCTTAAAACACCACTAAGATATCCTGGCGGTAAGTCAAGAGCAGTTCCTAAGTTATGTCAGTGGTTACCTGCTGAGATCACGGAGTATCGTGAACCATTCTTAGGTGGTGGTAGTATGGCAATCGAGATGACAAAACGTTATCCTGATATGTCTATTTGGGTCAATGACTTCTATGAACCATTGTATAATTTTTGGGTACAACTTAGAGACAATGGAGATTATCTTCACAACCAGCTGCAACAATTAAAATCTAGATATCCAGATCAAGGTTCTGCTAAAGGATTGTTTCTGGATGGTAAGGATAAAATAAATGATTTATCATTAGATAAAAAAGATAGAGCAGTTGCATTCTATGTTGTAAACAAATGTAGTTTCAGTGGTCTTACTGAATCAAGTGCGTTCTCAGCATCAGCAAGTGATTCTAATTTTTCTATGCGTGGAATTAACAATCTACCATCTTATTCAAAACTAATTAAAAACTGGAGGATTACATGTTTAGACTATGCTGATCTTGTAGATGATTGTCTAGGACGTAATCAAATTATATCTTGTGATGATAATACATTCATCTATGTTGACCCTCCATATAATATCAAAGATAATCTATATGGTCATAAAGGTGAAATGCATAAAGGTTTTGATCATACAAGATTTGCTGATGTCATGGATGACACAATGGGTAATGTTATGATATCATATAATAACCACCCAGAAATTGTACAAAGATTTTTGGAGTGGAGACAGTATGACTTTGCACATACTTATACAATGAGATCTACAGGTACATACATGATAGATCAAACAAAACGTCGTGAACTAATTTGTCTTAATTATGGGAAGTTTAGGAGTGAGAGTATTACCTAGTGGGTATGCTCAGTTATACCACTCACGTAGAGGTCCTTACTCTACCTTTGGTGGTAATATAGCACAAGCTGTTATAAACGGTGGTGAGATCCATTGCCAAACTAAGGATGGAAAAACACAAATTTACAGAATTAACAACAGTGAAACTGGTGTTGTAGGACCTATAAGAACATTCTAATGCAACCTGATAAAATTTTTGAAACTGTAATAGACACTCCTATTGTATTTGATGAGTTAACTCAGTTTTCAAATCTAATAGTTCCCTATAGTAAGTGTCATCCTAAATTCAACGCTAAGGTGTTGGAACAGTGTCATCTAGATAGAGATAATGAAACTAGATCAGGCAGTTTAGCTGGAAATATATCAGCATCAGTTGGTGCTAGTGACGCTATGCGTGACTTATTACTTCCTGTGATATATGAAGCTCTAGACAAGATGACAGGAAATGATAAGAAAGATATGGTATGGGAACCATTAGATCTTTGGATTAATTTTCAAAAGAAACATGAGTTCAATCCAATTCATAGACATTTTGGTTTGTATAGCTTTGTCTATTGGGTACAAATTCCATATAACATAGAAGATGAGATGGAACTTCCTTTTGTAAAGAGTTCTGCTTCACCAGCAGCAAGTTGTTTCTCGTTGACTTACTATAACCTTCTTGGTAATATGTGTCAGAAACCTTTTATGTTGACTAAGGGTTTACATGACGGAGGATTTATTATATTTCCATGTAGCATGCAACATCAAGTGCATCCTTTTTATACATCAGATGATGAGAGGATATCTATCTCTGGTAATGTAACTTACAAGTCAGTATCAGATCCAGATTTTATTCCAGAAAGATTTTTATTATGAAACTTGAACTTAAAGATTGGTTGAACTCTATCAACTTTAATAAAGAGAACTTGATAGAAGAAGATCCAGAAGCTATATCATCCTATCCTCCATACATCGTTAATAGATGTTTGTCTGGTGCTGTGGATAGTGTTTTGTTCGCTAATGAAATGAACTTGAATGCTCACCTTGATAAGGATATGCAATACTCTTTTTTCCTATATACTTTACGGAAAAGGAAAAGATTTTCCCCTTGGTTGAAGAAGGAACAGATTGAAGATCTGGATCTAGTTAAAAAACACTATGGATATAGTAATGAGAAAGCGAAGGTCGCAGTAAGTCTTCTAACCAAAACCCAAATTGAATACATTCGTAACAAACATGACATGGGAGGTAAAAGATGACTGCGATCACGGACGAGGTTAAGTGGACTGCTGAAAGCATGGTGGAAGTTGTGCTTAAAGAACCAGACGACTTCCTTAAAGTCAGAGAAACTCTTACGAGAATTGGTGTAGCTTCACGTAAGGAAAAGAAATTATATCAATCTTGCCACATTTTACATAAGCAAGGTAGATATTACATCGTACATTTTAAAGAACTGTTTGCTCTTGATGGTAAAAAAGCAAATCTAAGTACTAATGATGTACAAAGAAGAAATCGTATCGTACAATTACTGAGTGATTGGGGTTTGATATCTATTTCAGCTAAAGAAATTATTGCAGATGTAGCACCTCTAAGTCAAATCAAAGTTCTTGCCTATAAAGAGAAAGGAGATTGGACACTAGAGAGTAAATACAACATCGGTAAAAAGAAAGAGGATTAACCGTACTTATAGTTACGGTATATACCATAACGTATTTTTATAGTTCGTGCTTAAATAAGTATGTACGCTTCGGGTACACAATTAACACACTCGCTTATTTAAGGAGAACTATTATGAACTTAGCAAGATACCATGCTGCAAATCTTCCAGAACTAATGGAAAAGATTTCAAGAAATAGCATAGGCATGGATGATTACCTCAATCGATTCTGGGATGGAGTAGATACAACTTCTAACTACCCACCATATAACATTATCGAAATAAACAATGTTGAATCGAGGTTGGAAGTTGCCTTGGCAGGCTTCAAAAAAGATGAGCTCAAAGTCTTTACGGAGTTTGGAAAATTACATGTCGAAGGCAGCAAAGAAAAACAGGAGGATGATGGAACGTTTAGACATCGAGGAGTGGCCGCTAGATCCTTCTCTAGGGTCTGGTCACTCTCAGATGATACCGAAATACGAAGAGTCGAATTCACAGACGGATTGCTCGTGGTACAACTGGGAAAGATAGTTCCAGAACATCATGCTAGAAAGGATTTTATCTAGCACTACATAGGGGGGATTGACAAATGTTGATCCCTCCTTTATAATATAAGTAAAAGCATTTTTGATATGGCAAAGAGCAAGAAAGAACCTATCAATATTACTCCTCCTACTCCTACTCAACCTTTAGTAAAGTCAGAAAGAGTTAAGGTTGTTGTAATGTTCAATGGAGATACTATCATCTGTGATCTACAAGAAGCAGTTGATAAAGAAAGTGGTGCGAGACAAGCATACATCGCAAACTATCCATACAAAGTTCAGTATGATCAGCCAAAGATGAGCAATACTGGTATTGTTACAGATCCAGAAGTAAAGGTACACTATTCACCATGGTGTCCATTATCTCCAGAAGTAAAAATCCCACTCAATCATAATATGGTTATAACCATATTAGAACCTATGCCAAGTCTTCGTGATACATACATTACTAACGTACAGAAGATGGGTGGCAACGTAGAATGAGCGTAAAACTTTTACTATTGAAGTCTGGTGAAGAAGTAATTACAGAAGTAAAAGAAATTTTAGATCCTGATAGTAAAGATCCAATAGGTTTCCATATGCATAAACCATTCAGATTAGATATCGTATCTAATGCTGAAGATGGTATTGTAATTAATCAACAAAAAGGTTATCAAGTATCTTGGTTTCCTTGGGCACCATTAAGTAAAGAAAGAGATTTTTTCTTACCTGGTCATCATGTCTTGACTGCATATGATCCATTAGATTCTATTACTGAACAGTATCTACTTGCAATCAAAGAAGAAAATTATGAAGAGAACTTCAAACGACATGAAGATATGGTATCTGGTGTAGATGGTGATGAATTAGATATGGAACAACTCTTCGCTGACGCAGAAAAATTATTGGAGGATGGTGATGCAGATAGCACTGATAATTCTTAAAAGTGGTGTACATTTAATTACCAAGGCAGAACAGCTAGATGAGGAACCTAGCTGTCACATGGAACATCCTTACCTAATTAAGGATGATGGAACTTTGGAACCTTGGCCACGTTACACAAATGACACAGACATCTTGCTTTATTCAGAAACTATTGCTACAATAGTTGAACCTGATGATCAGATCAGGAAAAAGTATGAGATTGTGACTAAATGAGTTTTTATACCAACATTCAACTTGTTGGTGACAACTTGCTTTACCTTGGGTACGAGAATGGTCAACGTATTCAACGTAAGTTCAAGTTTTCACCAACTCTTTTTGTTGTCACAGATAAAAAAACAAAACATAAAACTCTCGATGGTAGATATGCAAAACCAGTTAGGTTTGAATCTGTCAAGGAAGCAAGAGCTTTTGCTGAAAAGTATAAACATATAGAAAATTTCGAGGTTCACGGTTATGACAGGTATCTCTATCAATTCATATCGAAAGAGTTTCCGAAAGAAGTTGATTACGAAGTTAAAAGTCTTAAAATTACATCTCTTGATATTGAGGTGGCATGTGAAAATGGGTTTCCTAACGTGCAGGAATGCTCGGAACCTCTTCTTAGCATTACAGTCCAAGACTATATCAGCCGTAAGATCAAAGTATGGGGTACCAAACCGTATACAAACAATCGAGATGACGTTGAGTATGTATTGTGCAACGGTGAAGAACATTTGCTCAGTTGTTTCATTGACTATTGGATTACTAATTTCCCAGATATTCTCACGGGATGGAACGTAGAACTTTATGACGTACCTTACATATGTGGTAGGTTAGAACGTCTCTTTGGTGAGAAAGAAATGAAACAAATGTCTCCTTGGGGTATCGTACATCGAGAGGAGATGGAGATAAAAGGTAGAGAACAAATACTATACAACATGTTTGGAATTAATGTTGTTGATTATCTTGACTTGTATAAAAAGTTTACCTACACTAACCAAGAGTCATATAGACTAGATCATATCGCAAACGTAGAACTTGGTCAAAGAAAACTTGATCACAGTGAGTTTGAAAACTTCAAAGATTTCTATACAAAAGATTGGCAGAAGTTTATTGACTATAACATCATTGACGTGGAACTTGTGTCTCGTTTAGAAGACAAGATGAAGCTGATAGAACTTGCTATTGCTCTAGCTTATGATGCTAAAGTAAACATCAGAGACGTATATTATCAGGTGAGAATGTGGGACACTATCATCTATAATTTTTTGAAGGATAAAGGTATAGTTGTCCCACCTGCAAAACGATCAGACAAGAACGAAAAGTACGAAGGTGCATATGTTAAAGAACCGATACCAGGACGCTATGATTGGGTGGTTAATTTTGACCTCAATAGTCTGTACCCTCATCTTATTATGCAATATAATATTTCCCCAGAAACCC
>VTLG01005607.1_pt1 | contig 10285 bp, 8 predicted proteins | sample 4694571 | NCBI WGS metagenome assembly VTLG01 (sample SAMN12604809, study PRJNA352737) | marine metagenome | biome: ENVO:00000447; feature: ENVO:00000209|ENVO:00000569|ENVO:01000036; material: ENVO:00002151; isolation source: viral sequences binned using virsorter ... | reverse complement strand
ATTTTGCCTCAGGGGTCGGGGGTGCTATTACAGGTCGAGGCGCAGATCTACTTATCATTGACGATCCACACTCAGAGCAAGACGCTATGAACTTAACAGCACTAGAGCGAGCGTATGAATGGTATACATCAGGACCACGACAACGTCTGCAGCCAGGTGGTGCTATTGTTGTTGTAATGACACGATGGAACGTAAAGGACTTAACGGGTATGTTATTGCAATCACAAAAAGAAGCAAAAGCAGATAATTGGGAACTTATAGAGTTTCCTGCAATTATGCCGTCAGGTAAACCGGTTTGGCCAGAGTATTGGAAGTTAAAAGAGTTAGAAGGTGTCAAAGCATCTATCTCAGTTGGTAAATGGAATGCACAATGGATGCAAAACCCTACATCAGAAGAAGGTGCTATTATAAAACGAGAATGGTGGAAGGAATGGGAACATGATTTTATGCCAAAGCTACAACACGTTATACAATCCTATGATACAGCGTTTATGAAAAAAGAAACAGCTGACTATTCTGCAATTACAACGTGGGGCGTGTTTAGAGAGACAGAAGATAAACCACCAAGTTTAATATTAGTTGATGCCATTAAAGAACGGTTAGAATTCCCAGAATTAAGACGTAAAGCACTAGAGCAGTATAAGTATTGGCAACCCGAAACTGTGCTAATTGAGTCGAAAGCATCAGGATTACCTTTAACCTATGAACTTAGGAATATGGGGATACCGGTTGTCAATTTTAGTCCATCAAAAGGTAATGATAAGCATACCCGTGTAAATTCTGTTGCACCTTTGTTTGAAAGTGGTATGATATGGGCTCCAACCCATAAGAATTTTGCGCAGGAAGTTATTGAAGAATGCGCAGCATTTCCTTATGGCGATCATGACGATTTAGTCGATTCTATGACTCAAGCTGTCATGCGATTTAGACAGGGCGGACTAATCCCTCACCCAGAAGATTATAAGGACGAAAAGATTATAAAAACTAAGAAGGTTTATTACTAATGGCTGGCATATCATTAATACAAAAACTACAAAAACTGTTTGGTGCAAGAGCTGTGTCCGATATGATGGGACGAACGACTAATGTGCAAACATTAGCTCAAGGCACTAACAATCCTTTTGCTCGTCAATTTAGTAAAAAATATCTTGCAAAAAATCCAAATGGTGCAGAAGAAGCGGCACAATCTATATTAGAAAATATGCAGTTTGCTTTTGGTAATAGAAACATACAGCAGATGAAAAATTTTGAGGCCAACGTTGATACGTTGTACAATCTAAAATTCCCACCTAAACCTGGAGAAGCTAAGGTTGTAGATATAGGCACCAAGAAACAGGTGACAGGAGAAGGTTTAGATTCACTAAAAGACGATTTAGGTTTACCAAAAGATGTTCCGCCAACTAGCCCTTTAGGTGAAAGCATTACAAAAGCAAAAAGAGATGATTTATTAAGCACCCTTCAAGCAAAATCATACAGCGCTAACATCGAAGCTTTTAGAAGACCCATAGTTAGACAAATATTGTTAAAGGATAAAAGAATAACTTTACCAGAAGAAGTTAGAAAAAGTTTAGAAACCAAAATGGATTTAGGAAAAAATGCAGATCCTAACATGGATCCTTTAAAATTATTAAATGAATACTATGATGTTGATTTTAAAAAATTAGATGAGTTAGAAGAAATTAGACGTACAACAGAAAATCAATTTGAAGCAGCAAACCTTTTTCTTAAAAAAGGTGGTTTAAAACCTAAAAAAATTAAAACAGTTGAAGATTTTGCAGATGAAGGTGACCTTGATCCAGGCGGCATGGCACAAGGAGGAAGAGCAGATTTTAATGTTGGTGGCATAGCAAAATTATTAAATCTTTTACGAGGTAAATTTGGTGATGAAGCAATTACAACTGCAAATAAAATAGCTCGTCCTGAGTCAGCATTGAATAGAGATATGTTTAAGGAGTTTAATGAAAGAGTGGCTAGAAAAACTTTAAATGTGCCTGAAACTCCATCAGGATTTAAATTAAGCAAAGAAAGATTGTTAAAAAATTATCCTGAAATAGATGAAGATTTTGCAAATCAAATTATGGCAATGGACAGAGATATGCAAATAAGAATAATTGAAATGCTTAAAAATAGAAGAAAAAATCCTAAAGCTTATGATAAATTATTAATGGAAAAAGGAGACACTTTAGATTTTCAAGGTGAGTTTGATAGATCAGTTCAAAGAAGCAAAAATGCACAAGGTGGTATCGCAGGACAACTGCACTTGAATCAAGGTGGTCGTGTTTCGTTTGCCTTGGGACGTGGTACAGAACAAGCTATACAAGAAAACAAAAAACTTCAAGACAGAATAAATATTCAGAAACGACTAACGGATATGTTAAATAAAAAACAAGACATGGCAATTTATCACGCTCCTGAAGGTGTTGCAATAGATCCAATATATCGTGACGAAGATTTAATAACAGCAGACCGTCCTCCCGAACCAAAAATTAAAGCAGAACCTTTTGATCCGTATGATCCTAATGCTCCTTTTTATTTTAATCGAGACATATCCGAGCTTGATAAATTTGTAAAGTATGATGACGGTACACTTTATAATAAAGACACAGGAGAATATTATAATATTGAAACCGGTGTTCAAGTTCCAGGACCTAGTAAAGGTGCAAAACCTGTTCCTAGAACTTTAGAGGCAGCAGAAGGTGGCAGAGTCGGGTTACAAAAAGGCGGACCACCAAATAAAGGCAGAAGAAATTTTCTAAAACTTATGGCAGGGTTAGCATCATTACCTGTTGTAGGTAAATTATTTAAATTTGCAAAACCTGCATCAAAAATTGTACCATTACAAAAAACATCAACAGCTATGCCTGAATGGTTTCCAAAATTTGTAGATAAATTTATAGACAGCTCTATTGCTAAAAAAATAGATGAAGATATTACGGAATTTAAAAATCCTGATTTACCAGACGTTAAAGTAACACGACATGATGATGGTCGAACATTTGTTGAAGGAAATAATGAGTATAATGAAGGATATCAGATAGATTACCAACCTCCAGGATATGAAGTTGTAGATTATAAAACAGGTAAAGCTGTTAAAACACAGGGAGAGTTTGAAGCTGTAGAAGGAAGGCATTATGCATTAGGCCCAGAAGATTATGACACTGAGCCTTTCTTTGTAGCTGATTTAGATGAACTTACTACAATTGATGTAGCTGAAATGGAAAAATACGCTACAGGCAAAGTAACAAAAACAGTTAAGAATGCTTTTGGTGAAGATACAGGAGTAAAAAAAGGTGTACGTGATTACGAAATGGCTGTTGGTAAAGCAGAGAATGAAGCAGACATATTAAAAGATTCTGGTTTATTAGATGAAGATTTAGCAACAGGTGGTAGAGTTGGATTGTTATCAGGCGGTGGTGCTTTAAAGGCATTACTTAAAAGTTTAGCAAAAGAAAAAGGAATGTCAGGTTCTGAAATGTTAGCAGTTATGAATTATAAAGCTTTACCAAGTAAAATAAGAAACTTAATGACTAAAAAACAATTTGAACAATTAAAAAATGCTAGATTAAGGGGTGTTGAAAATTTTAGAGACATGATGCAAACTAAATTAGATTTTGATAAATCTATAAAAGCAGGTAAAGCTGTTGATACAAGAAACATTGGGTTGGCAGATTTATTTGATTATATAGAAGAAAGTTTTTCAAAAAGATCTGCTGTCCCAAAAAATATTAGTGAAGCAGATGTATTAGAAATGGAACAGCTAATTAAGAATATGAGAATGAAAGGCCGTAAATTAAATGCTACAGGCGGATTAGCCGGTCAATTAAAATTATAATGGATATTCTTGAATACATAAATAGAGTTAGCACTAACTTTGATAAAAAACCTGAGCCTAGATACAATATGAAGAAGTATTTTATGGGTGGCTCTGTTACAACACCTAAACGTGGCTTGGTTGATGGACCAGGAAGCTATGCTGGTGAAGAAAAACTTGTTTTAGGTCCTAACAAAGGCATGTATCCCTTACAATTAAGAAATACAGAAACTGGAAAGTGGAAAACAGAATATTTCAAAACTAAAGCGGAGCGTATTGCTCGTCAAAAAAAATATGATGCAAAGTTACAGCCAAGAAATTTTTATAAAATTCCAAAAGAGAGAAGAAATTTATTACAGAAATATGCAAAGTCTATATATAAAAAACCATACATAGAATTAAACGAACAAGAAAAAGGCATAGTAAAAGGCCGTGCAAAAAGAGGATTCTTTACTACTAAAGAGGATATAAGAAAAGTTTCAACTAAAGCTGAAAAAGAAAAATTCATAAAAGCTTTCCCAGAAATTGATTTTGATTTTACAAAATATCCTAGATATGGAGTGCCTCTAAAATTACCAAATGGAAAAATAAATCCAGAATACACTTCTGCTTTTAACTTTCGTCGAAGAGGATATAAGAAAAACTTATCTAAAAAATCTTTACCTGTAACAAAGCAAAGAGAAATTGTAGCAAGGTTTGAACTACCTCCGGGTGTAAAAGAATGGAATTTTGATGTTGATAGAGGGGGATATCTTTACGGTATACCTGACACTGCTGGCAAAAATAGAAATCTTGGTGAAAGATTAAAAAACTTTGTTAACAATCCTAAATTCTATAAAGTTTCAGCTGACTTTGGTGATCCAGCTGGATGGATGTTACTTCAAATGAACAGAGCTTATGAAAATGCTTTGGCTAAAGGTTTAGAACCAGAGTTTGAACCCATCTACGATAAGATAAATAACAAGAAAAGAATTGTTGGATTTACAGACAATAAATACGGAGGAGGTAAAGATTATTTTGTCGGTAAAAAATATATAGAAAAATTTAATGGAACATCAATGAGAGTTCACCCTGATTATAACAATGTAAAAAAATATTTTAACATAACAGAAAGAGCAAGACTTAAACCAAACAAAGTTATTACAGATTTATTGGTTAAAGGTGGTATAGGTGAAGATAGACTTACTTTAAACACTGTATTAAATTATTTAATTAATGAGAAAGGCGTGCAGCCAACTAAAAAAGCTGTAGTGTTACATCACAAGGGAGGGATTGGAAATCCTACTAGAGATCTTCAAATAGTAAATGCCTTAGCTAATAGCCAAGTCAAAGGTATTGAAAACGCTATGAGAAGAGATCCTAAAAACATAACAGCAGAAAATATTCAGAAGTTAAAAAATTTTGGTGTGTCCGTAACTATTGATGGTAAGACGTATGGAGGTGGACCTAAGAGTGCAATAGGTGGTCTTAAACAAACAGAACAATTTGTTGAAGAAAAAGTAAGAGGCTTTACCCAAAAAGATTTTACTAAACTTAAAAAATACCTAGCTGCCATGAGTAGAAACCCTAAATGTAAATCAAGATTTTTTTTAGGAGGCCGTGTAGGTTTTGAAGATGGGTCTGTAAGTTTAGATTCCTGTGCTAGAGATGGAGCTAAAGTTGCTAACTCAGGAAAAATTAGACCTGGAGCTGAATTTAGAAATTTTGCTAAATTAGGACAGTTTTTTGTTAAAGCAGGTACGACTGCTGCAGGTGTAGCGGACATTCTTTTATCTGTAGGTGCTGGAGCAAAAGGTTTAGGGGTTGGTCTTTTATTAGAAACAGGTTTTGCTATGGAACAGGCTTCAAAAGGACAACCTGGATTAGGTTTTAGTCAAACTATTTTAGGAGATTTATACAATGCACTCGTGCCTGATGAAAAAGAAATTAATTTAGAAAATAGATTATTAAAAAGTGCAAAAACAGAAGAAGAAAGAGTTGCTTTACAAAATTTAATTGATTTTAATAAAGATCAAAAAGAATTTGCAAAAAAAGCAAAAAGATTTAATTATTTATATAACGCTCCTGAGTTTGAAAAAGAAGGCGTTGATTTAGATATGTTAGAAAATGAATTATTTGAAATGTATGTTGATTTACAAAATAGAACGCCAAAAGTAATAAACAAAGAAGTTAGTAAGGTTTTAGCAGATGTTTCTTATCGTGTCGGAGACGAGGGACGTAAGAAATTAGAAGGTTTTTATGGAAAAATTTTTGGTAATGCACAATTAAATTATAAGAGCATGGATCGAGACGTTTTAGCAAAAAGTTATTATGATGCCATGGTTCCACAAGTATCTGACGTCATAGGAATACCAATGTTTGCTAATACAGGAGAAATTCAAAGCACTCAACAGCAATTAGGTTTACCAACTTCGTATAAAGCAACCCCACAAGAATTAGATGATATATATGATATGGGCAGACTAGGCGCATCATCAGGCGGCATTGCATCTGGGCCACCACCTGAAAAAGGACCACAATCACAGGGCTTGGCTTATTTAATGAAAAATGGTAAGAGATAACGGAGAAAATAAATGGCAGAGATAGATAAAGCATTACCTAACAGTATTAGCGATAAAATTAAATTTCCTAACGAAAAGGCACTTCAAGCTGAACAGCAACAACAAACAGCTGACGCAATGAAGGAACCTGCTGATATTTTAGAAAACCCAGATGGCAGTGTTGATATTAATTTTGATCCTACTGCAATGCAACCTCTTCAAGCTGGAGATCATTTTGCTAATTTAGCAGAATTATTATCTGATGATATTTTAGACCCATTAGGTAGTCAGTTAGTAACAGACTACATGGAATACAAAACTTCAAGAAAAGATTGGGAAAGAGCTTACACTAATGGTTTAGATTTATTAGGATTTAAATACGATGATAGATCAGAACCTTTTAAAGGTGCATCAGGTGCAACACACCCTGTATTAGCAGAAGCTGTTACACAGTTTCAATCACTAGCTTACAAAGAATTATTACCCGCAGGTGGACCTGTACGAACGCAGATTATTGGCAAAATAGATTCATTAAAACAACAACAAGCTGATCGTGTTAAAGATTTTATGAATTATCAAATTATGGACAAGATGCCAGAGTATGAGGCAGAGTTTGACCAAATGTTATTTTATTTACCTTTAGCAGGATCTTCATTTAAAAAAGTTTACTTTGATGAAATTATGCAAAGAACTGTTTCTAAATTTGTGCCTGCTGATGATTTAGTTGTCCCTTACACAGCAACATCATTAGATGATTGCGAATCTATTATTCACATGGTTCGTATGTCAGAGAATGAATTAAGAAAACAACAAGTAGGTGGTTTTTATAGAGACATAGAATTAAATCCTGCACACATAAACGAGTCAGAAACAGATAAAAAAGAAAGAGCATTAGAAGGAATGACAAAAGGACGAGACGAACGTCTTTATACAATTTTAGAATGTCATATTAATTTAGATTTAGAAGGCTTTGAAGATATGGGCAGAGATGGTCAACCGACAGGAATTAAACTTCCTTACATTGTATCTATTGAAGAAGGCACACGGCAAATTTTATCTATTAGAAGAAACTATGAAGCAAACGACCCTATGAAAAACAAAATTGATTATTTTGTTCACTTTAAATTTTTACCAGGATTAGGTTTTTATGGTTTTGGATTAATACACATGATTGGTGGATTATCTAGAACAGCGACATCAGCATTAAGACAATTATTAGATGCAGGGACGTTATCTAATTTACCTGCAGGATTTAAAATGCGTGGGATTAAATTAAGAGATGAATCCCAAGCTATTCAACCCGGAGAGTTTAGAGATGTAGATGCTCCTGGTGGAAACTTAAGAGACGCATTTATGATGCTTCCATTTAAGGAACCATCACCAACTTTATTACAACTTATGGGTGTCGTGGTATCAGCAGGACAAAGATTCGCTTCTATAGCGGACCTGCAAGTAGGAGAAGGGAATCAACAGGCAGCAGTGGGCACGACAGTGGCTTTGTTGGAAAGAGGAAGCAGAACAATGTCGGCAATTCATAAAAGATTATATGCTTCAATGAAAAAAGAATTTAATTTAATGGCAAGAGTTTTTAAACTTTATCTACCCCCTGTATATCCATACGATGTAGTTGGAGGACAGAGACAAATTAAGTCAACTGACTTTGACGACAGAGTAGATATCCTGCCAGTTGCAGATCCAAACATTTTTTCTCAAACACAGCGAATATCTCTCGCCCAAACCGGATTGCAATTGGCAGCTTCAAATCCAAAACTACATAACCAATATGCAGCGTACAGAAATATGTATGAAGCGTTAGGTGTAAAAGACATTGATTTAATTTTAAAAAAACCAAAACCCCCTGCACCCAAAGATCCAGCATTAGAACACATTGATGCTTTGGCAGGAGTTCCTTTTAAAGCTTATCCAGGTCAAGATCATCAAGCTCACATAACAGCTCACTTACATTTTATGGGAACTAACATGGTTAGAAATGCACCTGCAGTAGGAGCAGTTATACAAAAAAATATTTTAGAACACATTTCTCTAATGGCACAAGAACAAATAGAATTAGAATTTAGAGAAGAGTTACAAAAAATGCAACAAGTTGCCATGACAATGCAACAAAATCCACAAATGCAAATGTCACCTGAGATGCAACAAACTCAAGTACAGATGCAATTAACACAAAGAAAAATTGATGCAAGAAAAGCAGGATTGATTGCTGAAATGATGGAAGACTATATGAAAGAAGAAACAAAAATTACTTCTAGATTTGGAAATGATCCTATTGCAATGTTAAGAGCAAGAGAACTTGACATTAGAGCAAAAGATAACGAAGCAAAAAGAAAAGATGCTGAAGAGAGATTAAACTTAGAAAACATGAAAGCTATGATGAATCAAAGAACTCAAGATGAGAAGCTAGAACAAAATGAAGAACTAGCAGAACTTAGAGCAGATACATCAATAGAAAAACAAGAGATGGCTAATGAAGCAAGAGAAAAGTTAGCTATGATGAAACCTAAAGGAGGACAATAATGGCTTGGTTTAGTTTAGCAAAAATAGCGTTACAAGCAGGAAGTAAAATTTATGCAAATAAACAAAGAACAAAAATGGCTATGTCTGATGCACAATTGATGCATGCAGAAAAGATGGCTAGAGGCGAAGAGGCCTACCAAGGAAAATTACTAGAAGCAAGACAAAACGACTATAAGGACGAATTTGTTCTTATTATCATTTCGGCGCCCATCATTGTGTTAATGTGGGCAGTTATGTCAGACGACCCAACTGCGATGGAGAAAGTGAAGCTATTCTTTGAGTATTTTCAATCCCTTCCATCCTGGTTTACCAATTTATGGATACTTGTAGTTGCGTCAATTTTTGGTATAAAGGGAACACAAATATTTAAAAACGGAGGTAAAAAATAATGGCAAGTACAGACTCAAGTATAAAAGGCAATCTATTACATAGACTTAAATCTCAAAAACAGTATAAAAAAATTACTGACAGTAAAGAATATAAAGACGCTGATTACGTAACTAAAAATAAAATGTTAAGAGAAGGTGGATCGAAACTACCTGAAAGATATGGAAGCACTTTTAAAAAAGGCGGAACAGCTAAACTTAAAGGTGGCGGCATGTCACAAAGAGGTTTAGGCAAAGCTTTTAAAAAAGGAGGAAGAGCATAATGAGCAGAAAAAAACAAACACCAACGGGAAGTAAAAAAAGTAATTTTGGTATGTTATCTGTTAAAGCAGGAATAGATAAAAACCCTAATCCTACTCAAGCAGATAGAATTGCTGGAGCAACTATGGGTGATAAAAAATCTAAATTTAGAGGCGGTGGTATAGCTTACGCTGGTGGCGGAAGAGCTATGTTAAGAAAAGGTGGAAAAGTTTAATGGCTAATAAAAAAGTCAATGTTTTTGAATTGAAAAAAAAAGCAAAACCAATTACATCTAAATTTAAGTTTAAAATTATAAAACCAAAACCAAGGAAAAAATAATGAGAAGATACTATAGCAAAGGCGGAAGTTCAGACCAATACCATACAACAAAAGATGGTAGAAGAGTAAAAAAAGGTTTGTACTACTACATGAATAAAGCTAAAAAAGAAGGCAGAAGCAAACCTGGAAAAGGTTCTGTGACTGACAAAGCTTTAAAACGATCGGCTAGAACAGCTAAAAAGGCGTAATGAGAACCTACTACAATGGTGGTGGAAGTGCTGCGTGGCAAAGAAAAGAAGGCAAGAGTCCTTCTGGTGGCCTAAATAAAAAAGGCAGAGCAAGTTACAAAGCTCAAACAGGCGGTACGTTAAAAGCACCTACTAAATCAAAAACAAGTTCAAGACGTAAATCTTTCTGCGCGCGTATGGGCGGAATGAAGAAAAAATTAACATCATCTAAAACAGCTAGAGATCCAAATTCAAGAATAAACAAAG
>VTLG01012631.1_pt1 | contig 10286 bp, 16 predicted proteins | sample 4694571 | NCBI WGS metagenome assembly VTLG01 (sample SAMN12604809, study PRJNA352737) | marine metagenome | biome: ENVO:00000447; feature: ENVO:00000209|ENVO:00000569|ENVO:01000036; material: ENVO:00002151; isolation source: viral sequences binned using virsorter ... | reverse complement strand
CTAGTGCAATTTCAGTCGGTTATGCTGGTACGCCTGGAAGTCAATACACAGTGGGTTCTTATACTAAAGTTGGAAACACTGTACATTTTCAAATCATATTGGATGTTGACTCATATAGTGGTGGTCAGAGTTCTGGTAACAACTTACTCTTAAGCGGACTACCATTTACATCTTTTAGTTATATAACTGGTGGTAATGGTGGCGGTGCAGTAATTTATAACTCTGGTCATAATACTAATCCAGAATCTGGGATTCTATTAGGAAGTCAAACAAATATAAGATTGTATAGAGCTGGGGCTGCAACTGCGAGTCAAACTGGAGATTTCACTTCAAGTTCTTATATACAAATTGCTGGTAGTTACAAAACAGATTTATAGTAGATAACTAAATATGATTAAAGGATAAACAATGTCATCATACATAGGTACAGAACCCACATTTGGAAATTATGACAAACAGTTAATCACTGGTGATGGTTCTACTGCGACTTTTACTTTGGATTTTCCAGTTGCACAAGCTGGTCAGTTACTTGTATCTTTAGATGGTATTATTCAAGAACCAGATTTTTCATTTAATATATCATTGTCAACTGGAACTCCTCAAATTACTTTTGCATCTGCACCAGCGAATGGTGCAAGAATTTTTGTGGTATTCCTAGGTCGTTCAAGTGTTGCAATGGTATCTGCACAAGCGTCACCTCACATTGACGAGTTTAATGGTGATGGGTCAACGACTGCATTTACTTTGACACAAGTTCCTTCTGCTAGTAACGCAGCTAACTTTATGGTTTTTGTTGATAATGTTTATCAAAGATATGGTTCAAGTTATGCATTTACTGTGAATGGAACAACTTTGACATTCACTTCTGCTCCACCTAGTGGAACAAATAATATACAAGTGATTCAGTTATCACAACAAAACACACTAAATACTGTTGCAGACGGAGCAATCACAAACGCAAAATTAAGTTTTGACCCAGCTGATGACGCAACTGCACTCGCAATCGCTTTAGGATAATAGAAATATGGCAAACACATTTAAAAACGCATCACTCGCTTCAGTTAATCATTCTGCATTTGCAACTTTGTATACTTGTCCATCAGCGACAACTGCAATTATTTTAGGACTTGCTATTACAAACAAGACAGATAACTCTGTTACTGCAAGTGTTCAATTTACTGATGCATCTGATAGTAACGCAACAAGATTGTTACTTAATGAAGTAACAATTCCAGCAAACACAACACTTGAAGTTCTCGCTGGTCAGAAATACGTTTTAGAGGCAAGTGACATATTAAAAGTTCAAGCAAGTGCGGCCTCATCACTTGATGCAGTTCTTGGTTTAATGCAGATTACATAGGAGTAAAGGATGCCGTTCATAGGAACAACACCAACTCAAGGTTTTGTAAGTGCAGTAAATAAACAATCATTCACACCAAATGGTTCTACAACTGCATTTACTTTATCACATCAAGTTGCAGATGCAAACGACCTTGAGGTGTTTGTAGGTAACGTAAGACAAGAACCGACTGCAGCTTATACTGCAGCTGGTACAACTCTCACTATGTCAGAGGCAGTTGCAACTGGTTTAAATTTTTATGTCATATTCAAAAATAAAGCACAAGTAACTACAACACCACCAGCAAACTCTATCTCTACAGATAAGATTGTAAATGATGCAGTAACTTCTGCAAAACTTGGTGCGAGTGCTGTGGACGCAACTGCACTTGCAAGTAATGCTGTTACCAGTGCAAAACTAGATACTAATATCGCAGTCGCTGGTACATTAGGTGTTACTGGTGTCAGTACATTTGCAGCTGGTAGTAACTCTGCACCCTCTATTACTTTCACAGGCGACTCTGATACTGGAATATATGCATCTGCAGCCAATCAAGTAGCTTTTACTGTAGGTGGTGAGCAAAACTTAAAGGTTGGTAATGGTTTTCTTGAGTATGGAAGTGCTGGTGGTACTAATGATTATTCAAATCCAATGGAACAAAGTTGTGGAAGTGAAACACTAACTCCTTCAAGTTCAAGTGCTGGTGCGACAGAAACACTTACAGCGACAAGAAGTTTGCCTTACCAAAAATTAATACCTTGTGCGATTATGGTTTATGCAAATGGAAACTCTGCTATTACATGGCACTTTAGTACACTTGTTTATAGCACATTTCATGCCTCTGGAACACAAGTTACTTCTACTGTTGATGGACAAGGTGGTTCATACTTTGACGCTACTCCTACGTTTAGTACGACTGGTGGTTATGACGCAAGAAAAGTTACAGTAACATTGAACACAGCAAGTAACTCTAATCCTGCAGCTTGGAGAGTATTAATAAGATATGGTATAGGAGGCCCAACATAATGGCATTAGGAACACCATACTGGGTATCAGTGAAAAAATCAGAACAGTTTGGAGAAGTAGATAATTTGGAATTAGTTAGAGGACAAAAAAATTCTAAAGGAGAATTGTTTACTAAAAAATTTGAACTTGCACCTTTAGGAAATTCCCAAACATATTTAGCAAAAGTTTCTAAAGAGGAAGTTTTGGCGTGGGCAGAGTCAAAGTTAGATATGACTGCTATTGATGATAATATAGCGACAGACAAAAGTTTGGAGAGTAAATAGATGCCATTAAGTCAAATACAACTATCAGAAGCTAGTGGACGTAGGAATCTTATTATTAATGGTGCTATGCAAATATTCCAAAGAGCTACTGCGGCTACAGCAGCAGGCACTAGTTATAGTACTGTGGACAGATTTAAACCAGACACAAGTACTGATGGTGCTTTTACTACTGAAAAGTCAACTGACAATCCTTTTGGAACTGGTAGTTCATTGAAAGCTCAAGTTACAACAGCAGATACAAGTCTTGCAGCCACTCAGTATGCAAGAATTCTTCAAAACATTGAAGCACAAAATTTACAACATCTATTATATGGAACATCTTCTGCAAAAACTTTAACACTTTCCTTTTGGGTAAAATCTAGTAAGACTGGAATATATTCTATTACTCTTAGAAAACCAGATAACACAGCTTATCATTTTACTCACGAATACACAATCAGTAGTGCAAATACTTGGGAGAAAAAAGTAATAACAATAACTCCAACTGCTGGAAGTACTTCATTTATTACTGCATCTGCTGGTGCAATTGCAAATGACACTGGACTAGGACTTGAGTTATCATTTGCTCTTGGTCAAGGTTCTACTTATGCAATTGGAACAAGTAATACTTGGTCAAGTAATACTGCCACATACGCATCAAGTAATCAAGTAAACTGGATGGATAATACATCTAACAATTTTTACCTAACACAAGTACAACTAGAAACTGACTCACTAACAGAATTTGAACACCGCTCCTTTGCAGAAGAACTTGAACTTTGTAAAAGGTATTTTGAAAGAATAGACTCTTTAAGCAGTTCATCAAGTATTATAGGTGTTGGATTTCAATATAATAATGACCCTCAGAGTATTTACGAATCAAAATTTACTGAAAAAAGAGCAACACCATCTTTAGCTGTAAGTAATGTATCACATTTGCAAAGAATAAGAGCAGGAACAAGTGGTGTTAATTCCAATATAACTGGACTAAGTTTTAATGGAACTAATAAGATAGGAACACTCCATGATGTATCTTCACAAACAAATAATCTTGGTGATGGTTGTTATTTAAGATTTCAGAATACAAGTGGAACACTTGATTATGATGCTGAGTTGTAAGGAGTAGATATGGATAACATGAATATAACAGAAGCGCAATATGTAAAAACTGGTGACAATACAAAGGGAGCAATAAAATTTAAAGAAAATGGTATAGAGTATTCTGTACCCAATCAAGAAAGTTCAGTAGGTAATCGTCATTATGATGAGATACAAAAACAAGTTAAAGAAGGTACTTTAACAATCAAAGATGCAGAATAAATATGACAAAGGAAATTAGATAATGCCGTTTATAGGAACACAACCAGAGGTAGGTAAATATTCAGTCTTAGATGCTCTGACAGCATCTGCAACTGCAAGTTATACACTACAATTAAATAGTGCAAACTTTTCACCAGCATCTGCAAACCAACTTTTGGTTTCACTGAATGGTGTCATTCAGAAGCCTGGTTCTTCATTTACTATTTCTGGTAGTACTCTCACTTTTTCAAGTGCATTAACTTCTTCAGATAGTATTGATTTTATTATCTCAATGGGTGAACCTCTTTTGATTGGTACACCAAGTGATGCAACTATTACTAGTGCAAAACTAGCAAATGCAAATCTAGAGATGCCGAACTCTTTAGATATGAACGGAAAAGAATTGATACTTGATATTGATGGAGATACATCTATTACAGCTGACACTGATGATAAAATAGATTTCAAAATAGCAGGAAGTGATAGAGGAAATATTCACTATGATGGTAACGATTTCTTTTCTTTAGAAAGTAATGATTACTTAACACTTGTGCAAAATCAGACTGCTGAAAGAGGAGTTATCTTAGGCCCAACATATTTTAAACCTTACAATGCGAATGATAATCAACTTGATTTAGGTATCGGTGCAGCTCGTTGGAAAGACCTTTATCTATCTGGCGGTGCATATATTGGTGGAACTGGTGCAGCTAATAAACTTGACGATTATGAAGAAGGCACATGGGTGCCAGTAGTAAAAGACACTTCTGGTGGTAGTGCTTATACCTATGCATCTCATTACGAGTTTAGATTGCCTGGTCTTACTAGTAGTACAAATGCACTACCTTATACAAAAATAGGTAACAGAGTGTTTATAACTTTTTCTATTTGGTGGAATACAACTGCAAATACAAGATATAATATATCTCTACCTTTTGCATATGATGGAAGTGCATATGGACTATGTGGTTCTGCTACACCATATAATATTTCTACTGATTCTGGTTTAGGAATTTTAGGTACAATTAGCAATGTAGCTAATTTTGATACATATGCTGTTACTAGTAGTGGTGGTCATGGAACTGTTCCATATAGTTCAAGTTCTGAAGTTTACTATTTTATTAATTATGTAGTAGCGTGATAGGAGAAAAATAAATGGCGATTACAAAACGTACAGAACAAGATAAAATTGAAGTAGTAGGCACTCACAAAATGATTCAAGTAAGAACTGCTACTATTATTGAAGAAGATGGTGTAGAAATTTCAAGAAGTTTCTCACGCCATGTTGTTGAACCAGACTCAGATATTTCTGGTGAAAGTGCAGACGTAAAAGCGATGGTTGCACAGTTTCATACTGATGCAGTAAAAGCTGCATATAAAAAAGAACAAGAAGAAGCTGCTAAGAAATTTGGATAAATATATCTGTTACTTATGAAGTAGCATAACAATGGATAAGAAAAAAAATGACTTTAGTTAAAGTAAAATCAAGAGGAACAGATAACGTAGCTGGTAGAAGAAACCTCGTAATTAATGGGGAAATGCGAATAGCTCAAAGAACAACTTCAAGTGCAAACTCTGGAATTTCATGTGTTGATTTATGGGGTTCTTCGTATAATGCTGGTGAGTATGCAGTTACAACATCACAAGAAACTGATGTTCCTACTGGAAATGGATTTATAAATTCAATTAAATTTACTATAACTACACCAGAAACTTCTTTTACTGGCACTGAATATGCATCAATGTCAACTTTTTTAGAAGCAAGAAATCTTCAACAATTAGAATATGGAACATCTTCTGCAAAGACTTCTACTCTTAGTTTCTGGGTTAAATCAAGTGTTACTGGAACATATGGTGTTAGTATATTCCAAAATGATGCAAGTAGAAATTTTGTACCAACATATACAATTAGTTCTGCAAACACTTGGGAAAAGAAAACAATTACAATTCCAGGCGATACCAGTGGAATTATAAATGATAATGGTGGTGCTGGTTTTTCAATGTACTGGTTATTGGGAGCTGGTGCAACTTACACTGCTGGTAGTGGTAACAATTCTACTTGGGGTGCGTACTCAACTGGTAACTTTGCAAAAGGACACACAACTGACTGGGGAGAAAATAGTGGTGCAACATTTTTTCTAACTGGTGTTCAATTAGAAGTTGGGGATTCAGCGTCTGATTTTGAATTTTTACATAAAGATGAGATATTGAGACAATGTCAACGATATCTCTTTGAACTTGTTAGGGGTGCTACCGATAGAGCTGGAACTGGTGGTTATTATGCAAATAATGCTTGTCAATTTCCAATAAGATTTCCAGTTGAAATGCGAGCTGCTCCAACAATAGAGGTTGCAACTGGAACTAATTATTATACAGTGAACGGAAATGGAAATGACCAGTTAAATAGTGTAGCATTAGATGGTGCAACTGTAAGGTCGTGTAGTGTGTTAAACACTACAGAAGCAAGTGGAACTGCTGGTGACCATGGCATTTTGGTTTCATCTAATGCTAGTGCATATATTAGATTCAAGTCCGAACCAGCTTAAGGAGATATTATGAAACTTGATATTAAATCAGCACAATATGTGAATACACCCTCTGGTGAAAAATACATTAGATTTTTTCTAAATGGACAAGATAATATTCAATTTGATGTACCACCAGACCCAGAGAATGGTGAATATATAGAAATACTAAAACAAGTTAAAGAGGGAACTTTAACAATCAAAGATGCAGACTAAATAGTTTCGGAGAAGAATAGATGGCACTTTCAAAGATTACAACAAAAGGTATCCTAGACGGAACAATTGCAACAGCAGACCTTGCTGATAATGCAGTGAATTCTGCAAAGATTGGTGCTGATGTAATTGTTGCAGATGACGTTGCGAATAATGCTATTACAACTGCACAAATCGCTGATGACGCAGTGACAGCCGCAAAAATAGCTGATGCAGTTGCGTTGGGTGCTGGATATTATATTGGTAAAGATGGTTCTATAAATGGAAACTCATCTGGTAGAGATAATCTGTTTCGTGTCAATCTAAATGCAACAACTGGTAACGTAACAATCGCAGCTAACAACAACGCATCTGTTACAGGCCCATTGACAATCGGTAATGGAACAACTCTTACTATTACATCTACTGGAAGGTTAGCAATTATATGAGTACTTTATCAGTAGATACAATTCAAGGACAAACCACAGCTGCAAATGTTAAGTTGCCTGCTGGTTGTATATTACAAACTGTGTCAACAACTAAGACAGATGCTTTTTCAAATGCATCTTCTAGTTTAGTTGACATAACTGGAATGACAGTCACAATCACACCAAAATATTCAACAAGTAAAATATTAATTAGAGCAAATTTAAATTGGGGTGGTGTTAATAATATTTATTCTGGAATTAGATTATTGAGAGGGTCAACTGCGATTAGTCTTAATACATCTGCAAGTGGTAATCAAATAGCTGCTTCTATTGGATGTGGTGGAGATAATAATAACTTTGAATATAAGCAGGAACACACTGGTCTTGAATTTTTAGATTCGCCTGCAACAACTTCTGCGACAACCTATAAATTACAACAACAATCAACTGGAGGCCCAGGCACTAATACTTGGTATCTTAATAGACCACACAACACTGCTAATGATACTTATATCGTTCATGGAACATCTACCATAACAGCGATGGAGATTGCACAATGAGTACTTTAATCACAACCACAATTCAAAGTGGAACAATAAAAGGTGCAGACGGAACTAATACGGCGATGACTATTAATAGTGGTGGTGTGATTACTGAACCAAACAGACCTTGCTTTCATGTTACCAAAAGTGCAGACCAGACTATAAGTGATGCAACTGAAACTTTGGTTACTTTCGATACGCACGTTGATGGGGGAAATAGTAAAAGACAAATAAATGTGGGTGGTGGTTACGCAAGTAATAAATTTACAGTTACAGCACAGACAAAAGGAATTTACTTTTTCTATTTAAATTTATGTTTCAACACTAGTGATGTTTATTATGATGCTTACTGTTATTGGCGTAAAAATGGCTCTGATACAATACAACTTGTTCAGGCAGTTGGCCCTGCCGCAAGTGGTGTCAAAAATGGAACTTTTCATAATAACTGTTTAATTAATCTTGATACTAGTGGAGATTACATAGAACTATTTGCGTATGCTGATGTTGCCAGTGGTGGTACATTGACCCTCAATCAAAGTGCTTTAACACAACCACGAACAGAAATGGGTGGGTTTAAAGTTAGTTAAATATAAGATTGTATAGGATAATGATATGAGTACATTAAAAGTCGGAACAATTCAAGACCACGCAAATTCAATCACTGCAATTAGTATTGATAGTGGTGGTAGACCATTATTATCTGGACAACCTTGTGTTGCAGTACAGTGTACTAATACTAGTAAGTTCGGTGAAGACCACAGTAACACTGTATACGATATTTCTTATAAAGCACCCCTTCCAACATTTACTTCTGGAACTACTACAACTCAAATTAACAGAGGTGGTATGACATTAACTTTTCCAAGTTATGCTGGTGGTAATTATGCAAAAATTGTAGTGCCTGTTACTGGAGTATATGAATATCATTTTTATGGAGCAGCTAGAAATCATGTAATGTCTGATTGGTGGACTCATGGCCTTGAAGTAAACAATGAAACAGCATCTGGAAGTAGTAGTCTTACCCATAATTTATGGAATTTTCAATTGAACAATTCCTCAGACCAAAATGATGATGAATATATATCTGTAAATCATTGTGGTATTATTGCTTTAGATGCAAATGATTATGTTGTTCCATTTGTACAATCTGTACAGAATGTAAATTTTGATATTACTAATAATAAACATGGATTTATCCTCAGACAAATCTAATAAACTCTAACACATTTTCCTTATAAATACTAAAAAGGAGACTGTGTGAATGGCAAGTATTTCAAATATATTCATAGACCAAGGTGCTGATTTTACTACCACAGTAACAGTAACAGATTCAAATGGTGATGCAGTAAGTCTTGCTGGATATTCAGCAGCTGCACAAATCAGAAAAAGTTATTCATCATCTACATCCACTGCTTTTACGACAAGTATTTCAAACGCATCTGGTGGAGAAATTACAATTACATTAACCGACACACAAACCGCTTCTCTAGAAGCAGGGCGGTATCTTTATGATGTTCTCATAACTGCGTCTGGTGGAGATAAAACTAGAGTTGTTGAGGGTCAAGTCACAGTCAATCCAAGTGTAACGAGGTAAGAACATGGCATTATCTGGAAGAATAGGAAGTGTTTCCCAAATCAAGGGTTCAGTATCATCTGGTAATGAACTTGTAGTAACTAGAATTACTGTACCTGGCCCCCAAGGCCCACAAGGTACAGCTGGTTCTTCATTAAATAATATTGCACAATCACAAGATGTAGATGTTTCTGGAATTGCAGATGGAGCTCTATTACAATATCGTGCAAGTGACCAAAAGTTCGTTGCAAGAAATCAATTAGACACATCAACTGGTACACTAGTTTTCAATGGTGGTAATTTTTAAGGGAATAGATAAATGGCAACAACAATTCAAATAAAAAGGTCTACTGGAACTTCAGCTCCATCATCACTCGCAGCTGGTGAACTTGCAGTAACCTTTGGTACTGGTACTGTATCCAATTTAGGTGACAGGCTTTTTATTGGTGATGGTTCAAATGTGGATGTAATCGGTGGTAAATTTTTCTCCGATATGTTAGACCATACTCAAGGTACTTTGACTGCATCAAGTGCCTTAACTGTAGATGGAAATAAAGCATTAGACGATTTAAATATAGGTAATAATGCATCTACTGGTGGTTCTATGCAGTTCAAAGAAGGAACAAATAATGGAACACACCATGTACAACTAAAAGCACCAAACTCACTAAGTGGTAATGTTGAACTAACTTTACCAAGTGCAGATGGTTCTAATACAAATGTTTTAAGAACAAATGGTTCTGGAACTCTCTCTTTTGGTGCAGTTGCAACATCTGAATTATCTGGAACAATTACAAACGCACAACTTGCTGGTTCTATCGCAAATGGAAAACTCGCAAACTCAACAATTACTATCGGTTCAGACTCACAAGCACTTGGTACTACAATTACAGATTTGAATGGTATTACATCTCTTGATGTTGATAATATTACAGTTGATGGAAATACAATAAGCACAACAAATTCAAATGGTGATTTAGTTTTAAACCCAAACGGAACTGGAAGTATTGATGTTTCAAGTGCAAGAATTACAAGTCTTGCAACACCAACACAAACAACTGATGCAGCTACAAAAGCGTATGTTGATGCACAGTTACAAGGTCTAGATGTTAAGAACTCAGTA
>VTLG01001608.1_pt1 | contig 10287 bp, 14 predicted proteins | sample 4694571 | NCBI WGS metagenome assembly VTLG01 (sample SAMN12604809, study PRJNA352737) | marine metagenome | biome: ENVO:00000447; feature: ENVO:00000209|ENVO:00000569|ENVO:01000036; material: ENVO:00002151; isolation source: viral sequences binned using virsorter ... | reverse complement strand
GTATAAATCACCCATCGTTATAAACTCCTTTCTGAGTCAATTAGGCTTGGTAGCCAACAAAGAGTTTACGGCGGTTGTAACATACAAAGTTACCCCATGTGTCCATATGGACTTCACGGACAGTGTGCTGCTTTGCTGCTTCCTTAGGAGCGTGGCGAAGCATTTCACGGCCTTGCTTGAAGAACCATTTGAATACACGGTGATTTACTCCGTAGAACGGATTGGAACTGTCGTTGTTCTGAAGGTAAGGAACCCAAATGATTGGATTACCCTTCAGGGTCACGGCACCAGCATACTTGGCAAGGTCAACACCAAGGTTGTCATTGCGGGATTCAAGTAGCTTTTCCAAGCTCGACTGCACGTTGTAGGTTGTGTAGAACGCCCAATCGGAATCGGACTTTCCACCGCCTAGTTCAGCATACTGTTTAGGAGCCATAAACTGAGTAAACTCACACGCTTTACGTGCTTTCTCTACTAAGTCATCTCGTGAACCAGCACTGGTGTAATTAAACGACCAGTTCTTCCAGTTCGGTACATCTGCTACAGCAATGCCACCAGCTCCAGAAGAGAACCCGGATGGGTCTCCACCAGTAAATCCACCAGCAGGTGTTGTCGTAGATTTCTGAATCCAGAAAGGAATACCAGATGGACGACGAGGAGATTGAGTCGAAGATGAAGGTGCGCTCCAGAGAGCTTCTTCCATCAACTCGAACCAGTCGTTGTACATCGAGTGTTCACGAACTTGGAGTTCACGAATAATAGTTTCACGGTCAGATTGCATTGCATCTTCGTCTACATCGTAGCTGAAGTTGACCGTACTTTTAGTCCACTGCTGCTTTGCTTCAGTTGTCAAATCTTTGACAGCAGTAGCATCTACGCTATACAGTTCGCTAAATTTAGCCGTTCCAGTATTGCTAGTTTGAACTTTCCAGTTCAACTGAACACCACCGGTTACCGGCTCTCGGGTTTTTCCACTCAAAAACTTCTGTGCAAAAATGTGGTGTTGCTGGTCAAGAGACAAGTCAATCCACTTCTTTTTCTTGAACTGGTCAAGAGTAAGATTTACGAAGTCATCGAGTTGGTCTGGTAATAAAGCCATACCTCGATTTCCTTATTAAATATCAAAGAGTGCCATTTTCCCTCATAGCATTTTCATAAAATTCTTTGAGGACAGGATTTTCTAATGGGTCATCAGCACTCATAGGCATGGTTTCTGATGACACCGAAGCTCCTGAACCTAATCGCCTAGCAGATGCTTTGCGAACTCGGTCGTTGGCTCTCCTTTGTGCTAATTGTTGAATTTCATTACTAAATACAGAAGCATATGCTTGTTCGACCAATTCATCCATTGGAGGAACTTGCACGCCCTGTGCTTGGTATCCAGTGGCAATAACAGTAGCTCTATCATATACAGCTTCCATGTTCTGTGCTTCTTGACTACCGGCTTCCAAACTCATGTAATCACCATCACCGAACAAAGAACTTTCACCTAGTTTCTGGATAGATTGATTAAACACATCTATATGTCCAGTAACTTGTTGTGTCTGTTCCTGTTGCTGTAATTGATTAACGTAATATTGCTGCCCTTGGACAGTATTGTAAAGATTTTGAATATGACCATCGTAATGCTGCTGCATTCTTGCGGCTACATCATCAATAGCATCTCGTAAACCTTCATCGTAATCTTCATCTAGATTTACTCTAAATGTCGAATCTTCAGAGCTTTCATCGTATTGCTCTGGTTCTTGTTGTTGCTGCTGATACCATTGATTCCATTCTTGCAATTGTCCTTGAGTTTGACCAACAACCTCAAGTGCATTTACAAGAGCTTCGTCTGAACTAAACTTGGTCGGGTCTAATCCATAGTGTGCAGCAGCACCATCTAGTTGCTCCCGGCTATAACCAGTAGAACTAGGCTGTTCAGTAACGGATTCTTCAACGTCACTGTATTCATCTTCCGATGTTATATCGTCTTCTACAATATCAGATTCCACTTCATCTGAAGTTTCTTCTGGACTGTATTCTGAATTTACTTCATCAATAACTGCATAATCGTCGTCAGTTAATTCAACTACTTCTTCTTCTTCGCTCATAATCCCCTCCTAAAAACTCCGAGGCGCACCGTCACCGTAACTGGCATCACGGTCGTACAAACCCCGGTGGGCTAAATATTTTGCTCGTTCTTTTCTGCTTGAAAAGATAGCAGTTCCATTATCAGTAAAGTCCACCCCAGTAAAACCATGGTCTTTGGCATCCTGCCTAAACTCATTAGTTTGACTGGAATGGACTGACGCTGCCACGCTAGACAGGCCCGAAGACCATCCATTGGCACCGAAGTTCCTATCCACTTTTTTCTTATTTTCCTCACCAAATTTAGGCAATGGCTGGTCATGCCAACCAAGCTCGCCTTCTTTGTTGCGGTAATAATACTTTTTCCTAGCCATTAGTATTTCTTACTCCTGACTTTTTTTCCACTCTTTTTAGCATAGCGTTTGGCAGCGGCCTTACCTTTTTTGGTATACGAAAACTTTTTTCCACCTACTTTAGGCATGTTAATCTCCTTTAACCTGCGGGCTGTCGCCCCATCATATTAACTTGCTGGTCAGTCGGCTGACTTCCAGATAAAACTTGTTGCATCACATTAGCCCTAGCTCCTGAGGTGCCACCCGTTGGAACGCTACGCCGAATGTTTTCACGGACAGTAACCTGAGGTTTTTGTGCCGGTTCTGCCGGATTAGGCATCGGCCTGTATTCTTTAGGCTCTTGAAACTTAATAATATCTTTCAGTCGAGGTAAGTCCATTAGTTCGGCATAAAGCTCAACCAATTCTTGAGCATCTAGCATACCACCCATTTCTTGGATATTTGGCATTAACGGCATCACCATTTGCTGGACAAACATATTGATGTTGTTGATTCTTTCCGAAGGGGATTTGTAAGCCATTGAAAAAGGTTCGACAGCAAAATTGTACTGAAGGAAATTCCCTTCACGTAGCTCTGGTGTCCAGCTTATATCAAACTTGTAACTGTTAATCTCTCGTTGTTCAGGCATCTCGGCAAACGGGTCATTCCATAACAACTGACCTAAGTCTGAACAAATCTGTTCTGTGAATGCCACTACACGATACTGCATATTTGCTTCACGTTTAGAAACAGCACCATGAATTAACTTATCCTGTGTTGCCGTATCAGCCGATGGGCCAAGCCCAGCCATAGCTTGCAGGTTACCAGCCATGCGGTCAAACAACTCCTGCATTGAGTAGTTGAATGACATGTTCCCTTGGTCTACCCCACCCATCTTTAACACATTAACAGACTCTGGATTATTGACCTGAACCCATTCGCCATCATCTGCACGCTGTAATCTTCGAGCATCGTCATGGCTTCCAGCCTGATAAAAAGGAATGTCCTTCTGTCGCTGTGCCTGTCTTTTCTGTTTTCTTAATAAACCATTAACAATGTCAAACAATGGCTTTAGATTCATAGCAGGAGAAACACCAAGAATCTGGTCTGGTACTTCAGCGGCGAGATTGAGTATATGGAACGGCCCGTTTTCTGGGCCATCCCAATCCACAACACGAAGGGGTTCCATGTTCTTTCCTGCACACATGGTCAATACTCTGTTTTCGCTTGGAAGCCAGATGTCCATCAACTGTATGTTAGGCTTGAACTCATCCCCTTCATTTGGATTATTCATATTGCGTAGGGGGTGTTCACCTTCAAAGTCATGCTGGCTTTTGTAGTCATAATTACCTAAGACCTTCTTTACCACCTTGGGGTCAAACGAAGGTTCTGACTTAAACTTTTCCACACTTATTCTGTATTTGTTAAGAGCAAATCTTTTTTTGCTCCAAGAGGGAGAAGCTGTGTCGTACACAAAGTCATCAAAAGATATACACTCAGCAAACGGCTTACCCGGGTCTAGCCATTCATCTTCGCCTTTAAGTTCAACAAGCCCGGCATCAGCAGTGTAAACTTTCATTACACCCAAAGTAAAAAACGCTTCAAGTACACATGACCTTAAAGCATGTTCTAGCTTTATCTCTTTAATAAGATTGTTTGTTCCCTGCTGAAACTGATAAGAAAACCAATTCAGTTCAGGATATTGCGATGTCACTAAAATCCTAGGTCGGTTAGCGGACAAGGCCATAGTGTACGTTTCTGCCGCTTGATACATGAGATTACTTATAATCTCACGCTCGTTCTGAAGTTCGGTTCCTTCAGCGTAGTACGTACCTGCATAATCTTTAATGAACTTTTTCCGTGTTTCCCTAAAAGGACGAAGCACACGACTAGATGCTTCAATTGCTTTTAGCATCTTACCTCGTTGGCCTTCGGTATTAAATTCCATCTCTACCACCCATCATTGATATTAGCAGTTAATTTGTCATCGTACTTTTTTAGTCGCCAAGCCATACTACCATAAGGTATCTGGTCATTTTGTTCAGCGTCTACTTTACTCTCTGGCGGTCTGTCCACACAACCATACCACGCTAACGCCGCAGCAATAACACGGTCACCATGCGCTTGTCCTTTAGACGAATCGTCTTGTGTCTTAACGCTACGAGAATGTACAACTTTTCCATCTTTATAAACGTACTGTCGGCATTCATCCAAAAGAATTTTACTTCGTACTACATACTCTTTAGATTGTATAGCCCCCGCCATCCTTCCTAAAAGAGCTAGTTTGTTTTTGTCAGTCGTAAAGAACCCCGGATTGCGGGTCTTTTTCCTGTACGCCCTACCCTCGATTTCACGAAAGAATATCTTTCCGTAGGAACTGTCAACAATCCTTCTTGTAAAAGCACCACCCGGCGCACCATTATGTTCCCAGACTAAATAAGCCTCATTGAACCAATAGCACATAGCAACAACTAGTTCAGCAAACTCTTCGGGTCTTATCGTATTTGAAGCAAACTCGGCCACTTGCTGACCTGTAACATTATCAACCACAACAGCAACAGAATTAGAGCTATAGCTTCCCCCAAGCCCGGCAGCAACATCGCAACCGATAACATAATTGCCAGTGGAAACTGGCGTTCCGCTTGCATCACGGTGACACCATACTTTAACCGGCCCATCTTCAGTTTCCTGAAAGTCGGGTTCAAAGGTTTCGCCATCATAATACAGAACGCCACGAGTGTAAGGTTTAAGCAAGTCTTCTTGAGCAGATTCATACAACTCTTTACCAAACACTTGATACTCGGAACCCCCATAGTCTCTATCTAACTCCTGAGCAATTGACTGGGGCGTAGCCCCGGGACGCTTACATTCATTATCGTAATAAGGACTTCTGGTCTTCCCGTCTAGTATAAAGTCGTAACTTGCAGGGAACTCGTAGTCTTTGTCAAGTATTTCTAGATTTCCATCTTTACCAGTGTATAAGCCCACTTTCCTGTCTGGATGCTGCTTCCAATCCATAATGATTTTAAGCATATTTGACGGAGTGTGCATCACATCATAGTAAGCACCCGCAGCTCCCTTTGGGGTACTCACAAAGATACGACTGTCGGTAGCATGTTGTGCAGCAGCCAATGATTTGTAGTCGTCACCAGAGGGAAAGGCAGCAAATTCATCTATGGCAATTGATTTCTTACGGCCACCACGGAAAGCATCTTCTGTCGTACTCGCACCTTCAAATGTAGAACCATTAGCCTTGTTCTCCATAAGCATTACAGTTCTGTAAACCTCAGGTTTCATCCAACCGGGCAGCCCTCCTACCCCACCATCACCATTAAGAAGAAAGTCCAGCTTCCACATCAACGTATCTTTCTTACCCGGTTTATCTACTAGGTCGGCAGTACGAGACATGATTCCAAAGCTACTGAAGTCATGGAACATCCAATGGTAGAAGTACAGAGTAAGGAACATCCACGTTGCACCAAGGTCACGAGATTTTTCAACGCCAATATCCTTTACCCCCAACGATTCATTCATTTCAGTAAATGCTTCGTCTTGATAGTCATACGTAATAAACGGTATTACGTTGCTGGTCGTACCTACCAGTCGGCTACTTCTAGGCTCGTATAACCAGCAAAAAACATTAATAAAGAACAGTATGTCATGCTTACAAGCAGTCCAAAGGATTCGTTGACGTTCAGGAGTATTTGCCCATTGCAACAAGTCTCTCCTGTACTCAAGGTTGCCAACTAAATCCTTAGGAACTTGCTCATATAAACTCATTAGATAACTACCCCTCCACCCGCTGAGTCAATTGTCCTTTGAAGCTGGTTAAGCCACTTCCACCATACATACGACTTCCAAATCAAAATCATAAAGTATGTTGAAGCCAACGCAAAAAACAAAGCACCAAACCTATAGTATAACTTTCTCGCCATTACTCACCTCTTTCTTAATGCCACGTAACATCTCCTCGATTTGCTCTATCTGCACATCGACCGCTCGCATTGAGGTGTCAACTTCCTTTTGGGAGTTGATTTTAAGTTGCTCTCTAATCACCTGCTCCATGAACTTGCTGGTATTACCAACAGCCCATGTAAGCATAGCCCAAGCTCCCGGGGATGGTGCTTCTTCAGGACTTATTAACCATTCTTCCTGCTCCCCCTTACACTTGTGCAGATTGTGAAACACAAACGCAACATCATCCGGCAGTTCCGAGCTATCAACGTCGAAATCAGCCAATTGCTTAAATACGTCTATCTGTTCCCTCTGTATCTCGATAGACTCCCTATGTCTTCTCTCTTCATACTCTTTCTCGAATACTTCATCTTTGGCACGGAGCCTTTCATAATCCGCACCTTTGTACCCCATCTCTTTACAAGCGGCCATAGTCGCAGCCTTAACAGACTCGCCCATCCCCTTGTATTTGTCATACCAAACCTTCCATTCAGGATATTTCCCCTCCTCCTTCAGCCTATCCATAAACAATGAATAACCCGGCTTTCGGCGTGTCGTCTTTTTCTTTGCCATTATTGCTCCCAAGTAACTATTGTTCTGTAAACCGGAACCGCATTGGTTAGCGTTATGGCTATACCCACAATATCGGCGTCCATCTGCGTTGAGCTTAAATTAAACGACCATTGTCCATTACCCTCATGGGTAAGGCCGGTTGTAGTAGCAGGAGTTCCTCCATCTTTTGTAATTGTTAAAGACGGACTCCCACTAGTCATAGCAGCTCCACTTGTAGCATTAACCAACGCTACCGTATAACCAGTAACGGCAACAGCCTTCTTGAACTTATCAGCTTCGGAAATATCACCGATTAGGTGATTTGATTCAAAGTAATACTGCACAGTTGGTGGGGGTGACCCCATACCACGGGTTACAATAAACTCAATAGTAGCAGTACCTACAAACCCCGGCCCTATAAGGTCTTTAATCGGCATTAGCTGGCCCTTGTTCTGCTAGTTGGATTGCTTGCGTCGTTAATCGTCCATGTCATGGCTGTTGTGCTTCCATCCAGCTTTTTGCCTGTAATAGTCGTACCACTAATAGCAAATTCACCTACTGCACAGTAAATCATATACAACAGTTGCGCAGGCGTAGCCGCAGCACCGTCACTAGCATAAGCCTCAGTCTGTGCAGTTGTCCACATAGCATCCATCTCTGCTTTGGTAGGCGGGTCATAGGCATTCAAAGCATCAGTACATTCACTCTGAACTTCTGCATCCCAACTGCTATTCCATGGTATAGCAGTATATCCAGACCCCGTATAATCACGCTGTGCTTGCAAGCTATCAGTAGTATTTACGTAATCGTCCCAGTCAGCAGTAGATTCTTTACTGACCAGCTTAGCGATAATAGAGTTGTCTGCGACATCTGACCCGGCTACAGAAGCTGATACTAGATGGTCTAAACCATAAGTCTCTATAGCCGCATCACAAGCAGCATTTATCTGGTCAGTAGCGTCAGAACCCTCAATCTGAGTCACATTAACGCTAAGCGTGTCCTGTATGCCATTGATGTGGTTATTACTGTCTACAGTAGGTAAACCACCATTTGCAGCAGGGTCAGCATCAGGAAGACGCTCAAATTGTATGGTTATTGGCAGAACAACTATGTCTGACGTACTGCTTTTCCCTGCTAATGTCCCTATATTGCAGTCTGTCTCTGTGGCAGTCAGGGTTATCTTATAAACCCCCGGAACATTTGTTGAATCTACTTCAGACGAACTGTTGGTTGGCGCAGAGGCAGAACCATCTTTTATCCAACGCAAAGTAAGGTTCCCATTATCGCCTGTTTTGCCCACATTGTTGCCCGTATCCCAAGCAACAAAAGTGATTGTCATTGCTACGTTTCTTGTCGCCATTATGTACTCATCCCGTTAATAAATAGGGTTACTGGTATTTTAGCTGAAGAGCCTCCACCACCGGCCACATCCAACACCAATTGTGCAGGTGCTGAATCCTCATAAGTCTTCTTTTTGCTTTTTACTGTTGATGTTCCTGAGTATATCCCTAGACAGATAACAAGGGAATTTCCACTGCTCCATCCAGCACGATTTACTACCTCCTGAACAACGGTCTTAATGTCCGCACTCGTCCAAATGTCACCAGAACTCATCCCTGAGTTAATATTACTGGCATCAACCCTTGCAGCCGTCCAATTAGTAGGATTCATATCCGAGGCAGAACTTGGCGCAGAAGAATTGTCAGCATCCAAAGCCCCTATTTTCCAAGTTCCTGTGGATGTCAGGCTGCTATGAGCCAACTTCAAATAAGCACTATTGATTGTCGCTGCCTGAGCAGCCGCAATACTATTAAACCGAAACCACGCTAAATAGTAATCAGTCGTGTAGTCATCCCAATCCATGCCGTTACAACCAGCAAGGACGAAATTACCACTACTAGTGATTCCTATATAGCTAGACGGTGAAGAACCGTAAGAAGAAGACCTAGCCGTAACGTAGCCGTCATCTCCGTTAGCAGCGACTGTGTATGTTGTCGGCATTAATTATCTTCCTCGTCCTCTAAACCTACGTAATTCGCCTCAAATTTCTCTCCGCAGTGCTTACATTCTACATCGCCCGGATACAGTAAAAGCTCAGTATCGTCGGACAGAAGGTGGAAATATTGCTCTAAATGATAGCTCTCTAAGTGTATACACCTATCGAAATTTTCCCTACCACATTCAGGACAATCCCACCGGACTGCGTTAAATAATTCTACCACTTCCGACATATTAAGGCTCCTTAGTCCTAGTCTAGGCTTATCAGGGCTACATAGGAATAGAAAAAATGTTTCACGGGGCGAGCTGGCTATATAACCGGTACCGTTTCTATGGGGTGGGGGGTGTGGATTCGTTTTTCAACCAAACGGCACTTCCTTTATACGAAAATCCGCCGATGCCATATCCACAAAAAACCACCAGATAAGCTAAAGGATTTGACACCATCCCGACGATGGGTAGTATTAGAGGTGTGAGAGGGAAAGACACCTAACACACTGAGACTAGCAAGCGTACCTTATACCGTGTACCTTCTACTATTCAGACAAGTGTTATCAACTCTCACTAAAATATCAGAAACTCTAAAGAACTTGACACCAAGTATCCGATGAGTATAGTAAGAGGCAGTAAGGCAAACACCTTACCGAGACTAAACTTAACCAACTAACATGAGGGCTAGCATATGCCAGCACTAGACATCTTGGAACGTCAAGAACGTGAGAGACTATCACGTATGACACTCAAGCAAGCATCGGACGCAGTAATGCGTGGACTATACACACTCGATGAGATTGCCAAATTCAATCACTCCGTAAAGGTGATGAGGCCGAGACTCGAGTCTAACCAAAGAGTAGTCGGTTGGAAACAACCACTCCTCATCGACCCGAACCGATAACCACCATACTACCTAGCAAGGTCTAACGGTCTTGCGTGGTACTTAAAGAGACTAACTAAACTCAACCCTAGCATGTGAGGACTTGCTATGTCACAACTACAATTCGATTGCCCTATTGGGTACACAATCCCTAATCAGGATAACAGTGTACGGGGATTCACCACCACCGGTGTAGTGCGTAAAGTGTACGACACTAACGGAAAGAATCCACACTACCTAGCCGAACTAGGCAAGGGCAAAGTATACGAGTGGGTACGACTACCGATTGAATGGGTCAACACAATGTGTACCCGAAGATACATCGACCCCAAGGATAGATAAGCTATCCACCTACCCTGAGAAACGACAACACGTTGGCTTACCATCTTCGAAGGTGGGCAGGGTACTGACTAACTACAACTAACCTGCTTGTATGAGGACTAATACCTATGAGCAACTTACAACTCGATAAGCATACCTATGCTTCCCTATGTGCCTTACTTGATG
>VTLG01006835.1_pt1 | contig 10290 bp, 11 predicted proteins | sample 4694571 | NCBI WGS metagenome assembly VTLG01 (sample SAMN12604809, study PRJNA352737) | marine metagenome | biome: ENVO:00000447; feature: ENVO:00000209|ENVO:00000569|ENVO:01000036; material: ENVO:00002151; isolation source: viral sequences binned using virsorter ... | reverse complement strand
CAATTTCTTTCTCAGTAGTCTCGGCTTCTAATTCTAGTGCTTTTTTTAGATTGTCTAATCTTTCTTTTGCTGATTTGGTTTCATCTTCTGCAATTAATCTTGCTTTTTCTATTTCTTGTCTAGTTTTAGCTTTTTGAACCATAAACTCCATATCTGTATCTCTCAGCTCTTGAGTTCTAATCTTCAATTTATCCATAGCTTCAACTTCTTTAGTAATTTCTTCTGTAATTCCTGAAAAAGTTCCTTTTAAAGCTTCTCCTGCTTTTCTAAATTCACCTGAAAAGACAAAAGTTAATCCTTCACCTACTTTACTTATTCTATCTATTAAAACACTTGTAACGGTGCTTATAGCATTAAATGCTCTTGCTAATTGATCTGCACCTCTTTTAGTATTGGTAAAATAAGTTATTAATGAACCTACCGCAAGAACTAAAGCACCTATTCCTGTACTCATTATACCAGCTTTAATTGTTGCAAATGAAGCTTTAGCGGTTGCACCTACTGTCTTAAATCCTGCTTTGACATCATTTAAAGATACACCCATTATTCTAAATTCACTTGCTAAAGCTTTTGTGTCCTTAGTAGTTTGTCCTATATCTGATTTTACTTTTATATTTATTTCTTCAGTTTTTCCTGCCATACCTTTATTTCTTTATAAATTCTAAGATTGTATTTATTTTTGCCTTTAATTCTGCCATTGACACTTTTAATTCTTCCATAGATTTAGCATTATCTTCGTGTCTTCTCCCAAATTCATTTTTTACTTCATATAAACTAAAGACTAAAAATCTATATAAAGCATATAATGCTCCTAATAATAATATTAATGGTAAACCGTATCCTTCTATGAGTTCTAAAATTTCTTTCATTATAAACTTACACTTGTTGTAATTTGAGTGAATCTAAGACTAGCCACCCATTCTATTGTCATATCTGCTGCTCCAGTCACTGTTAAAACATAATTTTGTCCTGATACTGTTGAAACAGGTGACCATCCTGTTGTTGTTCCTGATGATGCTGGTGATGTTCTGCTTCTTGATATGCTCATTGTTCCTGATTTATTTACAAAAACTCCTCTCTCGACCCAAGATTTAAAATCACCTACTGCACCTGACCCTGAATCTCCTCCTATCCTAACTGCTAAAATATCTGCTTGAAAATATATAACAGCATTTCTAGCCAGTGTATATAAATTGTCTGTTACATTATTTATAAAGCTATTAACAGTTGTACCATCAGTAGTTTGTCTACCACACATTAAAGTTGTTACTTGCCTTTCTCCTAATATATCAGTAGGAGCATTACCGCCTAATACTATTGAATTATCAACAGTGGAACTTGCTAATGTTCCATAGACGAATGTATTATTTACTCCACTTGTAATTTCATTGTGATTACCTATTATAATGTTATTTTGTGAGTCTCCATTTATCACATTATTTACACCCATTATAAAAGTATTTTTAGAGCCACCTAAAACACTATTACCCTGACCTTTTATAACATTATCTTCTCTAGTAAAAGTACCACTTAATTTTTGACTATTGGTAAATGCCCTACACGTTCCTGTTGAAGCGTCATAGGTATAACCATAAGCTTCACATTGTCTTTGGTTAGGACTTACTTCTATACTACCATTAGTAAAAAATACTTCTCCTGTATTGGTGATTCTACTTGGTTTAACTTCAAAACCTGATATGTAAGGAGTTAATTGTGTCATTATGGTATAAGTATAAATTCAACTGTTGATAAGTCGTGTGGTTTATATTCTATTTTATTCACTCTAAATTCTCTATTTTTAATCATTACTGTATCGAAAAAATTAAACATATTAATATCAGCAGGATTTAAATTTACCTTTATAGTCATTATTCTAGTATCAGGGTTGTAAAGCTCATTGTAATAAACAGCCCAATACATATTAAATAAATTGTTGGTTGTTGGATTACCAATAGGAGCAATTAATTGACAAGCTCCAAAATGAAAATCTACTGTATCAGTAAGAGCAGGAGGTATAGATGTAACAGTAGGTATTTCTGTTAAATGGCTAAATTGTAAATATCCAGTTAATTCGTGTGCAGCAACACCATTTTGCGTTGGAACATAATAATCTTGATTTGCTGCTTTAAGACCATTGTTAAACATAATTCTAGGACTATTAGAAAAAGCTCCTGTAACACCTTCCTCATCCATAGTATAAATACTTGGTACAATCATAGCTTGATATTGGAAAGCTAATGGTTTTGGAATTGTTGCTGCAAATGGTTCTGCTATTATATCTTTTTCACCAGTTAAAGCAGTTGCATTAACTTCATTTGCTATTTTACTTCCGTATAGATGACCCTGCACATCTCTTTTATAAACTCTAAAAGCTTCATCTTCATCATCCTCAACAAATTTAAAATTTGTCTTTTTGTCTAAGTCTGTTAAGGGTTTTAGTTTAATTTGTGTAATATCTATTTTTTCTGTCCAATCGTGTTTGATACTCCTAGAAGCTAAACTGATTCCACTCGTGTTGTTAATAAACACATCTTCATAAGGTTCTATAAGTATATTGTTAGCGTTTTGAGGGTCAGGTATTGAGATTAAGTTAAACATAGTCATAATACCTTTTAAAAAATCCCACTGTCCTAATTCACCTCTTAATGCAGTTAATAACGGAACAACTTGAACTGCATTATTTGTAACTGTAATTTTAAAATAACTATCATATAAGGAATGCATTTTAACTTTATTATTATCAGCAGCAAATGTGCTTACATAACTTTGAACTTGTAAATACTCTCCTGATTGTAGTGTAGTAGATACTTGACAAATAAAGGTCTTACTTACATTGTGTGGTATAGCATCATTATTTTGTGCTAAAACCTCTATAACTTGTCCTATTGCATTAAATTTAGCTAGTCTTATATTATTAGAATAAGTAGCTGAAGTTCCTACATTGTCTAATCTTACAAAAATATCTGTTTCAACTTCTAAATTATTTACAGGAGAAGTCCATTTGTAAAAAGTATTATTCCAGTACGAATATAATCCATCAGGATTAGAAACATTTTGACTAAATTTTATATAAGATTGAGAGTTATAATTATCTTCATTTAAGAAAAAATTTGCTGCACCTGCTGGGTGTTGTTGATGAAGAAAACCTTGCACCTCTGTTGCTGCTCCATTTTCATCTGAACCCCAATTAAAATCCATATACAACTTTTTGAAATTATCTGTATTGAAGAAATTACTTGTATAAGAAAATTGATTTGTATCTTGAAATATTCTATCTATTAAATATTTAACTTGTATAAAAGGTCTAAAAGCTTGTTCTAGTTTAGTAAGCTCAGGAACACCAGCATTTGTAGGAAGATTGCCATCAGAAACTAAAATTTGATGAGTCCAATCTACAAAAGGATACTTAACTGTACTATGGTTAGTTCTAAAACCTGATGTACTTGGATTAGTATAAGGAAAAGCTGAACCTGAATCATTCCAACTTAATTCAATAGTATCAAAATCGTAGCTATGATCTAATTCTGTAAAATCTATAAAATCAAAAGTTTTTTCTTCTAAAACTTCTGCAAGAGTAATTACTTCAGAATATAGATTGACATTATAACTTATTTCACCTTCTTTATCTGTTATATCTATAAGTCTTAAAAATCCTTCAAATAAAATAAAACCATCTTGCTTTACACAACACTGAGTTCTGACATAAGGATTAAAATTCAAGCTATTCTGTGTAGTTCTAGTTATTTGAAATATATTATCAAAGATTTGATTGTTTCTTTTTGTTGCAGGTAAATTAAAAGCTTTAGAATAGGAGTGTACTTGTTCGGCTACATTTTTAAAATCATCTATACTTAATGTTAATGGTATATCTTCATCTTCATATATATCAACTATAACTTGACCATCTTGTAAGTTATCATATAAAGTAGTTGGAACAATACCCTGCTCAAATACTGAAACCTGTGCAATAAGTACATTATCAGTTTGACTTGTTGGGTCAGAAAATGCTGTAACAGCAACTACATCATTAGTTGTCTGAGCTGTAAAAGTAAAGTCTACTGTGGCTGGTTGACTCATTGAACCGTCAAATACTACACTTGAAGCAATTAAATTATTTGTACTTCCTTTAAATACACTTAACATAACTTTTGTATCAGGGCTTCCTACATTGCTTATTGATTGTAATTCAATAGTATAATTTTGACCTACTACTAATCCTGATAGTTGTTGATACGCACCTGTACTATTAAATTCAAAAGGTATTTGAGCTTCTATATCCATTATTAAAGTACCTGCTCCTTCTATTGTACCTCCTAGAACCATACTACTTGTCTTATATCTTTTCCAAGTATTAATGACAGCAGGTTGTTGTGTTACTGCATCTCTTACAGAAAGAACTTCATCTAATGATGGACTAGCTGTTAATTGAAGGTCTTGTGCGGAATTAATTGTAGTAAAGTTAAGACCATCAACCATAAATTCACCACCCCAATTAGAGACGTAATTATAGCTACCATCATAGCTTTGTGGATATACTATTAATTGAACACCCATTAGATTGATTGTGTTCTTAAGGTTTTTGATTTTTCCACTTCAAAAGTATATTGAATTAATCTGTCATTACCAACTGTTTTCTTTGTAAAGCTTGAGGTGGTTAATCTAACTGGAGTTACATAGGTATTTAAAGTAGAATCAGTAGGGTCTGTATGGTAACCCTTTAACATATAAACCTCAGGACTATTGACTAATTCTTCAAGCATTGTATTATTATCTTGAGAGATAAAATCAGTATTCATTTTAATCATTTCAGTAGCATTAACTCTAAAAGATTTTTTACCACCTTTATATCCGTGCAATTTAAAAGTGCTTTCATTCCAAGTTCCTGCTAGTTGTGTATAAGTAGAACCTTTAGTTTTTATGCTTGTTACAGACTTTTTATTGAATGTATAATAGTCCCAAACACCCCATTGGTTTAACCAACAAAGTCTAATAGGGTCATATTGTAATTCTTTTTTTACCCAATCTGAACCATCTACGGTTGTAGCACTAGGACAATTTACATATATAGTATATAATTTAGAGACTGGTGTTACATTATTCATAGCTTGTATTGTATAATAACCACCCTCAATAGTCTGAGCAAGAATTAAATTTTGAAAGGTTGTACTCCAGTTTCGTAAATTTCCAGGAAAACAACCAAAGTACATAAGTCTTAATGAAGCGAGAGATTGAGTTAAACCACCTGAAAAAGCTCCATTTGTCCAACTTCTCATTACTACTTCTGTTCCTATTGAAATACCAGCAGCACTATAAAAAGTAAATTTTATCCTATCCATAACAGTTTGATTAAAAATCTCAGGAGTGATAAAAGCAATTGTTCCATAGTCACCATCATTAGCATATTGAGTGTCAGGAGCATTTGTTAAAAATTCCTGAGTAGTTCCGTTTAATAAAAATCTATCTTTCCATTCATAACCAAAATTCTGTCTACTAACTCCAGAGAATGTCAAGGTATCAGTTTCTTTAATATACCCATTCCATAGGGCATAATTTACTGAATTTACCGCTTGACTACAAGGAATCCTAACCACGTTATCATCTTGATTACCTGAACAATCTTCAGCTCCTAAATATTCTAGTTTAAATTGTATAGCCAACCAAGCAACTGTATTGTCATTTCTAGAATATTTATCGATAATATGAATAGCGTGTGGATAATTTATTGTATTAGTGCCTTTAAAATCACTACCATTACCATCCAGTGAACCCATATTATCAGCTTTAACATAATTTTCTAGAATACTACTAAAATCAAAAATTCCAATACCTTTATTGTTAGGTGTTACTTTAAAAGTTCCAATTTTATTTGTAGCTGTCGATAAATTTGGTGGGTCTTCTTTGCTTATATGAACCTCTGCTATAAATTTAACTTTAGTCTGATTAGCTACTATTGGGTCATTTGATACTGCAAATATTACATTTTGCCCAACAGGCATATTTTGAAATTTAGGTTTTTGTTCTATTATTGTTGCCATTAGCTTACTTGTGTTATTGTTTCTTTATTTATAGTGTTTAAAATGTCCTCTGCTACATTGTCTAACAAGTCTGTTCCAAATTGTTTTAGACCTAGACCTAAAGGTTTTTGAAAAAAGCTTAAACTTTTAATACCATCTCTTTTAATTGCTCTACCTATAATATAAGCTAAAGACATATTACTTATAAATCTTCCTGTTTTTTTATCTCTACCTTTGATTCCTTTTTTGCTTATCCATTTAGATAATATGTTTGCTGGTGGTTGTTTAGTTGTATATTTAAAAGGACTAGAAATTACTTTACCTTCATAGTTTTTAAATTGCTGACTCTCTTTTGTTCCTGAAACCCCTTTGTCTAAGAATTGACCATAATTGTTCATATAGAATTGTACAGTAAATCCATTCGCATCTTTTACAACTTCAAAACGAATAGAATTCTCTAATGCAGTTCCACCTCCTTTAGCTTTTTGTAAACCACCCTTTGCTCTGTTTACAACCTGCTTTCCGAAACTGTTTAAATACCTTTCTATATTATCTGTCTTCATTAAATCAATCCTACAAATAATTCTACTTGAGCATCTGCTGATCCTCTTGGTTTTATTTGAATACTTGTAATATTTTCTAATGTACCAAAAGCAGGACTTGTATCAGTCTCACCTATTGCTGTTGTGTCTGCTTGACATAATATATGAGAATTACCTGCTGTTAAAACAACTTGGTAGTTTGTGTTTGTTGTTACTATCGCTATGTCTACAACTTCTGTATCACTTAGATTAGTTACTCTGATATACTTTGTTCTGTCTACGTCTATTGCTCCTGCTGAAGTATATGGTGCTGCTGCAAAAGTTGCAATAGTTGTAACCTGACTTTGTACACAAGTTACTATACGTTCCATAACGTCTACTACATTGTTGGTTGTTACTGTGTTTGTTGAACCTCTTACCGAACCGTTTAGGGTTACACTCTCGGATAATGTTGTGATTAAATCTGCCATTTTATTATTTTTTATCTATTTGTTTTAATTTATTTATTGCCCAATTGATACCACTTGCTCCACCCCAAGCATCCCACATTAGACCACCACATCCTTCTGAATAAGGTACGTCTTTATGTTGTTGATGTCTTTTAAATGAAGCCATACGAGCAATAGTATCTCTGCTTATGTTTTTTTTATCTGCTAATTGTCTTGCTCTTGTCCAACCTATTCTAGTTCCACATTCAGAGCCATTTTCTTCTTTCCACTTTATAGCTTTCTTAGCGTTGTTACTAGCACTTACAGGATAGTCATTATAAGATTCTAATTTAACACTCATAGCGTCTAATTTTTCTAATACATCTTCTTTGTTCATAATGTTATTGTTATCTTAAAAAATCCTATTTCTATTTTATATTTACCTATCTTAAATTTCATTAGTACCCAGCACCTGAATCTCTAACAGGTATATTACAAGTTTGAAAATCATTTTGAACTAATATTCCTATTTGAAATACCCATCCACAACATAAGTTATCAAATCTTTCTGAGAATGGTTCAATTGTAAACTCACCTTCTGTAAAATATAAAGGTTCATTAATATCATTTGCTGCTAATGTTGATTGTTGCTTACTATGTCTTAACATTCCTATAAAGTCTGTACTTATATCTAAACATTGATTAAATACTTCTTGCTCATTGTTTTTTGTATTTACTAATTTAGTTAAATCAGCGTGTTGTTTAGTTTGCCAATCAGATTTTTCACTTACCATATCCATAATAAATATCTGAAAGTTGTAAGTCAATTGGCTTTGTCCTGTTATTACTGACACAGGATTTATATGTAACAATGGAAATTTTTCAAGCTTTTCTAAATTTATATCATAAATATCGCCTACTGATACAGTAGATATTTGCTTATGATATTCACCTAATCTTATTAAGGTGTTAATTACGTTATTGTATGTCTTATTGTTTATCATTTAAATTTACTTTATTCTGCGAGTTTAAATCTGTTTCATAACTTAACCAAGTTAAAGCTTCTAATAAGTTAAGCTTTGTTATTTTTTCTAAGTTTACTATCTGTCCATTTGTTAATCTATACATTACTCCAAACCAAGACCACTTACTTGCAAAGTCTTCTGTTGCTATTGCTTCTTCATTACCATCAGCTTCTCCATCAAATATAATGGCAAAATCTTTGATAACATTTTCCCTAAAGCAAAAAAAAACCGTAAAGCACTTTGTACCTGTTCTGCTGACATCTTTTTCATTTCTTCAGCCCTTATGGATATATTACCATCATAAGCTTCAATAATATATACGTCATTTTTCTTTTCTTTAATTGGTCTATACAGTACAGCCATTAATTCAGGTAAATGCTTTTCAATATCATTTTTTATAAATGTTTCAATATCTGCAAACTCACCAAGAGTGATTTCAGATAAATCAGGGTGAAACCCATACTCTATACCATCTATTTCAATTATCCTTTTTAAAGAACTATTTTGTTTTTGTTGTAACTCAGCTATCTTACTCATTATTACAACTACATCACTTAATGGCAATTCTTTTACTAACTGCTTAGGAATAGTAGACAAAGCTGCTATTGTTGCTTCTGCTTCTTGTGTCTTTGTTCCTTCTATTGAATTTACAAGCTGTAACCATTTTTCTAATGTAACATCCTCCCAACTACTTATTAACTCAAACTCTTTAACTTTTCCTTTTTTCTTGATTTTAACTTTCATATACTATATAATAGAAATTTGTTGATTTTAGTTTACTGTACAAAATACCTACCTGCATTAGGGTTATCTAAATGATAAATAACATTATACCTGATTCCGTCTATTGCGTGATTGTAGTTATCTACATAAAGCTTAGAACCCTTATCTGCATAGACATAATTATTTAGCTCTTTCGCTATATTGGTTGATTCAGGTGTTATAATTAACTCATAATCTTGCATCCTAGTTATACCACTTTCAATAGTGCCTTTTTTAACAGGTTTAATGTTTACTCCTAAATGTCTAAGGTCTGCTATTAGTCTTGGCTCTGCTGAATCTGCAATAATAAGCTTATCACCTACTTTATCAATAATAATCTGAGCAAGTTGATTTGACTTTAATCCGTTTTTATATATATGCTCTTTCAGATATATCTTGTGTTTCTTTTTATCAATAGCTACTTCAACTAAACTATCAGGGTCTACACTAAAGCCAAAGTCCATTCCACAAGATGTCTGCAATCCATCAGGATTAAATTCACCTATACTCCAATTCTCAAATACAACACCCTCTGCTTTATCTAACCATCCACCTAGTATTTTGTGCTGATACTTTTTAAAGTTTCTATGCTGTATAGTCTTAATACGTTCTAGGAAGCTCTTAGAGAGATTATCTTTGTTGTCTAGGTATGTACTATGAATGTAGCATACATTGTCTCTAACACCATTAAAACCTGCTTCTACTCCTTTGTCCTCAAAGAACCTTTTGTATATCCAATGTTCTTTTGTTACAGGGTTTAGTATAAGTATAATTCTGTTCTGCACATCTTTCTCTCTAATACTTAAATCAATAGTATCAAAAATATCTTCATCTACTAATTCTTCTGCTTCATCAAGTACCCAAGTGCTTATACCTTGTAACGACTTTAGACTTGCAGTTTGATTACCTGCTGATGTCTTTATACCTCTAAATAAAATATCTGATTGATTGCCTAAGTTTACAACCTCAGCTTTATTTACACTAAAGATGTTTTCAAATCCTAATAGACTGATCTTTTCTAAGAACTCAGGAATGATTGATAAGTGAGCTGATACCATTGTATATCTTGTAAACAATACTCGTATTCCCTTAGCCATTGTAAGTAATGTAAGAAATACAGTAACAGCAAAAGACTTTCCTGAACCACGACCCCCTGTTATTATAAAATAACGAGCATCAGAGTTGAACAAAGGATTGTATTTACTATTCAGATTCAGTGTCTACAAAGTTTATTAATGGCATATTGATACTCTCGTCATTAGAGGTTACATCAACTCTTTGTTGAGGTTTACCATAGAAGTATTCAAAGAATAACTTCACAGCCCATTGTTCCTTTTTATCTATTCCGCTTTCTAAAGACTTTAATGCCTTTTCGTTCATAGGTGTCAAGTTCTCTATAAGCTTTTGTTCTTCTGCTTTGCTTTTGCGTCCTGCTCCTTTCCTAGCACCGCCATTGTTTATTCGTTTATCCATAATTGAAAAAGATTGATTATTCAATCCGTATAATATAATAGAAATT
>VTLG01005075.1_pt1 | contig 10290 bp, 9 predicted proteins | sample 4694571 | NCBI WGS metagenome assembly VTLG01 (sample SAMN12604809, study PRJNA352737) | marine metagenome | biome: ENVO:00000447; feature: ENVO:00000209|ENVO:00000569|ENVO:01000036; material: ENVO:00002151; isolation source: viral sequences binned using virsorter ... | reverse complement strand
CAGAAACAAATGTAGGATTAGTATTTGAAACAAAAAGCACAACTTCAAGTCCAAGCACAGCAGATTACAAATTTGTTAGTGATTTTTCTGATTCAAATATTACTAGAGGTGGTGCAGCTTTAACTTTAAACTACACTGAAGAGGTATTCATAGATCAACCAAATGCAACTCGAACTGAAAATTTAAATCCATTTTTAGTTGATATATTTGTTGGAACGATTGATTTAGTTCCATCTTCTGACTTTTGGATTGAAGAGATTCCTTTAACTCCTCAAAATATTGAAATTGATAATGCCTTTGATGCAATATCACAAATTTTAGGAGTAGAAGATCGTGAAAATGGTGGAATGGCATCTAGTTTCTGGAATTCACATGAACAAACTTGGAATGGAAGAGATAGTGCGACTTTAATTGGCGAGGATGTGATAAATAGGCAAGTTATTGGAAGAGATGTTGATGTTCAAAGACGAGGAAGAACAACTACTACTACAACTACCACTGATATTCGAAATACCATTAGACAAACATTTGAAGAAAGTGGAATAGAAAGGCAATTTGGTCTTGAATTGAGTGCAGAGGAACAAGTAGTTGATTTGGGAACTAAAGTTGTTGGCATGGATGTTCTTTATAATGTTAGATCAAGAAATATTGAAGTTACTGCAAAGAGAGTAAAACCAAATACAAGATACTTTGTATTCATGGAAAATACTGATTTAACTCAGTTTGCGATTCCTAAGTATCTTCCAATTGAAATGAATGAAGGATCTTTTGCAGTTGGTGAAGAAGTTGAAAGTATAAATTCAGAAACTGATGGTACTCCTAGCATTAAATTTAGAGTTGCATCTCCAAATCATAAAGATGGTGAATTTAATAACCCAACAGAAACTATTACCACTTATCCTCCAAATACTTCTGTTCCTACAGTATACTCAAGTACAAGTACAATATTAAATATTGATACTGCTGATTTAGCTTTAGAAAACAATATCGATCATATTGGTTGGGTAAAGAGAGGTACAATCCTTGCTACTGCTGCAGGAGCACAGGCAACTGTTGGTGACTTAGCATTGGTTAGTGACGATAAGGGTGATTTAATATTTTCATTACACATTCCAGATCCAAAGATCAGTGGTAATCCACTTTTCACCACTGGTAGTAATACTATTAGAATAACAACAAGTTCTGTCAACGCATCTATATTAGATCCTGGTTCTAGTTCTGCAGAGGCTGAATACTTAGCAAGTGGATACCAAACAAGCACTCAAGAACAAACACTTAATATCAAAACACCAAAAGTTGAAAGGGTTCAAACTGGAACAAGAGATATAACTAGAACGTTTAACAGAGAGAGAACTGAAGTTGTCACAGAGGTTGATGTGCGAACCCGTCGATTAGGTGGTGGTGGTGGCGATCCTCTAGCACAATCATTCTTTGTAGACGCAGATGTTTATCCAAATGGCACCTTTATTACTAGTGGAGAATTATTCTTCAAAACTAAAGATGAAGAACTTCCAGTAACCATTCAAATAAGGACTATGAGAGATGGAGCACCAACTAAAACAGTTGTTCCATTTGGTGAAACTAAGATAAAGGCAGAAGACGTACTATTATCAGATGATGGTAGTGTTGCAACTCCATTTACTTTCAAATCACCAGTTTATTTACAAGCTGGATACGAATATGCGATGGTATTATTGTCAACTAAAACACTTGGATACTTGACATTTATCAATCGAATGGGTGAAACTGATTTAATTACTCAAGGATTGAATAGTTCTCAACCAACTCTAGGTTCACTATTTAAATCACAAAATAATAGAACTTGGACACCAAGTCAATACGAAGATCTTAAGTTTAAACTTAATAAAGCAAAGTTTGTTGTAAATACTCCATCAAGTGTTTTACTTTTCAATAGTGAATTGCCTCTTGGTAAAATACTAAAACAAAATCCCGTTACTGCATATTCTAAGAGATCAAAGGTTGCAATAGCATCAACTGTTACAACATTTACTGCAGGAGATGAGGTTACACAATCAGGTAATACTGGTAGAATATTTGCAAGTGGCGGTAAAGTTTCAAGTGGTAATAGTAAGTTAACTATTGTATCTACTAGTGGAAGTGGATTAAAACAAGGACAGTACAATGGAATCGGATTTACAGCATTGACTGGATTTGGAGATGGATTAACTGCAAATGTGTCTGTTAGTGCGAGTGGAGTCATAACTGGTGCAGGAGTAACAATCGCAGCTCAGGGATCTGGATATGCAGTGGGTGATTTATTACTTATGAATCCTCTTGGCACATCTGGAGGATCTGGTGTCAGAGTTGTTGTTGCAAATACAACTGAAACTAATTTACTAGTTGTAGATAATATTAAGGATAAACTTGTTTCTACTGCTGCTTTAAGTCATATTAAAAAATCAAATGGTGTTACAACTACAATTCCTGCAGCAGAAATCACTAGTGTAAACGATGATCCAATTAGAGATGGTTACACACTTAAATTTGATCATAAAAATCATGGTATGCATTCTGGTACAAACAAGGTTAAAGTGGTTAACTTCCACCCAGATACTTTACCAACAACACTAAGTAACGACATAACTAACGAAAGTAGCAGTATTTCATTAACAAGTGGAACTAATTTTGTTAACTTTGAAGGAACTGCAGTCAGTGGTTCTATTGGATCTGGTCATACTGGATATTTACTTATTGATAAGGAAATTATTTCTTATAATACAATATCTGGAAACGAAATTAGTGATTTTGTAAGAGGAATTGATCAAAGTTTGAAATCAAACCATGCAGCAAATGCTCCAGTATACAGATATGAATTTAATGGTGTGTCACTAAGAAAAATCAATAAAGATAATCAGGATATTGATCCTAGAGAAAAAACATTTGATAGTTACTATCTTAAAGTTGCTGATGATAGTAAAGCATTTGATGTAACTAGAACTGGTGGTGGTGATCATGTAATGGTATCTCAAAACATTCCATTTGAAGCAATTTCACCACAAATTACATCAATAACACCCACAGGAACAAACATAACTTCTAGAGTTAAAACAACAGGTGGAACAAGTCTAAGTGGTTCAGAAGCATCATTTACAGATAAAGGTTATCAAAATGTTGCTCTGAATAAATTAAACTATTTTGATGATCCAAGAATAATTGCATCAAAAGAGAATGAATATCGTTTATTATCAAATCAAAAATCATTTGCTTTAGAGTTAACACTTACAACTGATAATGAAGATGTATCACCTGTAATTGATTTAGAAACTGCGAATGTTATTGCAATAAGCAATCTTGTTGACGATAAAGTTACTGATTTTGTAACTGCTAGTGGGCCAAAAATTCCTGGTTCTGATCCAAATACTGCAATTTATGAAACAAAATTAATTAACTTAGAATTTGTTTCTAATTCTTTGTTTGTTCAATTTGATGGTCATAGAGAAGCAGAGGGAGATATTAGAGTGTTCTATAAGTTAGTTAGAGGTGATGGTAACGACGATTATGCAACTTATATACCATTTAATACTAATGGATTACCAGATAAAGAAGTAAAATCAAACGCATCAAGAAATGCGTTTAGTGAATACAAGTATACTGCTGAAAATACTCCACAGTTTACTGGATTTATGATTAAGGTTGTTATGACATCAACTAATCAGGCAAAACCACCTAGAGTTAAAAACTTTAGGTCAATTGCACTTAGATCATTTGATATTGTATAATGGAAAAATACTTAAAAGTTGAATCTGATGTCTCTTTAGTCAGAGATATGGACTCAAATGCAATTGTTAGTAAAAACAAAACCGAATTTGATAAGTTTTTAAAACTTTCTCGTAAAAAATACGAAGAAAAAAGAAAATTTGATCAAATGCGTGGTGATTTGGATTCTTTAAAACAAGATATGGATGAGATAAAAACTCTTCTTCGAAATATTATGAATAAATGATTTATAAATATTCCAAGATAGATTCTAATTAGTTAAATAATGGCAGCATATATTAGTAACATAGTAATTGATGCTGGTGCTGACTTTGACCAAATTTTTAATTTGGAAAATGTAGCAAACGCACCTTTAGACTTGACTGGTTATACTGCTACCTCAAAGTTGAAAAAGCATCCTGCTTCATTAAATAATACAGCAACTTTTGTTGTTTCTTTTCCCAACCGCACTCAAGGGCAAATAAAAATATCTTTAGGATCTACATTGACATCTGCAATAAAAGCAGGTCGTTATAGTTATGATATTTTGTTAAATGATGGTTCAGTTAAAACAAGAATTGTTAGTGGGAGTGCAATAGTCACAGCTGGAGTTACCACAGGTTAAACAATATGGCTGACATACAAGTTAGAGTCGGATCAAGAAATGCTACAAAAGTCGTATCTGCAATTGCAGGTAGTGGAGGAACTTTGGGTGGATTATCAGATGTAGATATATCTAATCTAGCGAACGGATCAGTTTTAGTATACAACGCATCAACTAATAAATTTGAAACAACTTTAGAATTAACGCCAGGAGCAACACAAAATTTAAACATTAATGGGGGAAGTTTTTAAATGGCCAGTATAATACGAGTAAAAAGATCGACTGGTAACTCTGCTCCGTCAACCATAAATTATGGAGAACTTGCAGTTACGATTGCGAATGGTACGCAAGGAAATAAAGGTGGAAGACTATTTGTTGGAGATAATACAAATCCAGATCCAGATCCGATAGTTATAGGTGGTGTATATTATACAGACATGATGCAAAATACACCAGGTACAGTTGCTGGTGGTGCAAATGCTAATAGTACGACATTATCAAATGGATTCATACCAATACTTGAAAGAGAAAATGCAGGACATCCAGGTGGAAGTGCTTCAGGTTTTGGAGAAGTTAGTGGATCTGTGGCAAATATGCCAAGAGTTAATCAGTGGAATGTAGATAATTTAACTTTTGATGGAAACACAATATCTTCTAACAATGTTGATGGTGACATTCGTTTTGTACCAAATGGTTCTGGTCAAGTAATTATTAATGATGATACTAAGCTTACATTTGGTGCGAGTGAAGATTTAAGTATTGAATATGACGAAGACGGAACAGACAAAATTCAAGTAACCAAAGGGCCCTCATGTAAAGGTATTGTTTTTAATGGAGTTCCTGTTGAAATAGTCAATCCTGGTGCTAGTGATGGATTAGTTATTGATAACATTGGTATTTCATCTAATGTTATTAGTAGTAGATCTGGTGGTGGAAATACACTATTCATTGACCCATATCCAGATGGTTTAGATAGTGATGGAATGGTGATAATCAAAGGTAGTTTGCAAGTTGATGGAACTACAACCACTGTTAACTCTACAAATACATCATTAAATGATCCAATAATGAACATTGGTGATGTAACAAGTAAAAGAACTGTTTTAGCAACAGTTGGATCTGGAACATCAGCAATCACTCTTGATTCTATTGTGGGTATTAATACTGGTGATACTATATCTGGAAGTGGACTTCCAGGTGCTGGTACAACCACAATTGCATATTATGGAACTGTGGCAGGAGTTTCAACTGTTTACATTACAGGACAAACAACTGCAGGTATATCAACAACAACACAATTAACAGTCACTCACGGATTTGATACAAATACTGATCGTGGTATTTCTTTCAACTATAATACTGGAAGTGGAGTAGCAAATAACAAAACTGGATTCTTTGGTTATAATGATAGTACAGGTGAAGCAAGCAATGCACCTGCAAGATCATTTACATATATTCCTGATGCAACTGTTACTGGTAACGTTTTAGGTGGAACAAAAGGTTTCCTAGATATAAAAGGAATATATTTCCAAAATGGAGACTATTCAACAGCTGGTAACGGAATAATCTATTTCGATACTACTGGTAAAATGGTTGGTGCTGCTGGCACAACTGCTGGTATAACTACTTCAAACTTTGTATTAACAACGGATGCTAGTGGCATACCGAAATGGACAACAACGATTGATGGAGGTCAATTCTGATACTATGAACAGTGAAGTTGATGTGAATATTTTGATTAATCATTACCATAAGAAATTATCAACACTAGTTAATCAAAATATATTATTAGAAGCAAAAGTTGAATCTATGACAAAAGACTACATGGATTTACAGAAACAAGTGCTTCAATTGGAAGAAGATAAGAAAAAGGAGAAAAAATGAGTAAACCAGCCAGTAGACAAGGATTAATTGATTACTGCCTAAGAAGATTAGGTTATCCTGTGCTGGAAGTTAATGTAGATGATGATCAAATTGATGATCTCATTGATGATGCTATTCAATATTTTCAAGATCGCCATTTTGATGGTGTTGAGAGAATGTTATTGAAACATAAAATAACAAAAGAGGAAAGAGAAACATTAAGAACTGGTATAACTACAACTACAGCAAGTTCTACAGTTGGTATAACTACAACTACATTTGAAGAAGCACAAAACTTTTTACAGTTACCCGACCATGTGTTGGGTGTAGAAAAAGTCTACAAGATGGATAATAGCACTATATCAAGTGGTTTATTCAATATTAAATATCAAATATTCTTAAATGATCTTTATTATTATGGTGCACTTGATTTATTAAACTACACAATGACTAAGACTTACTTAGAAGATTTAAGTCGTATCATCACTCCAGACACGCAAATAAGATTCAATAAAAAACAAGGAAGACTATATTTGGATGTTGATTTTGAGGCAATGTCTGATGATACATTTATATTAATTGATGGTTATCGTTTACTAAATCCTGACGATGTAACTAAAATTTATAACGACTTCTGGTTAAAAAAATATGCAACATCGTTAATCAAAAAACAATGGGGAATGAACTTAATTAAATTTCAAGGTGTAATGTTACCTGGTGGAGTTCAGTTGAATGGAAGGCAAATATATGAAGATGCAATCCGAGAACTTGAAGAAATAGAAAATACACTCAAGACAGAATACGAATTACCTCCTCTAGATTTGATAGGATAATGTCATGCCTCTTTCACCGTATTTCCTTCAAGGATCGACAAATGAGCAAAGATTGGTTCAAGATCTTATAAATGAGCAATTAAGAATATATGGACAGGACGTAGTATATCTTCCTCGTAAAATTATAAACAAAAAGACAATTATGAAAGAGGTTGTTGCCTCTACTTTTGATGATGCTTTTCGTATGGAAGCATATCTTTTAAATTATCAAGGATTTGAAGGTAACGGAGATATTTTACAAAAATTTGGAGTACAGACTACAGATGCAGTGACATTCGTAGTATCAAAAGAAAGATATGAGGATTTTATTGGCCCATTTTTAAATGCTGATAGTCAAGTGCAATTAGCAACAAGACCTGAAGAAGGTGATTTAATTTATTTTCCTCTCGATAATACCATGTTTGAAATTAAATATGTCGAAGGAAAAAAACCATTTTATCAATTGAATAATCTTTATGTCTATACATTAAGTTGTGAAGTGATGGATTATGCTCTTGATGAACAGATTGATACGGGACTTGACGAAGTAGATAAGGCAGCAGTTGAGTTTGGATATACCACAAGACTTACAATGGTAAGTGCTGGTGCTTCCACTGCAACAGCGACAGTTACTTTATCCAAAAATGCAGGAAATATTAATGTTGGTAAGGCAGTTACTAAAATAGATTTAATAAATGATGGAACAGGATATACACTTCCACCATTAGTTGGTATATCAAGTGCACCAAGTCAAGGTATCAACGCAACTGCGGTTGCAATTATGACCAGTCGAAGTGGTCAAACTGGACAATCAATAGATCGTATTGAATTAACAAATCCTGGTTTTGGTTATACAGTTACACCAACAGTCACAATTAGAAGTCAAAATGCTTTTGGAAATGGTGGTATTGCAACAGCAATTATTGCCGAAGGATCAATAGCAACACCAACTGTTATCAATCAAGGTGCTAGTTATGCAAATGCTCCAACAGTCTCTATTAATGCTGTTGGTTTAGATACAAATATTGGAATTGGATCTACAGCTAAGGCAATAGCAATAATTAATACTAAAGGTGAACTTGCTTCAATTAGATATTCTTTCGCAGGTATTGGATATACAACAAATCCAACAATAACAATCGAACCTCCAGATCAAGTAGGTTTATCTACGGGAGATTATTTGTTTAAAGAAATGGTTAAAGGTGTTTCAACTGGATCAACTGCATTTGTTGCTGATTGGGATAGAGATGCCAGAATACTTAAAGTTACTAATGTTTCTGGAAGTGGATTTGCAGAAGGAGAAAGAGTTGTTGGTATTGGAACGAGTCTGTTGGGATCTAATTCTCAGTATATTGTTAAGTCAGTATCTGATCAAGATGAGTATGATACATACAATGAAAATATACTCGTTGAGTCCGAAGCAGACTCAATTATTGACTTTTCTGAAGAGAACCCGTTTGGCGATTTCTAAATAGTTTGGATAAGTCCTGTTTAAGATATGTTAGGAACCTATTATTACCATGAAATAATCAGAAGGACTATTATAGCCTTTGGTACTCTTTTTAATACAATTGACATCAAACATCAGACTGCTGCAGGTGCACCTTTCTCAACTGTAAGAGTCCCCATTGCTTATGGCCCAACAGAAAAGTTCTTGGCAAGATTAGAACAAAAACCAGATTTAAGAAAGAGAGTTGCAATAACTTTACCTCGTTTAGCATTTGAAATGGATGGAATATCTTATGATCCTGCAAGGAAAGTTTCTACAATGCAAACTTTTAAAGCATTTACAAAAGATGGGTCAAAGAGTGCAAGAAAAGTATTCATGCCAGTTCCATATAATTTAAGTTTTAAGTTATATGCAATGACTCAGTATAATGAAGATTCTCTTCAAATTATTGAACAGATATTACCATTTTTTCAACCATCATTTAATCTAAACGTAGATTTAGTAAAATCAATAGGTGAGAAAAGAGATATACCAATGGTGTTAGACAGTGTTACATTTGATGATAATTACGATAGTGGTATGGATGAGAAAAGAGTTATAATTCACACTTTATCATTTACTGCAAAAACTTACTTATTTGGCCCAGTATCAGATTCTGGTACAGGTCTTATTAAGAAAGTTCAAGTCGATTATAATACAAGCACTAATACTCGAAGTGCAACAAGAGTTAAGAGATATGTTGCCGAACCAAGAGCACTCAAAGATTATAACGATGATGGTGTTACAAGACTTGCAGAAGATATAACAAAAACTCAGATTAAATTCTTAGTTCAAGATACGTCAAGTTTAGTTGTAGAATCTTATATTGAAATTGGTAGTGAACTAATGTTTATTAAAAAAATTGAGGATAATCACATCACTGTTAGGCGTGGTGAAGATGGAACAACTATAGATACTCATATAAACGGTGATGTAATTGATGCTGTAAATGCTCAAGATGATGCTTTAGTTGAACTTGGTGATGACTTTGGATTCAGTGAACAACGTTTTGAACTACCAGATTACAGAACTTATAGTCCTACAAAAGGAGTTGACGTATGAGTAAGTTTGATGAAATAGATGAATTTTTGGATGTGGAACCTGTTGATACATCAAAAGAAAATAAAATTGAAAAAGTAGAAAAAAAGGAAGATTCTACTCTTGATTATGAATATTCAAGAGGTAATTTATATTCTTTAATTGAAAAGGGACAAGAAGCACTCAATGGTATTCTTGAAGTAGCACAGGGAAGTGATCACCCTAGAGCATATGAAGTTGCAGGACAATTAATTAAAAGTGTTGGTGATACAACTGATAAGTTAATTGACCTTCAGTCTAAAATGAAAGAGTTGAATAAAGAAGAAAAAGATTCACCAAAAACAGTTAATAATGCACTATTCGTAGGGTCAACATCTGAACTTTCAAAGTTATTGAAAAACGGAGTTCTAAATAATAAGGTGGAAAAGGAAGAAGAATGAAGTCATTTGCAGATTTTAAAAAAAGCATAGCATCAGTCGGTAAGAAGAAAGAGGAAAGAAAACCTCAGAAAGCAATGGATGCTGGTGCAAGAGGAAGACGTATGTTACAGAGAAGAGAGTATGCTGCAAAAGTATCTGCATTTATTCCTGATGAATTAAAAGACCATTATGAGATTGATGAAAGTAGTTTGACTAGATTAAAGAGTAAGTCAGATAAAGGTGGTATGGCTATTCTTTCTGGAAGTCGTGGTGATAAATCTGCAAAAGAAAATCGTGCAAGAGCAAAGCAATTAGATAAAGACATTCGTGGTAAGTTTGGAAAGGGTG
>VTLG01015561.1_pt1 | contig 10291 bp, 11 predicted proteins | sample 4694571 | NCBI WGS metagenome assembly VTLG01 (sample SAMN12604809, study PRJNA352737) | marine metagenome | biome: ENVO:00000447; feature: ENVO:00000209|ENVO:00000569|ENVO:01000036; material: ENVO:00002151; isolation source: viral sequences binned using virsorter ... | reverse complement strand
ATATTAGTTCAACTTGGAAAAGGAGCAAGAGCTGTTTATAAAATAGCTAATACTCCTGCAGGAAAAGAGCGTTTAAAGGAGTTTATGAGTAAGGGTAATCCTTATGGTATAAAACAAGTTAAACCTAGTGATATACCTAAGAAGTTTCAAGACGGAAAGAACTTACCTACCACTTTAACTCGGGATATTTTAAAACAAAAAGATCCGGGAATTGCAACTAAGATAGCAAATATTTTTTCTAGAAAAGGGAATAGAGTTACTAGGAAAACTGAAGGTGTAGAGAAACCCGGAACTGGTGCTGAACCTGTAGGAAAGCTTAGAACTGCACAAAAGAAAAAAGGAAGAACTATTATTACTGCAGGAATAACTGCACCTCCTGCTGTTGCAGGTGGAATAGCAATAGGAAGTAGTTTAAGAAAAAAAGATAAACCTAAAAGAAAACCTTCTGCAGAGTTATTAGATAGAAAAAATATTAATACTGCTAAACCTAAACCTAAACCTAGAATAAAGAAGAAAGATTATTCACCTTCGGGTAAAGGTATAAAAAGAATTACTGTACAAAAAGGTGATAATTTAACAACTATTGCTAAAAGAGAAAATACAACTGTAAGTAAAATAATGAAACTTAATCCTAGTATAAAAAATAAAGATAAGATTAATACGGGACAAAAAATTATCGTTAGGGGGAATTAATGAAAATATGGAACAGAGAGTGGTTTGAGAAAAAATTTGGAGAGGGTACAGTCTTTGACTTAGATTATGGCAAGCTTGCTATACTTGCCCTTTGTATTTACATAGCGTTTATAAAATGAGCAACATGAAACATATAACAGTAATGATACTGGCGTTAGGCTTAATGGGCTTATTAGGTATCATAGTCGTGGATGAATTTATGATGGCATCAGAGATGGGTGGTGAGTTTGATGAGGGCATCTTGGCCTTGTTGAATAATGCACTTGTTGGTGTTGTTGGTATTGTAGCAGGTTATGTTACAGGTAACAGTGGTAAAGGATGTACTTGTAAATGAAAGAGTTTAGAGTAATTTGTTCTCAATGCAGAACATATCAAGAGTGTTCAAAACTAGGTAGGTGTTTAAAACAATGATAACATTTTTTGTTATATCAATGTATGTTGCACTTGTTTATAACTTAGTAGCTTTACTATGGTTATCAGATGATTAGTGCAGTAACACAACTATTAGGTTCAGTCGGTGGTCTTGCTACTTCTTATTTAGATGGCAAGACTGCTGTACAGAAAGCTGAAGCTCAAATAAGAATGAAGGAAGCAACAGGAGACATTGACTGGGATCTTGCTGCTATTAGAGCTACACAAGGTTCTTGGAAAGATGAGTGGATTCTACTACTTTTTTCAATTCCATTAATCTTAGCCTTTACTGGTGATTGGGGAAGAGAAACAGTAGCACAAGGATTTGCTGCCCTAGAAGCAATGCCACAATGGTATCAACTGTCACTAGGTGGAATTGTGAGTGCTTCTATAGGAATGAAAGGTATTGGTAAATTTTACGGTAAAAAGAAATTGAAGTGACCCACATACCTTATCGTCAAAACTACTTAGGCGATAAAAGAATGCCAGTGACAAGACTACGATATAAAAATGCCCATATCAGAAAGAGAGAAAATAGACATGAGTTATACATTAAGTTCAAAAAGTCTAAGCAAACTAGAAGGCGTAGACAACTCATTGCAGAACTGCGTCAAGTCAGCAATAGGTCTGACTAAGATTGACTTCGGTTGCATTTGTGGAATGAGAACTCCTGCAGAACAACAAGCCCTCGTTGACAAGGGTGCTTCACAAACTTTAAAAAGTAAACACCTTGAAGGTCTAGCAGTAGACCTCATGGCTTATGTTGGAGGGAGGGCCTCATGGGAATTGAGTCTATATGACGATATAGCTGATGCCATGAAGGAGGCTGCAAAGCTTGAGAACGTGGGCATTCGTTGGGGAGCAGCTTGGCATATTGATGACATTCGCACTTGGGATGGCACAATGGAAGAGGCTATGAACGCCTACGTAGATCTTAGAAGGAGTCAAGGTAGAAGACCATTTATAGATGGACCTCACTTTGAACTTGCATAATGGGTTTGTGGCTACCAATAATATTACTATGTTCTGCACCATATGCAGAAAGTTGTGTAGTAATAACTGGAAATGAATTAGTAACAACAAAGGAACAGTGTTTTGCTAACTCAGTAGAAAAAGCAAAGATAGCTATGAAAAGTCCTCAAGTTTTTCAAGCTAAACCAATGTGTCAAGTTATACCTAGAATAGTATTACCTGAATCAACAAAAAAAGGAACAGATATCTAATGGCTAAAAACGTAGAAGAGAAAAAAGTAGAATCAGTATCTCCAATGATTAACTTTGAAGATAAGGATTATAAACTAGAAGATTTAAGTAAGACCTCAAAATACTTTACTTCTCAACTAGCTGACTTGCAGGTTAAAGAAAATAAATTAAAGTTTGAATTAGATCAAGTTTTAGCTGCTAAACAAGTTATGACTCATCAATTTAGACAAAGTTTAAATGAGGAAGATAATGAAAAAGTTAACTGAGAAACAACAAAAGTTTCTTGATGTACTGTTTGAAGAGGCTAAAGGCAACCCTGTTACGGCTAAAAAACTAGCAGGGTATAGCCATGATTTAGCTACTTCTACAATTACGAATGCTTTGCAAGATGAGATTGCAGACTTAACTAAAAAGTTTTTAGCTACTACAGCTACTAAAGCTGCTTACTCTTTAGCTGAAGTAATAGACAATCCTACTGATCTTGGTAATAAAGAAAGAATGATAGCTGCAAAAGATGTTCTTGACCGAGGAGGGTTTGTAAAAACTGATAAGGTAGAAGTATCATCTACAAGTCCACTATTTATATTACCACCTAAAAATGAAGATTAGTAAAACTTGGCAATTACCTAAGCCTGAAAAAACAGAGTACGGCTATAATTGGAAACCTGTAGTTAGGGTTGGAAGAGTTGTACCTTTTGGTTACAAACAGAGTGAAGAAGATAGAGATATACTTTTACCTATTCCTACAGAGCTTGAACTACTAGAGAAAGCAAAAAAGTATATTAGACAATATAGCTACAGGCAGGTTGCAAACTGGTTAAGCAAAGAATCAGGCAGAGAAATATCCCATGTAGGTTTAATGAAGAGAATTAAAATTGAACAAAAACGTAAGTCAAATGCTTCAGCTCAAAGCTACCTCGCTCAAAGGTACAAAGAGGCGTTACAAAAAGCCGAAAAGCTCTCCAAAGAAAGAATTGGAGGAGTTAGTAACTCAACCGAAAGTTTACAGTCAACCTGAAGAAGAAGTAAAAGAAGTTATATTTGAACCTAATAAAGGTCCACAAACAAACTTTTTATCAGCAGGAGAACGTGAGGTACTATATGGAGGATCAGCAGGTGGAGGTAAATCCTATGCTATGCTTGCAGATCCAGTACGTTACTTAACTAATCCAAACTTTAGGGGATTATTAGTAAGACGTACTACAGAAGAGTTAAGAGAACTTATATCGGTATCTAAACAGCTATACCCTAAAGCTGTACCTAATATAAAATTTTTAGAAAGAGACAAGACTTGGGTAGCTCCTTCTGGAGCAACATTGTGGTTATCTTATTTAGATAGGGATGATGACGTAACAAGATACCAAGGACAGGCTTTTAGTTGGATAGGATTTGATGAACTTACACAATGGGCTACTCCGTATGCTTGGAACTACTTACGCAGTCGTCTTCGTACTAGTGATACTAGTTTACCTATTTACATGAGAGCTACTACAAACCCGGGAGGACCGGGACACCAATGGGTAAAGAAGATGTTTGTTGACCCTGCTCCTTATGGTACATCTTTTTGGGCAACAGACACAGAGACAGGTAAAACCTTGATGTGGCCTAAAGGTCATAGTAAAGAAGGTGAGCCACTATTTAAAAGAAGATTTATACCTGCTACGTTATTTGATAATCCATACTTAGCAGAAGACGGAGTGTACGAGGCAAACTTACTTTCGTTGCCAGAGAATCAGAGAAAACAATTACTAGAAGGAAATTGGGATGTTAGTGAAGGATCAGCTTTTCCTGAGTGGAGCAGAACCACTCATGTTGTTGAGCCTTACAATATACCTAATAGTTGGGCTAAGTTCAGGGCCTGTGACTATGGTTACGGAAGTTATACAGGAGTTGTCTGGTTTGCCGTTGCTCCTGATGAACAACTAATTGTTTATAGAGAACTTTATGTTTCAAAAGTATTAGCTACAGATTTAGCTGATATGATATTGGAGGCTGAAAGAGATGATGGAACTATCCGTTACGGTGTGCTTGATAGCTCTCTTTGGCATAGGCGTGGCGATACTGGCCCGTCGCTAGCAGAGCAAATGATAATGAAGGGATGTAGATGGAGACCTTCAGATAGAAGTAAAGGGAGTAGAATTGCAGGAAAAAACGAGATTCATAGAAGACTACAAATTGATGAATTTACCGAAGCACCGAGATTGGTGTTTTTTAATAACTGCACAAATATTATCTCTCAACTACCGATAATTCCTTTAGATAAAAATAATTCTGAGGATGTAGATACTAACTCTGAAGATCACTTATATGATGCCTTACGTTATGGAGTTATGACAAGACCTAGAAGCAGTTTATTTGACTACAATCCTGAAACACAAAGAACAGGGTTTCAAGCAGCAGATGCAACATTTGGATATTAAGGATAGATTATGGTAAAAGATATAAAAGAAATGGCAATGGATGCTGAAGAATCTGCAGCAATAGATGATATAGGTGTAGAAGATATTACTGATGAACCTGCAGGTCAGATAGAAAGGTTTATTAAAGAACGATTTAATAAAGCAGAAACTTCTAGAAGAGGTGATGAAGAGAGATGGATACAAGCATATAGAAACTACAGAGGTTTATATAATCCTGAAGTTCAATTTACTTCTACAGAAAAATCTAGAGTCTTTGTTAAAGTTACCAAGACTAAAGTTCTTGCTGCTTATGGTCAGTTGGTAGAAGTATTATTTGGTGCTAGTAGATTTCCACTAGGTATTAATCCTACAGTTTTACCTGAAGGTGTAGAAGATACAGTTAGTGTAGAAACTAACCCACAACTCAAAGAGGCTATAGGAGGCTCAGAAACAGAGGCTACAGACCCGAATCAACTTTTGCCGGGGGAGACACTGCCAGAATTTAGAGAGCGTGTAGGGCCTCTTAAAGACGATCTGAGCGCAGTTGAGGAAGATGTAAAGTTTAAACCGGGTAAAAGTCCATCAGCTGTGCAGTTTCATCCTGCAATGGTTGCAGCTAAAAAGATGGAAAAGAAAATACATGATCAGTTAGAAGAGTCTAATGCTAAGAAACAATTAAGATCTGCTGCATTTGAAGCTGCACTATTTGGTACTGGTATTATGAAAGGACCTTTTGCAGTTGATAAAGAATATGCTAACTGGGATGAAGATGGTGAGTATCAACCAGTATTTAAAACTGTACCACAAACTTCTAATGTTTCTATCTGGAACTTCTATCCTGATCCAGATGCAAACAATATGGATGAGGCAGAGTATGTTATAGAAAGACACAAGATGTCTCGTTCTCAACTACGTGCATTAAAACGTAGACCTTTCTTTAGAGCAAATGCTATTGATAAGGCATTAGATATAGGTGAGAACTATAATAAAGAATGGTGGGAACATGCAATGGATGAGAGTAATGAAGATGATTATTCTCAAAGATTTGAAGTATTAGAATTTTGGGGTTTTGTAGATCGTGAAATAATAGAACAGTACGATATAGATATACCAAAAGAACTTAAAGATGTAGAGCAAGTTAGTGTTAATGCATGGATTTGTAACAGTTGTGTGTTACGTTTAGTAATGAATCCATTTACTCCTGCTTACTTACCTTACTATGCTACACCATATGAAATGAATCCTTACAATATTTTTGGTGTAGGCATTGCAGAAAATATGGATGATACACAAACTCTTATGAATGGGTTTATGAGAATGTCAGTAGATAATGCTGCATTGTCAGGAAACTTGTTAATAGAAGTAGATGAGACTAACTTAGTTCCGGGACAAGATCTTACAGTATATCCGGGAAAAGTATTTAGAAGACAAGGTGGCGCACCGGGTCAGGGAATATTTGGAACTAAGTTTCCTAATGTGTCTGGTGAAAACATGCAGATGTTTGATAAAGCTAGACAACTTGCAGATGAGTCTACTGGTTTTCCTTCGTTTGCTCATGGTCAAACAGGTATACAAGGTGTAGGTAGAACTGCTTCTGGTATATCTATGTTAATGAATGCTGCAAATGGGTCTATTAGAAATGTTATTAAAAATGTAGATGACTATTTACTTGGACCGTTAGGTAAAGCATTTTTTAATTTTAATATGCAATTTGACTTTGACCCAGAGATAAAAGGTGATCTTGAAGTTAAGGCTCAAGGTACAGAAAGTTTAATGGCTAATGAAGTTAGAAGCCAGAGACTAATGCAGTTTATGCAAACAGTATCTAATCCACAACTTGCTCCTTTTGCTAGAATGGATTATATAGTTAGAGAGATTGCTAAGAGTATGGATCTTGATCCTGATAAGGTAGCTAACTCAATGAGTCAAGCTGCAGTACAAGCAGAGATACTTAAAAAGTTTCAAGCAGAAAATCCACCTCCTGCACCTCCACAACAACAAGGACAACCACCTCAACAAGGTCAACCTCCTGCTCCTCCGGGTGGGCAAGTAGAAGATACACAAGGTTCTGGTGGTGGTACAATAGGAACTGGTTCAGTACCAACTCCACAAGAACCGGGATTTACAGGTAATCGAGGACCTATACAATAATGATGAAGTTAAGAAAACTTACAAGCGATAAGGAGTTGTGGGATTCTTTTGTAGAATATATAGATGATTCCATAGCTAAACAACACAAGTCTTTAGAGAGTGCAACTGATATGCCTATGATGTATAAGTTACAAGGTTCTATTGCTTGTTTACGTAGAATGAAATATCTTAGGGACGAATTAAATGCAGATAGCAGATAGGTATAATAATACATCTCCTTTACATAATTACGAACCTATAAGTGAAGAAGATTACGCAGATTTAAAATTTAATCCTGAAGAAACTAAACCTTATACTTATGATTTAAATCAAGAAGATAGAGGTGTTAGCAAGTTTAATATAGCAATGGATAACCTAACGTCTGTTGTGAATACATTAGTACAATTAAATAGTTATGCTGTAAGTCCTATTAGTAAGTTTAGTTCTCCAGAATTAGATTGGATGCCTAAGTATGATAGTGGTATGGAAAAAATAGTTAATGTTGCTAAAAAAGATCCTGTAAAATTTACAAAAGCTGTAGCACAAGGTGCATTAGAATCAACATGGAATTTAGCAACACAACCAGAAGTTGTTGTTCCTGAATATATTGCAAATATAAGTGGTGCTGTTAAAGATCAATTTACTAAAAGTATTGATGACTATCTTAGACAAATGTATGGATCAGAGACAACTGTATTTAATGCTACTGATGAACAATTAACTGAGGCCAGAGGGGCAATGTTATTTAGAACTCTTGAAGCAACTGAAGCATTTGGTCTTACAGCGATTGCACCTAAAGCAGCTAAAGCTGTTGCTAAAGGTGGTATAGATTCTTATCACAAAGGAGTTGATTTTATAAACTATTCTGCTCCCATAGTTAAACAAAATTTATTAAATATAGCAGATGGATTAACAAGTTCTTCTGAAGAAGCAATGGGACTTATACCTATTGGAATAGATTTAGGTCAACGAAATAATACTGCAAAATCAGATCTTGATTTTAAAATTTCAGCTATGATAGCACCTGCTACAAGTGGAGATATAAAAACTGGTACTGGTTCAATGTACAGAGTGGATGGTTGGGGAAGTAGAACAAGTTATCCTGTTGCAAAACAAAAATTAGAAAATTATTTTAACGATTTAGAAGATCAATTTGATTATGACTTTGAAGAAAACTTTACAGAAGACTTTAAAAAGTTAAGTATTTTTCACCAAGAAGAAGCTTTACAATTTTTAGATAATATATGGAAAGATCATGGTTGGACTCTTGGACCAAATAATCAACTTTTTACAGAGATACCAGATAATCTTGCAAGATTTAAAGCTGATAACTTTTTAAAAGGTTCTTTTTCTGATATAAAAAATCCTAGTATTTGGGAATTTATTGCTGCAAAAGCACAAAGACCTTTTGATCCCGGTCCACAATCAACTTCAATTCCGGGTCAAATGGGAGGACAAAAGCTTGGTACAGATGAATATAGTTTTAACTATTTTGATTCTAGTGGTAATCTAAAATCTTTTGGTACAAGTGTTGATCCACCAGTATTTAAAATGGGTGAGTTATTAGATCATAAAGAACTTTATAAAGCATACCCTGAGTTAAAAGATTTAAAAATTAGATTTTTTGACAACACTGAAATGAAAAATAGAACAAATACTCAAGGGTATTTTTCTTATAGTAATCCAAAAGATGATTATATTGCTATTAATTATAAACATTTTGAAGGAAAATCTCCTGACGAATATATGCCTACTTTATTACATGAGATTCAACATGCTATAGAACACAGATCTGGAATAGATATAGCTGGTAAAAATGTTGTTAATTCACATTTAAGAAAAAAATTAAATTTTGTAAATGAAACTTTAACATCAATACAACAATATAATAATAACCCCTCTTTAATAGATAAAAATACTACAGTTTTTTTACAAGGAACTGAACAAGGAAACTACAATATAATTTTTTTAAACTCTAATAATATTATTAATAAAAATGCTACTGCTAAAGAAAATTTAGAAACTAATTTAGATATAAAACATAATATAACATCAGATTATGATCCTAATTCATGGAGAGAGATAGATTTTAAAACAGCAGAAAATCTTTTAAAAATACAACTTTATGAAATAAAAAATAAGTTAGGTAGTAAAGTTACAACAACAGTTGCTCCTGCAATTCAAGGAGGAAAAAGTAAAAAAGCTGTTTTTGGTGCGCCATTTTTTACAAAAGGTATTCAAGAACTATCAGGTGGTAAACCAGAAATAATTAACCCTGAAACTTTTTTTGATCAAATAAATCAGTTAGCTTTTAAATATGAAACTAATATTTTTTCTCCAGAAGCAGGAGATATATTTGCATATGGTAAATCAAAAACAATGTCTGGTTCAAGTCCAGAACCAGAATTAGGTTTAAATATGCAACCAGATTTTTTTAATGCGTACCTTTCTAGTATAAATGAGGTAATGGCTAAAATTACAGAGTCAAGTTATAAAATGTCTTTAGGTGAAAGAAAAAGAAATTTTCCTTTTGAACGTGCTAACTTAGGAGCTAATAAAGCAGTTATAGGTGGATATGGACCTTTTGGTGGAATTAAACCTAGTTATATAAATGATTCTAGAACTTTATCTTTATCTGAATTAGTTTATTCTACGACAGACAAAAATACAGCAACAAAATCTTTAGAAAAATTACATGCAGATCTTGTAAATAGCATTAAAACATCTACTGTTATGAAAAATAGATTTGCTCCTAAAATGGCACAAGCTGCATATGATGCAAATATGAGTACAAGTCAAGTCTCTAAATACTATAATGATTGGTTAAATGCATTTGCAGATTCTCTTTTATTTAGTAGATTTGATCCACATGTTATTATGGGTACAAATGTAAGATATGCACAAATTAAAGAAGTAGGACAAAGTGGTTTAACTGCTAAAACTTTTGCTGATGGTCTTAAAGATTTTGGGCTAGAAGAAACAGCTAATATTATTGCAAATCAACAACAACTTTTTCTTAAAAATTATTTAGAAACTATGAAAGATGCAGGTAAAAATTTAAGTGAGCTTGAGTTATTTAATGAACTTGATAATATTTGGAAAAGTACAAGAATAAAACCTGACGAAATTCAAAATGCAACACCTGCATTTGATGAGATGGGCGATGTTACTGCTCTTTCAGAGTCGCAAAATTATCGTGATGCTTTTAATTTATTAACAATTGATGGCAAAAAATATGGAGGATATTGATGGAACAACAAATGAACTTATTTGAAGAAGGTGGGATGAAAGATGATGGACTTAAAAAAGATCCTATTAGTGGCAATGAAATACCTCCCGGATCTCTAGCTAAAGAAGTTCGTGATGATATTCCTGCACAGTTAAGTGATGGTGAGTATGTTGTTCCTGCAGATGTTGTTCAATACTTTGGAGTAAAGTTTTTTGAAGATCTTAGGA
>VTLG01012093.1_pt1 | contig 10291 bp, 13 predicted proteins | sample 4694571 | NCBI WGS metagenome assembly VTLG01 (sample SAMN12604809, study PRJNA352737) | marine metagenome | biome: ENVO:00000447; feature: ENVO:00000209|ENVO:00000569|ENVO:01000036; material: ENVO:00002151; isolation source: viral sequences binned using virsorter ... | reverse complement strand
GGATCGCTTTAGAACCTGACTCTGAATTTTAAGGGGGTTGTAAATGTCCGATTTTTTATGGGTCGAAAAGTATCGACCAAGAAAGATTAAAGATTGTATTCTTACAGAAGAATTAAAGAATACCTTTACACAATTTCTAAAACAAAAAGAAATACCAAATTTACTTTTGTCAGGTAGTGCTGGTACTGGTAAAACAACAGTTGCCAAAGCTCTATGTGAAGAACTAGGTAGTGACTACATTGTCATTAATGGTTCTGACGAAGGTAGACAAATAGATACCGTAAGAAGTAAAATTAAAAACTTTGCTTCTACGGTATCACTAACAGAAGACGCAAATCACAAAGTTGTTATAATAGACGAGGCAGATTATATGAACGCTGATAGTGTTCAACCTGCGCTTCGTAATTTCATTGAAACATTTTATAAAAATTGTAGATTTATCTTTACCTGTAATTACAAAAATAAAATCATACCCGCACTACATAGTAGATGTACCGTTGTTGATTTTAAAATTGTAAATGGTCAAAGAGTAAAGACTGCCACTGCCTTTCTTAAAAGACTAGAGAGTGTGCTTGAAGATGAGAAGATAGGGTTTGATAAGAAGGTATTGGCAGAACTAATACAAAAATACTATCCAGACTTTCGTAGAACTATAAACGAACTACAAAGATACTCTGTAAGAGGTAAGATTGATAGTGGTATATTATTTAATCTAGGTGAGGCTAACACTAAAGAACTCGTTAAAATACTCAAAGAAAAGAGATTTAATGACATGAGAAAGTGGGTAGTACAAAACCTTGATAAAGAGGCGTCTTCCTTGTTTAAGACGTTGTATGACACGCTATATACCACGCTAGATGCGAAGTCTATACCTCAAGCGATATTGATTATCGCTGGGTATCAATACAAGTCTGCGTTTGTCGCTGACCAAGAGATTAATATGGTCGCTTGTTTAACAGAGATCATGGCGGGTTGTAAATTTAAATAAACTAAATATGAACAAAAGAAACCCAATAGCACTTGATTTGAGAACACCGAAATACAGAAGTAGAACGGTGAAACCCAAAAAGGGTAAGGGGAGTTTTACAAGAAAGAGCAATGGCAAGAAGAACATTATTAAGAAAATGGATAGTTAAATTGAGAATGTTTTGGGCTGATGTAAGAGGTCATCACGGTAAAGTTTGGGACTATGAACCAGGCGATTACTATATGGGTTCTCACAAAGGACACAATAAACATCTTAAAAAATAATTGAAAGTTTTATATTATGAGTTTTAAATTTGATTTTTGGTATTGGGAAAATGTATTATCACAAAAAGATAGAATATATCTTAATGATTATATTAACAAGAATTATGATAAAAAAGAAGACGATCATCTAAAATCCCATAATATAGAAACAGGTAAAAAGAAAAAATTTACTGATACTAAAATTATTCAATTAGGTCGCATTAAAAATAAAATTAATCACATTTTAGAAAACGCTATAGATATTGCACAATATGAATTTGGTTATTATATATATCAACCTGTTGATAAAGACTATATAAATTACAACACATATTTAGCAAAAGATAATGCTCGTTATGACTATCATATTGATAGCTCACAGTCTGATCTTTTTGATATAAAATTAACGTTATTAATTAATATATCAAAGAAACCATATCAAGGTGGTCAATTTAAATATTATTTGAATGACGAAGAAAATGAAATAAAACAATTAAATATTCCAGGAAATGCTATTATGTTAAAATCACATTTAAATCATAAGGTATTACCTGTTACAAAAGGTGAAAGAAATACATTAACTTTTTTTATTTGTGGACCAAAATTTAGGTAAATTATGTACGAATTAAGAGACTATTTAAACGCAATTAATTTTAGTAAAGAAAATTTATTAGACACAAATGACGAGACTTGGGTAAAAAAATATCCACCTTTCGTAATCAATAAGTGTCTTTCCGTTCATTATGACTGTATCGCTCAGGCGAATGAAATGAATGGTTATCACTTCCTAGATAAGAAAATACAATTTCACTTTTACATAAATAGTATAAGAAAAAAGAAGCGATTTGGTGGCAAGTGGTTATCACAAGCCAAATTGAAAAATTTAGAGTATGTAAAAGAGTATTATGGTTATAGTAATGAGAAAGCAAAAGACGCTCTCAACATACTAACTGAGGAACAAATTGAACTAATTAAGAATACCTTATCTAAAGGTGGGAGAACAAGATGAGCGAAGAAGCAATCAATTGGTCCGCTGACAGTATGTTAGAGGTCACAATTAAGCAACCAGATGACTTTTTAAAGATTAGAGAGACTTTAACTAGAATAGGCGTTGCAAGTCGTAAAGACAAAACATTATTTCAAAGTTGTCACATATTACACAAACAAGGTAAATATTTTATCACACATTTTAAAGAACTATTTGCACTTGATGGTAAGAAAGCAACTTTAACAGAAAACGATATACAAAGAAGAAACACAATCTCTATACTATTACAAGATTGGAATTTAATTGATATAGTGGACAAGTCAAAAGCAGAAAACAAAGCACCACTATCACAAATCAAAGTATTACCTTTTAAAGAAAAAAAAGAGTGGAACTTATCGGCAAAATATAATATAGGGAAAAAAGTGGAAGCCAAGGATAATACTGAGAATGCAAGTACCGAAGTTTAAAGAATTTATTACAGAGACGGATATAGGTCGTAAAGATAAACCTATCACTGTAGCGATTGTTACAGTTGCTGATTCAAAAGATCCTAAAGAAAACACTACTGCTGATCTTATATCAAAAGCATGTAAGAAAAAAGGTATTAAGTGTATTATAGTAAATACTAAATCAACAATCATTACAGCAAAAGACGAAGACAAAGGCACACTTACCGTTTATAACTATGACGGCAAAAATGCTGAACATACTTTTATAGGTAGAGATACTGTTTGTATAGTTAGAGGTGGTGCATTAGAAGATGAGGCTGGATTATCTTTAATATCATCATTTCAAAACTCACAAGCATTTATGATGAATACAAGAGCATCAATGTTGACTTGTGATAATAAACTTACAACAGCGTTATTATTTGAAAAATTTGGTATACCTACACCTAGAACAGCATTTGTTTCTAATGAAAATAATATTAAAACTGCTTTAGATAAAGTAGGTGGTAAGTTTCCTATCATATTAAAAACACTAACTGGTACTCAAGGTGTTGGTGTAATTAAGATTGAAAGTTATGAAGGTCTTGTAGCAACACTACAAGCGATGTGGAAATTAGAAGCAGAAGTATTAATACAAGAATTTATGCCAAGTGATTTTGATATTAGAACTTTCTGTGTAGATAATAAAATATTTGCTAGTACAAAAAGAACTCATAGTAGTTATGACTTTAGATCAAACACACACAGAGGCGCTGAGGCATCACCTTATATATTAAGTGATGAAGAAAAAGAATTAGTTTTAAAAGCCGCTAGATTATCTAGGGCATATATGGTTGGTGTAGATCACATCATACATAAAGGTAAACCTTACTTACTTGAAATAAATGGTAGTCCAGGATCAGGCGCTGATTATGAAGGTTATAAACATAGAGATTACTATTCTGACGCAGAACCATCTGGTAGAATAGATGGTGAACAAATGATGTCAAATGTTATTGACTGGATACAAAACAGAGCACATTGGGATAGACAATCACTTATAGAATGTGGTTGGTTAGAGACAATAGATTTAGATGAAGTAGGTAAAGTTAGAGCCAAGTTTGATACTGGTAATGGTTCAAAAGCTTGTGCATTACACGCAGATGAAATAATATCTGATGGCAAAATAGTCAAATGGAAATATGATGGTAAGACTTATAGTAAACCTAGACATGGTAAGAGTGAAGTATTTAGATCAAATGCAACAAATGAACCATCAGAAATTAGACCTACAATATTAATGGATATTACATTTAATGGTTTTACATATAAAGATGTAGAAGTAGGTTTAGACCAAAGACCTAGATCAGGTTCTGATTTACTAGTTAATAGAGATTTAATGAGAATAATGAATTTGAGTGTTAACCCTAATAGAACTTTCGTATTAAGTAAAAGACTAAAGCCTATAGAAAAAGAGGGTAAACCAGACAAAATAGGATTTGAAAAAAAGTAAACTTGACAAACTGACTAAATTATGGTATAATGAAAACAAATAAGGAGATATTATGCAAGATGTGAAAATATTAAGATTGACTACTGGCGAAGATGTAATCGCTAAAGTAGGTGAAAATGACCAAGGTGTGAGTTTAAACAAAGCCTTTGTTATAATTCCTCAACAAATAGCGCCAGGTAAACCAGTGCAATTAATGATGTCGTTATATAACGCATTTGGTAAAAGTGATTCAATCACACTCTCAAAAGATAAGATTGTTTTTATGACTGATCCTAAAGATGAGATACTTAAATCTTACGAACAAAACACTAGTAGAATAATAAAAGCACCTGGTTTAATTACAGAAAATAAAATACCCAAATTATAATGATTACGGTATACTTCATACGAGGAGAGGAAAAGATTCCTGTCCAAGTTGACGAAGGTATGACTTTGATGGAAGCGGCAAGAGACTTTGCCAATCAATCAATAGAAGAAATACCAGCGGATTGTTCTGGTTGTTGTGCGTGTGCAACTTGTCACGTTTTAATAGATAGAAATTGGACACACATTGTAGGTCAACCAAATTTAGATTCGCCTGAAACAGAATTAATTGAATATGAAAAAGGTTATGATCGTATGCAAAGTAGATTGGCCTGTCAAATACAATTAGAAAAAAAACACAATGGGTTGGTGGCACATTTGTTGGATAACCACAAGTTATAATTTCATTTTAAACACATTTAATAGTGTGGTTAAAGGGGGATTAGCTCAGTTGGGAGAGCGCCTGATTTGCATTCAGGAGGTCAGCGGTTCGACCCCGCTATCCTCCACCAAAAATTAGATTATGAAAAAAGATATTATTGAAAGTATCATAGATGTTGGTAGTGGTTTTATTCTAGCCATATTAATACAATTATTAATTTTTCCTTTGTTTGGGTTACACCCTACTATACTAGATAGTATTGGTATTGCGTTAATCTTTACAGTGGTCTCTATGACTAGATCAGCGATATGGCGATGGTACTTTAGAAGGAAAAGAACTTGAATTTTTATAAAAACGTAATTGAATATAGAGGTAAATTACTTGTTCGTGGTATACATGATGGTAAAGAATACAAAGAGAAGATAGATTACTCACCTACTCTTTATGCAATTACTCAACAACAAACAGACTTTCAAACACTTCACGGCCAATATGTAAAACCAATTCAATTTGGTAATATATCAAAGGCAAGAGACTTTAGAAGAAACTATAATACAGATAACGCACCAATTTTTGGTATGGATAGATACCAGTATCAATATATTTCTGATAACTTTCCTGACACGATAGAGTATTCAAAAGATCACATAAAAATATTTACTGTTGATATAGAATGTGCTTGTGAAAATGGTTTTCCTGATGTAGAAAATCCTGTAGAAGAAATACTAGCAGTTACTGTTAAAAATCAATCTAATAAACAAATTATAACTTGGGGCACTGGCGAGTTTAAAACAGATAGATCAGATGTCACTTATATAAAATGTAAGAGTGAGAAGTCTTTAATTATGGAGTTTATGAAGTTTTGGATTAAGAACTATCCTGATATTATTACAGGTTGGAATACAAAGTTTTTTGACATACCATATTTAATGAATAGAATATGTCATATCGTAGATGAGAAAGTTATTAAAAGATTTTCGCCTTGGAATTTAGTTGAAAGAGAATCTATTGTTGTAAGAGGTAGACCACAAACACATTATAGTATTTTTGGTATTGTAATGTTAGATTACCTTGACTTATATAAAAAGTTTATACCTACAAGACAAGAAAGTTATAAACTTGATTACATTGGTAAAGTAGAACTTGGTTTACAAAAAGATGAAAACCCTTACGAGACATTTAGAGATTGGTATACAAAAGACTTTCAATCATTTATTGATTACAATATTAAAGACGTAGAAATTGTTGATGGTTTAGAAGATAAACTAAAACTTATAGAACTTATCTTAACTATGGCGTATGAAGCCAAAGTAAATTATAATGATGTATTTTCACAAGTAAGAATGTGGGATATGTTAATCTATAATTTTTTAAGAAAAGAAAACATTGTCATACCACCAAAGGAAGATAATGTTAAGGAAGATAAGTATGACGGCGCCTATGTAAAGGACCCGTTGACTGGTATGCACAAGTGGGTTGTATCATTTGATATTAACTCTCTATATCCTCATTTAATTATGCAGTATAATATCTCACCAGAGAAGATTATCGGTGTTAAATCCTCTGGCATATCAGTCACAAAATTATTAAAACAACAAACACCTTTATCACATTTAAAAACAGAAGGCGCTTGTATTACACCAAATGGCGCTATGTTTAAAAATGACAATCCAGGTTTCTTACCTAGATTATTAGAGAAGATGTATAATGATAGAGTTAAATTTAAAAAGTTAGAGTTTCAGTCTAAACAAGAGTATCAAAAAACAAAAGACAAAGACTTAACTAAAAAGATTGCGACATATCATAATATACAATGGGCCAAAAAGATTTCTCTAAACTCTGCTTATGGCGCAATAGGTAATCAATACTTTAGATATTATGATGTAAGACAGGCGACTGCGATTACAACATCTGGTCAATTTGTAATTAGATTTATTGAGAACAAAGTAAATGAATATATGAATACAATATTAAAGACGCACGACAAAGTTGATTATATTGTTGCGTCAGATACAGATTCGATTTATCTTACATTAGATAAACTAGTTGAAGCAACTTGTAAAGACAAACCAGTTGAACACATATTAAGGTTTATTAATAAAGTTGTTGATAGTAGAATACAACCATTTTTAGATAAGTGTTTCGCAGAACTTGCTGATTATACAAATGCCATTGGTAATAAGATGGTTATGAAACGAGAAGTAATCGCTGACAAAGGTATATGGACAGCGAAAAAAAGATATATGTTAAACGTGTTAGATGAAGAAGGTATCGTTTATGAAAAACCTAAATTAAAGATTATGGGTATTGAGGCTGTAAAATCATCTACACCTGAAGTTTGCAGAGGTAAAATTAAAGAGGCAATCAATCTTATAATGACTAAAGACCAAGATACTTTACAAAAGTTTGTCGCTGATTTTAGAACTCAATTTGAAAAGATGTCGGCAGAACAAATATCTTTTCCTAGGTCTTGTAATAATCTTGCTAAATATAGACACGCAAATGATGTGTTTATAAAAGGTACACCGATACACGTTAAAGGTGCTTTAATTTATAATCATCAAGTACAACAATATAAACTGGGAAACAAATATCCGTTGATACAAGAAGGTGATAAAATTAAGTTTGTTAAATTAGTAGAACCTAATCCATTTAAGTTTGATGTAATAAGTTATATAACAAAACTACCAAAAGAATTTAAACTAGATGAATATATTGACCACGACACTATGTTTCAAAAAACATTTTTAGACCCATTGAGTTTCATACTAAACTCTATTGGTTGGTCATATGAAAAGAAAGCAAGTTTGGAGGCATTCTTTGAATAGTTTATTTTTATTATTAATTACTTTACATTGGGGTTTTGCCACAGGTAGTTTAATCGCATATAAAACAGATTGGTCAATACCTAGATTTATTTTAATATGTTTATTAATTAGATATTTTTTTATGAGTTATGGATATTAAAAAGAAATACAATATAATATATGCTGATCCACCTTGGCATTTTCAAAATTGGAATAATGATAAGGCACAAACTAATCCAGAGAATCATTATCCTACAATGACAATGAAAGATATAGAAAATTTACCAATAGGTGACATTGCCCAAAAAGATTGTGTATTGTTTATGTGGTGTACCGATCCTTTATTACACAAACAATTACCTATTATTGAGAAATGGGGCTTTGAGTACAAGACCGTAGGATTTACTTGGGTCAAAACAAATAAAAATAAGATGAAAAATTATTACTTTAAAGGCCCAGGTTATTGGACAAGAGCCAATACAGAGACTTGTATTTTAGCAACCAAAGGAAAACCAAAAAGAGTAAGTGGTAATGTGGATAGATTAGTCGTAAGTGAAAGGCGAGAACATAGTAGAAAACCAGATAGAATAAGAAATGACATAGTGAATTTATGTGGTGATTTACCTAGAATAGAATTATTTGCTAGACAAAAAGTAAGTGGTTGGGATTGTTGGGGTAATGAAGTATGATTTGGGACTTGACTCTTGCGTTATTTTATGTTATATTGATATACGGTTTTGTCGTGTGGTTATTAATGAAATGGAATAAAGAAGATGTATAAAAGGTATACTTTACAAGATACTTTAGATAGTGAGAAAAGAAATCTATTTAATGTATTATCAACTTTCGCTGGTGGTGGTGGCTCATCTACAGGTTATAGATTGGCTGGTGGTAAGATACTAGCGATTAATGAATTTGTACCTGAGGCTCAAAATACTTATAGAGAGAACTATCCAAATACGACTATTGTGCCAGGCGATATTAAAAAGTTGACAGGTACATATCTAATGGAACAAGCGAATATTGGTGTTAGTGAGTTAGACATATTAGATGGTAGTCCTCCTTGTTCAGCGTTTAGTATGGCGGGTTCTGTATCACATGGTAAGGGTAACACACACGCAGATGCCTTTGGTAAAAAGAAACAATATAGTGACATCAAAGGTGTAGAAAATGTTGAAGATTTATTTTTTGAATTTTTAAGAGTGGCGAAAGATATAAAACCAAAAGTTATTATTGGTGAAAATGTTGAAGGTTTAACAATGGGTGAGGCCAAAGAATATTTTAATAAGATACAAAACACATTTGAACAAATAGGTTATCTAGTTGTCGCTGATGTTTTAAATGCGAGTTACTTTGGTGTACCACAGGCTCGTAAAAGATGTTTCTTTATAGGTGTAAGAGAAGATGTGGCAGATAAGATTGGTCTAAATTTTATGACAATGTATCAATTATATCCAGAGGCAAATAAAGAACAAACAACACTAGGTCAGGCGATTAGTGATGTTGTAAATGAAGACGAAGAAGAATTAAAATTTTTAAGAGATGCTCTTGGTCCAGATAAGGCTGTAGGAAAAACACTACATAAGATGCCACTTGATCCTGACAAAGTATTAACAGGTATGGATTACCATGAGAAAGGTCATCACTTTAATTTAAAAAGATGTAGTTTAAGAAAACCTAGTCCTACAATTACTGCGATGGGTAATTTTCCAGGTGTTGCTGGTACTTGTCACCCATTAGATAATAGAAAGTTTACTATAAAAGAATTAAAAAGAATTATGTCATTGCCTGAAGATTTTAAATTAACAGGCGATCATAAACAACAATCTGAAAGAGTTGGTCGTATGGTACCACCTTTGATGATGAAGGCTCTCGCAGAGAGCATATATAATAAAGTGTTAAAACCATATAAGGAGTTGAGTAATGACTAAATTTACTTTTGCCGCAAGTAAAGAAGGCTTTGATAATCACATAGATACATCTGTTCGTGGTTATAGTCAATTGTGGGGTGATATACTTTCTTTATCAAAATATTTTGTAGAAGATTATACACAAGTTGTTGATTTAGGTTGTTCTAGTGGTAAACTTTTAAAAGGTATGATAGAACAAAATCAAAAACATATACCACACGCACAATATACTGGTATTGAAATAGAAGAAGATTTTTTTGGTGATTATACGCATGATGAAAATAAGTATCATCAATTATCTTATTTTAGAGGTGATGTTAGAGAGTTTGATTTTCAAAACTGTTCTTTAATTACTTCAATATTTACTTTACAGTTTATGTCACCAAAAGATAGACAAGATGTGCTCAATAGAGTTTACAAAGGTTTAAATACTGGTGGTGCGTTTATCTTTTCAGAAAAAACTTTTAGTTGTAATCCAAGGGTACAAGATATGATGACCTTTATGTATTATGATTATAAGAGACAAAATTTTTCTGATAAAGAAATATTAGACAAAGAAGTACAACTAAGGCATATGATGAAGCCAAATACAAAAACTGAATTGTATAAAATGGTACAAGATGCTGGTTTTGAGATACATACTTTTTGGCAGAACTTTAATTTTGTTGGTGTGATTGGTTTAAAAAAATAAATAGTCATATGGCTATTACAAAACAATCTTATGAACAAT
>VTLG01007400.1_pt1 | contig 10292 bp, 8 predicted proteins | sample 4694571 | NCBI WGS metagenome assembly VTLG01 (sample SAMN12604809, study PRJNA352737) | marine metagenome | biome: ENVO:00000447; feature: ENVO:00000209|ENVO:00000569|ENVO:01000036; material: ENVO:00002151; isolation source: viral sequences binned using virsorter ... | reverse complement strand
TTCCTTTGTATTTTACTTCTGGTTTATCTCCAGGTTTAATAGCGTGAGTGCTTTTACCGTGTTTAAATTGAAATGCTCTTTTAGTGTCAATCATCTTTTTTCTAGATTTTTGACCTTCTTTAATCATCTGTTTACCAGATTTAATTTTTTTTTCTGCACCCTCTAATTCTCTAATTCTTTTTACATACTCATCTGATTTAGTTCTTTTTACACTTCCAGCAACATCTTTTGTTGGTTTAACAGATTTAATATCTGGAGAAACTTTTTTACTTCTCGGTATTGCTTGTACAATTTTATTAGTGACATATCCTAAAAAAGTTTTCATTTTTTTCCTCCGTTTCTAAAAATCTGTGTACCCTTTATACCATAAATAGACGCTACGACAAGGATCCAAAGGTTTGTGAACCATGACGGGAGCTGCGAGAACATCTCGAAGAATAATTTTACTTTGTCCATGGCAGTTGGGTCATCCGATATCACTGCATACGCAAGCACCAACACGGGCAAACTTAAAATTATCAAAACTGCCTCGTCTTTCCAGTCTGATTGTCTAGCTTCTAACAATTTACCCTGGTAAGCTTCCTCACCCTGGGCCATTTTAGTAGCATGCATTAGTTGTGCCTCTGACATTGCCATTTTTGTCTTCTGCTTGTTAGCATATATTTTACTTCCAGCAGAGACGGCTAATTTTATTGCCGATAACCACATATTAGTACGCTTTAGAGTTTCTTTTCTTTTCTGCCAGCATTCTTTTTTGGCCACCAACTGGCATTTCAGGTTTTCCTGTGCCAATAAAGTTAAAAGCCTTGTCAGCAGTTGTTTTAGATCTAGGATCTATCTCAACTTGTTGTTCACCGACTTGAACTGGTTTAATTTTATCAAGTTTTTGCATTTATGCTCCTTTTTTTACTCCTTTTATAACACCTTTGTTCTTAGATGCATAGAATATCTTTTCACCTTTCTTTTTTCCGTATTGTTTCTTCATAGATTTCATAATTTTTTTACCTTTTTTGTTTAATGGCATTAATTATCCTCCGTAATTACCGCTGCTTTTTGCACTCCGGTCTTTGCAAGGCTAACTCCAGCTCTTAATTTAGCTAAATCTTCGTTTTGTTCCATTTTATCCTCTGCAATTTCGCCTTGTTGCATTAATCTAGCTTTAGCAAGGTCGATTTGAGCCTCATCATTCTCTTTTTTACGCTCATTTTCCATTGCACGAAGGTCAACCTCTCTAGATTTTAGTTTTAGAAGAGGGTCAGAGTCAAATTGTGATGTAATTTTCTTCTCTTCCTTCATAAATTCTTCAGTCATTTCTGCAACAAGTATAGCTTTTCTTGATTCAATTTGATTTGTCATCGCTTGTAACTGTTGTTGCACCTGTGGATTCATAGCTGCTTGTTGTTGCAACATCATCATCTGTTGCATTTGCTCTCTAAACTCTAATTGCACCTGTTCTTGTGCCATTAAACTAATATGTTCTAGTATATTTTTTTGAATTGCAGCCATAATCATAGGACTATTTCTAACCATGTTAGTTGACATAAAATTTAAGTGTGCAGTTATGTGTGCTCTATGATCTTGACCAGGAAAAGCTTGGAAAGGTTTACCAGCTAACGCATTTATGTGCTCCATACTTGGGTCCATAGGTGCGTTTGGTGCAGGAGGTGGTAATATTGTGTCAATATTTTTTACACCTATTGCTTCATACATATTTCTATATACTTGATATAAATTATGTAGTTGTGGCTGTGATGTTGCAAGTTGTAATTCTGTTTGTGCCATTGTAATTCTTTGTGACATAGAAAATATATTTGGATCTGCAACTGGCACTACATCTATTCTATCATCAAAGTCTGCTTGTTTAATATTTCTTTGTCCGCCAACAACATCGTATGGATATTCTGGTGGTAAATATTGTGAAACAACTTTTGAAAGTAATTTAAATTCATCTTTCATAGCTGCATAGCATCTTTTGTGTATCGCAGACATAACTCTAGATCCACGCTCTAATAATGCAATTGTAGTTCCTACAGCTGCGTTTTGTTTTGTGTCTCCAACTTGCATGTCAGCTATGGCCGCAAATCTTTGACCTGCTTGAACTACAACACCAAGTAATTGTAATAGTGTTGGTGATGGTTCTTTATATGGTAATGGAAAGAATGCATCTCGTAAACTACCACCTGGTGCGTCCACATCTTTAAACTCACCTGGTTGTATTGGAGCTGCTTCGTCTCTTACTCTAACGCCTCTTTGTTTAAATCCTGCAGGTAAGTTTGCTAATGTTCCTGCATCTAGCAATTGACGGAGAGCCGTCGTTGCCGTACGGCTCAATCCGCCAATCATGTGAATGAGTCCAAAGCCATAAAATCCTAGTCCTGGCAGAAATTTGAAATGGACAAAGTATTGGATCTTATTTTTCTTTAGATCATTGGGCGCATAGTTCCTTCTAATAGAAAGAACTGTTCGGCTACCTTCTTCTACAGTTACTATGTAGGGTAATTTTATTCCTGTTGGTTCGTTATTTTCACCTGTGTCTTGAAAACCTTCTAAATCTAAATTTACATGACACTCTAATAAAGTATAAATTGATTCTGGCTTACCAGATTTTTTTGTGCCATCTAATTCTCTTTCTTTTTTTTCAACATCATTTTTTTCTACGCTGCTTGGTGGTCCTAAATCTACATCAACATAAAAACCATTTACCTGTTGTTTTCGTAATTCATTTTCTGACATTTTGATAACATGAATTACAGATTCCGCATCATCTAAACTTGTTGCTGTATAAGGCACAACTAATTCGTCTGCTGGAACAAATTTAGATACCACTCTACCCATAGGAACATCATAATAAACTTTTTTAAATGTAGAGCCTGCAAGTGGTAAATGAAATAACATTGAATCAAACTCAGCTTCATACTCTTTCATTTCATCCATGATAAGATAATTCATGTAATCTTTAACACGCTGTGCTTGTTGTTCTGTTCCAGGATTTTTTAAACCAATAACTTGTGTTCTAACTGGTCCGTCTGCAGGTAATAATTCTTTGTAAGCTTGTGCTTGAAACTGTGTAACTGCTTCTGCAAGAACTGGGTGTGTTGCACCTGAAGCTCCTTGAAACGGTTCAGTTCTATTTTCATATTTAAATCCTAATAAATCTAATCCCTCTGTGTAAGATTTTTCCCAATCCTTTCTTGAGGCTTTGTAGTCCATGTAGTTATTGACCATGTCGCCACCGATTGGTTCTAAAATATCTTCAGGTAAAATATCTGCTAAGTTATCAAAATGATTTTCTGTTCCGGGGACATTTATTGAGCCAGGTTCAAAGTCTAATGTTACACCACCATCTTCTTCCGGTATAACTTCTATTGGTCCCTTTTCGGGTTCTGATTCCTGAACAGAAACTTCTTCTGCTATCTCCTCCTCTGAAGGGATATCAATTTTAGTTCTAGTGTTCGGGAGTCCTTTATCTATTTCTGCCATTTAATACTCCTATATTTTCATACCATTTTTTAATAGTCCTGACAAGCCTTGTGAGTCAGGATTCATTGATGTTCTTTGTGGACCTTTGTCTATACCACCAGATAATCCTGCAATACCACCGCCTGCAAAACCATATAAATATCCACCTGTTAGTTCTCTCATTCCCGGTATATTAAAAGCTGGATTAATAACAGATCTAAGATTTGCTAAATCTTCTTGTCTTCCTTTTTCAAATTGAGGAAATACTGAACCCATAAATTTAGGTCCTGCAGATTCTAATTTTTGAATGTTAGCTTCTTTCTCTGCTTGATTAAATAAATCTAAATCTTCTGCATATTTACCAGATGAAAAATATTCACTTAACACATCTTCTTTCTTCATGCCTCCTGGTCTATCAACTGCTTCTAAACTTTGATTGAATGCAGTAAGTCTTTCTCGTGCATTTTTTAGATTTTGTTCTGCTCTTTGTCCTGCAGTATCAGCCATCATCTGATCATCAGGTGACATAAAAGGTTCAGGTTGTCCTCTTGATTTTTGTAAAGCCTCTTGTCGTTGTCCGACATCCATTGCTAACTGTGTTCCAGTGTTGATTGTGTTCATCGCATCCAAAGCTTTTTTGATACTACCTATTTGTTGATCATCATAACCAAGACCTTTAAATCTTTTAAACAATTCTTCTTGTGGATCTATTTGATAATCTTTACCTAGAGCATAGTTAAGTAGATTATCACCAAACGCTTCTCTTAAAGTTTTACCAGATGTCAACATATCGTAACCAATCAAACCACCTTCGAAAGCAACGGTCGCTGCTATTGCTGCAGGGCCAAACAAGCCTCTTAACGACAAAGCACTTTTAAGTCCTCCACCTAATCTTAAAATTTGTTTAGCTAGTACCGCATCATCACTTCCCGGTGCTGCTCCTTTTGTGACTATGTTTTCTAATTTTAATCTACCTTTTTCTGCACACTTAGTTAGTCCGAAAGCACCATCGTTATAAAAAACCCTACCGCCTGCTGCTTTACCGCAACCTAATCTTTCTAAATAAGATGCAACTGTTTTAACATTAAATTGATCACTCTTAGCGTAATCTATTGCTCCTTTTTCAATTGTTTTAAATTGTCTTTCAGGATCTAAAAAACCACCACCAACAACTTTACCGTCAAAGTCTGTAATTTTAGCACCATAATTTTTTAATTGTGCTATTTCACTTTGAGTTAATTTTCTACCTGGTTGGATAGATGTTCCTTGTACAATTTTTTCAAGATTTTGAATTTTTGCATTAACGACTGATTTTAATAATTGTAAATCTTTAGTTGCTGCTGCTCTTGCTAAGTTACTACCTGATCCTACTCCTCCTGTGTGATGTAAAACAATTTGTCTTTCAATTAATGCTCTAGGAGAAGTTTCACTAAGTTTATTAAAGTATCTTTCATGACTTAATACATCATTTAATGTAATAACACCCTGGTCTCCTAGTAATTTAGTAATTCCTTTGTCGTCTAATATTTTTTGAAGAAGTTTACCAGGCTCGTCTACTTGTGCTCCTTTTGCTATTTTTAAAAATTTATCAATTCTGTTAAAATCTCCATGAGCAGTCCAGGCTGTAGCATCTTCAGGTCTATTCTTTTTTATACCATAATAAGTCTTATTACCTCCCGCTGCAGTGTTGTCTGTAAAACCAATAATAATACCTTTTTTATTTTTAACTGGTTGGTAGGTCAAATTTTCAAACTTAACTTTATTTTTTATTTCATTCTCATATACCCTGTTCATGGCGTTCATCATCCAACCTTCAGGTGTAGCTCTATCTGCCGCTACAGTATAAGATAAATTTTTATCAGTTAATCGTCTTGCTATTCTTTTATGCAAAGCTCTTGTGCCACTGCCTGGAGCTGCCGCAACCCCATATTTAAAACCATTTGGATTTTTTAATGATTTAAAATTCCATTCTTTTCCTTCAGGTAAATCAAAATTATTTTTTACAAACTCTTGTTGATCTAAAGTAAGTATTTCTGATTTTTTTGGTTTTTTAAATTTAAAACCTCTTGCTATAAAATTACGCATAGGACTAAATATAGGGTTTTCTTTAGTACCTGCTGGACCAACCCTTAGTGGTATTCCATATTTACCGTGTTTTATAAAATCATCTTCTGTTAAATTAAAAGCTTCCATTAATAATTTTTCTTTGTTCGCTGGAAATCTTTGTTGTTTAGAATAATTTTTAGTAAATTTAAAATCATTAGCTTTCATGATTTGTATAATTTTTTGTTTTTCCATTTTATCAGTAAGGTCTAAATATTTATTAGCACTTACATAATTTTTATCTTTTGGATTAAGTTTATTTAAAAGATTTGCGTATTGATTGGCTACTTTAAGTTTTTTTTCGTCTTGAAAAAATTTTTTTACTTGACCTTCTTTTTGTTCGTCTCTAAATTTTTTTGCAGCGTTTAAAGCCTCTGTCTTATTTTTATATTCTTTATATCTTGGAATACCTGCAAAATTAAAAGACTTTCTAACTGATTTATTTTTTGCTTGAACAACAACATTGTAAGCAGTTCCATCTTTATTTAAATAAATATTTTCACCTAAACCACTATACCCAGGTCTAGATCCATCAGCACTTGGTTGCACTAACATACCACCACCGGCCATTGGATTACGGTCCATGAAATCATCGATCGCTTGTCTCTCTAATGCTCTTTCTGGTCTTTTTATTTTTGGATCACTGGCTGTTGTAATTTGATCTTCACCCAGTTCTTCTTTTAAACGCTCTAATACTTTTTCAAACTCGTCCATTACTCACCTAACATTCTAGCGATACCGCCTCTTGCATAGTCATCGCCATAATAACTACTATCTGCATCACCCTGTCTTCTAATTACTGCATCTGATTGAGCCTCAGGATCTTCTGTTATAGCTTTAGCTTTGTCTCTTCTTTTTTTGTTTTGAACAATCTCTTTCATGGTAGGTCCTTTGCCTGTCGCGTATTGTTTTAATTTTGATACATCTGAATCAAGGTCACTAATGCTAGAACCACCTACTTCATCTACCTCTATTTCATAATCATCTGGACCTCTTGATCTTCCAACTGGACCTGACTCTGCCACATCAAATTGTGCTGTTGGTCTTGGATCACCCTCATCAGGTAACGGTTTTTTGTATTGCATTTGCACTGGATCACCAAATACATTGGCCTCGCTTTCATATTCAACTCTGACAGCACCATCGTCTATGTCCTCTGTAACTCGGACTACTGAACCATCGTCAAGTGTTTTTTGATGAATAGATTGTCTTTCAGCTGTTGCAAATTTTTTAGTTACATCATCTCCTTCAATAATAACTTTGTTAACTAACTGATCAAACCACTCTGGTTTACCCGCAACATTATCTGTTTTAATAATTGGAACATTCTTAACACCTTTAACAGTCTTTAGTGGTTTTACAATTTTACCGATAATTGGTATCGATGCAAGTCCACCTAATAATTTTAAAAAAGTTCTTCTAGTCATACCGTCTTTGAAACCAATACGACCACCGTCGGCGTTTAGATCTCTTTTCTTTTTACCGCCTGTCTCCATATTTTTTAATATGTTTTCTAATTCTAAAATTCCCTCGTCTGTAAGTTTTGGTGTATCTAATTTACCAGCTGCACTTTCTGCCATTGTGGCAAGAGTATCAGCCATACTTTCTGCTGTCTCTCTATCAACACCTTTCCTCATCATCTCTGCAACTATTTCTTTTTTTCTCTCCATAGTGCCGATGTCTGATTGTCTTATATTTTTAGCACCACTTAAAATTTCTTCTACCATCATTTTTCTGCTTTTAGCTAAATCAGCTTGCATGTTTTTAATTAAGTCTGGTGCAGCAATACCTCTTTTAATATCAAACTTTTTATAGATGTTTGGATCCTCTAATAATTTATTAAAAGCTTTTGGATTTACTAATCTTAATATCTCTGAACCTGGACGCTCTTTCCCCCTCGGCCCTTTGCCCTTGCTAAAAAATTTTAACATTTCTCTTAATGTTGCAAGACCTTTTGGAAACTGACTTCCCATGAAGAAACCAACACGACCACCTGTTGCTTTTTTCTCGGGGTCATCTAACGCACCTTTGTCATACAATCTTTTCATGTAATCCATTTCATCTTTTTGTTCTTTGACCATGGCTTCTAAAAATTCTTTTGTCTCATCACCTTTTACTGGATAGTAATCTACTTCTGCATCCTCTCCTAAAATTTCTCTGTAATAATTATATTCATCCTCATCTAATTTAGGTCTTCCAATCTCAACTCTTTGTGAGTTGTCTGCTCTTAAATTTCCAGATATTCTTTGTGTTCTAGATTTTTCTTTTGCCATCTTTTGTTTTAAATTATCAACAGCTTTTTTATTCTCTGCTATCATCATATCTCTTAACGACTCTTCTGATGATTGGACTGGCGCTGCAATATCATCAGGACCACCTCTGCTTCCTGGTGGTGGTTGTGTGCCACCAATAATTGGTTTGTTAGGATCTAATTCTTCACCTTCTATGTTAAATACTTTTGCTGACTTTGTGCCTCTGATTCCTGATACATCTGTGTTTCTTATTGCTGCTGCTTCAGCATTTTTAATTTGTTGTAAAATATTTTTTAATTGTTGTTCACTGGTAATGGCTGTCGGATCAATACCATTACGCATTAATAGATCAGCTAATATATTTTCACCTAATGTAACTCTTTGTGGATCTTTTAATGTAATCATGATGCCGTCATCAGAACGACCGGCTATCTGTTTAGCAATAAAGTTTCTGATAAATTTATTTATCATTATTTAATTTCTGTTTTTTTAATTTTCTATTATATCTGCCGGTAATTCCCTTTCTTTTAAAATTAAATTTTAATTGACCTGGAAGAACATTAGGGTCTCCTGGCATTGTTTCATATTTTTCTGTAAATAACACACCTTGTCCTTTTCTAACAGGCATTTTAGGTTTAGTTGAAAAACCTTTGAAAGGTCCTACCATACGAACTTGTGTCGTAGATCCTTTTTTTGTTGGAGTGACACGCGGTACTTTTATTTTTTTATATCCTTTTTCCGCTAACTTGGAATGTTCTCTAGATGATTTTGTAGTAGCTTTTTTAAGAATTACTCCCATTCCTTTTGTAATTATTGTCATTAGTAATAAATCCTTTTTGGTTTCTCTGCCTTTTCATCTACATAATCTTCAGGATGGTCGATCAGACCGCCCTGTCTGAATCGCATAATCGCTTGTGTTGTAGAATCCACAAGGTCATCATGATCGCCATAGGGGAACGCTGCGCATTCTTCTATGACCTCCTCAGCAAACTTTTGCTCCGGAGCCCATATCATACCAGATTCAAACAAAGGTGCAACAGCATTTACACGAGCATGCTTGTCGTTTCCTTTTGATGGTGTAAAGTTTACTACAGGTATATCCATCTTTCTAAGCTCGTATGTTAGTGGTAAACCTGATGCTTTTGCCTCAATAATAACAGTTTCCGGCTTCCAATAAGAATATTGTTCAAGGGCCAATCTCCGTAATTCAGGGAACTCGTACCTGCCTTTGATAGAATCAAGAAGAATAAGATTAGCTCCCTCATCCTCACTAGGATACCAAATACCCCAAGTGGTGATAGCTGAATAATCTGCAGTTTCTTTTTTAAGAAAAGCTGTGTCATAACTTTGTATGACATGATGTAGTTGTGGAATTTCTTCTTCATCGTACACTCGCCACCACTCTCGTTTTAATATTGCACCTTCTTCTGCTGTTGGGTTCTGCATCCATTGTGCATTCCATTTAGCAACAGGTAGTGTTGCTTTTACTTTCTCAAGTTCGTCTTGCTTCCAATACTCAGGCCACACTGGTCCATGGTCCATGAGCGCCGGAAATTCAACCACATGCCATTGATCAGCTTTTGGTTCACCTTGGTTCTTGACCAACATACCTGTAAGATCTTTTGTACTCCATCTAGTCATGACTAAAACAATTTTACCACCTGGTTGTAAACGCTGTCTTGGTCCTGATGTGTACCACTCGTATGCAGACTCTAATGCAGTCTTGGACATTGCATCTTGTTCCGAGTGTGGGTCATCAATAATCAAGAGGTCTGCACCACGGCCCGTGATTGCACCACCAACACCAGCTGCGAAGTATTCACCGCCAGCAGATGTTTCCCATCGTCCTGCAGCTTTAGAGTCTTCTTGTAATCTTGTTTTAAAAATTTTCATATAATTATCTGAGTCGATAAGATTCTTTGCCTTTCGTCCAAAACGAATTGCAAGTTCTGCTGTGTGGGTTGCTTGAATTATTTTTAGTTTAGGATCTTTTCCTACCATCCATGCTGGCAGAAGATAAGATGCAAATTCTGATTTTGTATGTCTTGGAGGCATATTAACTATCAAGCGATTTATTTCGCCCGTAGCTAATTTATTAAATTTATCTGCAATGTGTCTGTGGTGGGACCCCTCTACAAAATCTGGCCACACACATTTGACAAAAGATAAAAAATCATTCTTGGCTTTATTCTGTATCTTTTTTTCTGCATGTAACACTTGAAGTTGTCTAAAGGTCTTTCTGACATCTGCAGGTAATTTTTCTATATTTACCTTATTCAAGTCCATGGTACCAATATGTTTTCAGTATACACGAATGTGTAAATCTTGCAATACAACCTAGAGTAGTGGGACCCCTTTGTACAAAAAAGGGTGGGTGGGGTCTTATTTATTTTCTATTTTTGGATTTTATTTGGGACCCCTCGGCCCGTTAGGGCCGAGGGGGAAAGGTTAATTTGCCCAAGAACCTAGGGCATGTTT
>VTLG01006834.1_pt1 | contig 10292 bp, 18 predicted proteins | sample 4694571 | NCBI WGS metagenome assembly VTLG01 (sample SAMN12604809, study PRJNA352737) | marine metagenome | biome: ENVO:00000447; feature: ENVO:00000209|ENVO:00000569|ENVO:01000036; material: ENVO:00002151; isolation source: viral sequences binned using virsorter ... | reverse complement strand
AGTTAAGTCCTAAATCTGTAATTTTTAAAAATATTGGAATTAAGTGTCATGGTACTTTATTTTATATATTATGATTATAGAGAAGATAAGTGCCAAATGATTCTACTAAAGAATTAGCTTTAAAGCCAGTTTACGAGAAAGCTATAGAGATATATGCTGGAACTCCTGATGCGAATCACAAAGATGTGGCACTTATGCTTGGTATTGCAGAAAGTACCTTATTTAGAATCAGGCGTGATCCAAACTTTTGGGCTGCAGTATATAATCATTACATGGTTACTTTTGAAGGTGATGTGGTAGATGTATTAAGAGCAATGGTTAGGGAAGCTAAAGCTGGTAATACAAGTGCAGGCAGATTAGTATTAGAGCATAGTGGCAAGCTCCAAAAAAATATAAACATAACCATTGATAGTCCATTTGAGAAGTGGCTAAATAAAGTAGAAGGTGGTATAAAAATTAAAGATGCTGAAATAGTTGAAGAGTTGAAAGAGATAGATGATGATTTTAGTGATTTACCTGAAAGACAAAAAGAAAAGGGTACATGGAAAGAACGGAAGGACAATCAAAAGCTACAAAAAGAGCTAAATAAGGAAGAAAGAAGGTTTAAGCGTAATCAGAATAGAAAAGTTATGAGATCGTGGCTTAAAAGGGCAAATGCAGTAGGAGTTGATCCATTACCTGCTAAAAGACCAACCAAAGGTCAGCGTAAGGCGTGGGAAGATAGTATTATACAGAAAGAGAATCAGGCATTGGAACACTCTCAGGAACAAGTTGGCAATAGCAAAACTCCTTGCAAACCGAAAAACCTGAAGCAGGGAAACCTAAAGCCTCCCACTCCTCCCAAGATTTAACTTGACCAATCCTACTAGTACAATCTACACATATCTTTGGAGTACCTACAGATACCCATCTTAACTTTACGCTATCCCCATAAACTCGATCCTGTCCAATTCGAGATGCCTGCATAGTTGCAGATACAACTCCTCGCTTAATGGTATTTCGAAATTGCCCGAAAATTCTTCCATTTGTGGCAAGATCATTTCCGAGTATATCAAGGATTGCTGATTCATCAATACCTGCGTTTCGAAGGACTGCAATTTCTCTTTCAAGCTGTGTAAGGAAGATGTCAATTCCGTAACCAATTCCAAGTGTCGCCCATAAAAGGATGTTCTCATCCTCTTCTTCAAGATTTTGCGTAATTTCTTCCTCAAATATTTGTTCTTCATCAGCCATTATTTTTTAAGTGCCTTACCAATTCTTTTATACATTTGTTTTATAAATTTTTTTTGTTTAGTGCCATATTTAGTGCCTTTAACACTTTCGCTATCAAGTTTAAGTGCTAAAAATTCTCTTTTGGGAACACCAATGCCTTGATTGTGATATATCCCATATTCGTTCATTATAACACCCTTTTCGTGAATTTTTATACTTTTAATTAGATCACCAGTATAATCAAGGGGTTTAGTTTTTGTTGTAGGCGTAACTCTTTTACCAGCCCAATAAATACCTCTTTTTCTTGCTTCAATGCTTGCCTTTTTAAGCGGTCGCAATCCATCTGTTATATTTTTAACCGACATTTCAGCATAAACCATCTTACTTTCATCAACAAGTTCGTTTAATATATTAGGAAGTTTGCGTGCTAGTTTCGCAAAACTAAAGGTTGTTTTAATCTGTAATTTCACGTGCAAACTCCTCTCCCATCTTCTTTGCCTTACGATATATATCTATTTTATCCATAATGGCATCTTCGGCAAAGGATTCTGCCCATTCTCTTGGATTATCAAGAATATCTTTTATATCGCCTGTAAGCTCAATATCAAACTTGATCAGTTCTTTGAGCGACTTGGCGTGCTTTCTCAAATATTGAGAGTTTTTCGTTTCTTTGTTTGTTTGAGGCAATGGTAAGCTCCGCTTGTTCTAATGTTAAATCTTGATTATATTCCATAAGAAGTCCAACTTCGTCTACTAAATTCATTTCTAAACGATGTTTATCCCATAGAATCTGATCTTGTACTGTTTTTGGGTATTCAGGCTCTTTGAAATCTAGCCCTAAATCACTTGGAAGGGAAACGCCAAAGCTAGATGCTATCTGTCGTTCAATACGATAGAAATCCTCCTCGTACATTTTCCAAAGAGCCAAATCATCTTGGTAATCTTCTGTTCTCTCCAAGTCTTTAATCATCATAGATATACCTGAAGGAACTTCACCACCTTGCTCTGCCCATTGTACCCATAAATGATTATTTTGAGCAACAAGCTCTACAATAAATTTTACATTTTCTATAACATTTTCTACGTTTCCTTGTGGTGCAACAATATCATAAGTAGATCCTTCAGGAAGCTCTAATGTTACATCTGATCCAGTTCTTTGTTTATTACCCATTTCCGCACCTGTCATAACTGGCTGTCCAAACATTTGAAAACGTAAACCAAGTTGCATTTCTGTCATAGCAATATTTACGTGTTCATTTGCATTAATAATATCATTTGCACCCTCAACATAAAAATCATCTGTTTGGTTTTCACGATGCGTAAAAACAAAAGGTAAAACACCATAATTATGTGGAATTTCATTTAAAATAACACCATCTTCATCCATATGAACATATTTTTCTGCATCCCAATACGCATATTGTAATTTTTCAACTTTAGATGAATCTCTTACAGGCTGTAATAATGGATATGAAATGGCATAGGGAACGAAGGGATCATCATCGAAAAATACATGAAAAAAATAAATAGGTCGATAATCAAAATAAGGAGTATCCCCCTCGTTCCATACCACTCTAGTTGCAATAGTTCCAACAAGACGTGTCATCCTTTCTATATGTTTCATTCTTGCTGATTTGATAATAGAAAGATCAGTATATTTATCACTAGCATTTCTTGTTGCTCCTATTGTGTAAATTCTTGACATCTTATTGATAAATCTGCGTGTTATATTTACTTCCACAGGAGGAATTTCTCTAAATGCTTGTGCTGAAAACATTTTAGAAATATAATTTGCTGTATCATTACCATTATAATAATCAAGTAATTTTTCTATATAATTTTCTCGCTTTTTAGCATTATGTAACTTTAGCTCTTTAATTGATTCTCTAATTAGATCTATCATCTTCGTATTATATTAACCTCCCTGTTTTTTATCGGAAATTTATTTATAAAAAAATACCTAATCATATCACATCCATGATCGTGGTATCCATCTTTTAAACTTTCAGGCTTTAGATCGCCTGTACTTTCAGGATAACGCAAACTTTCTAAATCTTCTTGTATACCTTTGCAATGTTTATCTATATGAAATCTTCTACTTCCATCAGCACTTTCAATAAATGATCGTACATGGCTTTCACCTGATGGTTTATTTCTTGATGTTTTATCTCGTACTGATTTAACAATAATACCATTTCTGCGGAATATTTCTATATCACCAAGTCCTGATTGCCCTTGTGCTTGCATACCTGCTGGATCTCCAAAATATTCCACCACATTGTAATTTTTAGCTTTAATAAGCTCAATTAAAGTATCTGTTTTAATATTCTCTTCGTGAATTATCTCATCAATCATATTTATATGCGATATGCCACCAACCTTATAAACCTGAAACCAACCAACAGCAGGCATACGATAACCGAAATCAATAGCACAATAAGTTGGAAAGTTAGGGCTATAAGGATACTTGCCAACATCAAGATTACGATCAAAAGGATATACCCTACCTGCAAAACTTGTAAATTTAGCACCATATTCTTGATCGAATACCTCCTTACTCATATTACGTTTACGTTCAATAATAACAGGATTTTGTAATCCACTTGGATAAGAATATTTATTTTCCCATGCTGGGGCAGTATGAGATTCCCACATTGGATCTTTTTTACCTAAAAGATATTTATCATAAATCCAATTAAATCCTTGTGGTGTTGTTATAAATATTGCTTTTCCATTTCTGCGACCAACAGCTGGAGATATATACATATCCCATATATCTTGCTTCATTTTCGCAGCTTCATCTAATACAACTAAATCATATTCATCACCAACTAAAGAATCAGGATTATCAGCAGATAGACCTTCAATGCTACTGCCCCACTTAAAACGCACATATTGATCTTTCTCTGAAGATTTGACAACAGATGATTTATTTGGTATTACCATTGTACGCCATATTTCATCAAATAGTAATTTAGATTTTTTATAGGATAGCCCCACAAGAGCCACTTTTTTATCAGGTAACGATGCAACGAATGAAGCCTCTTTGGCTGATGCGAAAGTTTTCCCATAGCCACGACCACACACAATAACAAAAAATCGAGAACTTTTTTTCTTTGGGAAGTGAAGCAGAGATTGACCTTTGTGGGGCTGATAACCCATAAACTCAAACCATTCTTGTTTATATGTAGTGAGATTTGCTTTCAAATATTATTTTTTTTCAAGTTTTACTTTAAATAATTAGGGTATGTATTGTAAATACTTGCAATTCTAATCTTTTCAAATTTAAGTTATGTTATTCGAAATAAACAACAATTTGAATAAAAGGAGAGATAATGTCCGAAGAAAAAGTACAAGAAAACGTACAAGAAAACCTAGATATTAAGGTAGAGAGCAAGTCAGAAAATGCCGATTCTAACTTACTGCAAGAAGTAATGGCTAAGAAAGCTACAATTAAAGAATTGCAAGCTAAATTAACTGAATATGAAACTGCAAATGAAAAAGCAAGGCAAAAACAATTATCAGAAGATGGAAAAAAAGATGAACTCATAGCTGAACTTAATTCCAAAGTTGATAAATTGGAAGGCGAATATACTCGGCTTTCAAAGTATGAGGATGATGAGAAAACTAATCTTGTTGCATCTATAGCTTCTGATGAAGCGGAAGCAGAAATTCTTTCTAGGGAAAGTCTTTCTACGCTTCGTTTACTTAAAAATAAGATTACTTCCAAATCTTCTGAAACTCCAACAGCTCGTGGATCAGTTGGTAATCAACCACCACCTGATTTTACAAAAATGTCAAAAGCGGATCGGAAAAAGAATTGGGGTAATATTTTAAATCAATATAAAAAAAATTAACCCTACTTGAAGGCTTACCAAAGCAGTTGATAGAGGGAAAAAATAAAAAGGAGAACTAAAAATGGCTCTTACAGATCCTTTAGGTTCTAATATATTAATTGGTGGTGTTGGCGGTAGTTCCGATTTAGGTGCTAATGCAGATACTATCGGAGATCAGTTTGTTCCTGAAATATGGGGGAAAGCTGTTTTAGATTCATTTAATAAAAATACAGTTTTGGCTAAACTTGGAACAGATTTATCTGAACTTGCTCAGCAAGGTGGTGATAAGATCAACTTACCTCATGTAGGAACTCCTATTGTTAAACCTGTTACTCAAAATGCTGAAGTAATTACACTTGATGTATCGGGAAGTGATACTGCAACATCAACGACGCTAACAATAGACCAACATCATGTTGCTCCAATTTGGATTCCTGATGCAGTTAAAGCACAAGCTGCTTATGATTTATTTAGCTTGTATGCAAATCAAATGGGCTATGCTATTGCAAGAGCAGTTGATAATTATGTTGCATATTCTATAGTTTCTAATCTCGAAACAGCTTTAGGATCAGGTGATGGTATTACAAGTACAACCGCAGCAGTCGAAGTAGCTGAAACATTTACTGAGGCAAATCTTGCTACTTTAATGGGATTAATAGTTGGTGAAACAGGTGATACTAATGGCTGGACTATTGTATTATCTCCTAAAACTTTTGGTGCATTAGCCAATCTTGGTGGAAGTTCATTTGATCAAGGTACTGCAAATGCTCCTTTAGGTGCTAACTTTGCTGCTACAGGTGTAGTTGGAACTTTACTTGGTATGCCTGTTGTAATGTCAAACAATGCTTATATGGATGTAGCATCTGTTGCTGCAAATGCTGAAACAGGTACACAAGCATGGACAGGTTTTGATACAGGTTCAAGTGGTAGTGATACAGCAGATGATGATCATTTGATGGGATTTGCAATTCACGAAACTGCATTATATACTGCAATACAATCATCAGGAGTAAAGAGATCATATCAGCATACATATATGCAAGACTTGGTTTCTGCTGATGCTTTATATGGATGTGTTGTTAGAAATGCAGATTCAGCAGGAGATAGAAGAATCATAACATTATATGATAGCTTAGATTAATATCTATATTGTTGACTAATATGGGGGGGGTATTTCCTCCCCCATATATACAAAAGGAGAATAATTTTGGCAAAAGTAACTTATAAATACGAGGGCAAATTAAGACCTAATATGAAAGGTGTTGAAAAAACCTTCGATAAAAAAGATTTAAACCCTGAAAAGATAAACCGCTTAATCAGTAAGGGGTGGATTGAGATGGAGGTTAAAGATAAGCCGACACCAAAACCAAAGCCAAAGTCAAAGGCAAAGAAAAAGAAATAATGCCTGACTTTAAAGCACTTATTGAACAAATTACAGAAGATGAGGGGTTTAGGCAAGATGTTTATGAATGTACTGCTGGTTATGATACTGTAGGAATTGGCTTTGCATTAAAAGACCTTGATTTTACTCCTGATGAAGCTCTTGCTATCATTAAATGGCAAATTGATAATAGTTTAATTCGTATGGGCTTAGAACATTCACAAGAAAAAGTAGCACAATTACTTTCCAAATTACATTTCCGATTAGCAGAAAAATATGATTATTATGATAATCTACCACCTATGATACAATCTGTATTAATAAATATGTGTTATCAAATGGGTGTATCAGGTGTAAGCAAATTCCGTAAAATGTGGGCTAATATGAAAGATAGCAACTGGAAGGGTGCTGCTGATGAAATGCTTGATTCAAGATGGGCTAAACAAACACCAAATAGAGCAAATCGGTTAGCCGATATTGTCAGGGAACATGGGTAGTGGAAACATGGATAGCTATTGCAGAACGATTCGGTCTGCCTTTGGTGCTTCTATTAGGAGCTTGTTATGGAATTGTAAAAATGTTCAACTGGTTGGCAAATGATATGATGCAACAGATTAAAAAAAATGAAGAAAGAATTGAAAATATAGTAGTGAAATTGATTGATAATTCTAAGCTAGAAAGAGAAACTAATAGGCAGAATTTTCAAGCTATACTAAATCGAATGGATGCACTTGTAGATATACTGGTTAAACTTTCAGGTAATGGGCTTAAAAAGTGAGTGATGAAAGTAAGGGTGCAAGATCTTATAAAGGACAAGTTATCGGTGATAGCATGGCTATTACCATCAATTTTAAGTGGCTTTTACAGATTATCGCAGGAACAGCGATAGTCGTTTATGCCTTTTGGAAACTAGAAGGCAGAATACAAGAATTAGAAAGAAATATGGTTCTAGCTCTAAGGGAGATAGAATTACATGAGCAAGAAAGAAAAATCGCTGAAGAACAACATATGCGTGATATGGAAGAGCGTATGTTATGGTACGAAAACGAGTTAAATCTAAACCCATTCAGTTGGGGAAAAAAGAAGAAATAGCTTACTTAAAGGCGATTGAGATAGCAAGGGCTTGTGATAATTTACCTCCAAGTAGGGAAGAGTTTATAAAAAAATGAATAATAGAATAAGTGATAAAACCAGTTTAAATATTAGCTTACCTATGATTATTCAGATTGTAGGTTTTATATCTGCATTTGTTTGGGGATATAGTCAATTAACAACGAGGATTGCATTTGTGGAAAATGAATCTAATAGAAATGGACAATATATTGATGAGATGAAAGCACTACAAGATGCTCCTATACCATCAGATGTAAGACAGGATGAATTATTAAAGATGTTTAATGCAAGAATAAGTAGCATGGAAGCAGATTTAGAATATATGAAACGAAATATTTATAATAAGTGAAGGGAAAATAATGAATAAATTAGCAACATTTTTACAAAAGTTTGCACTTGAATATGTAGTAAAGTATCTTAGAAATAATAAAGCAGAGGTAATTAAATCTGCTAATTCTAAGGTTAATCTACCTATTTTAAATGAAAAACAAGAAGCTGAATTAATGGATGCAATTTATGATGTGGTAATAGATGTAGTAGAAGGAATTAAAAAATGATACCAACATCTTTTGCACCAATGATAATAAAACTGATTATGCCAAAACTAACAGACAATTTGGCTAAGATTTTTAAATTAGATAAAATATTATCATATGTAGAGATGCCAAACGAATTAGATATAAAAGTTAAAAAAATGGAAACTGAATTTAATGCTATGAGAGAAACATTAATAGAAATAGGTAAAGATTCACATCCTCCACAACCATTTGATGATAGAATAACTGCATTGGAGAAGAAAATTGGCAAATGATATAAAATTAGGCGATTATAAGCCATTAGATGCTAATTTAAAGCCTGTGAAAGTAGATGAGGTGGTTTCAGCTCTTGAATTATCATCTGTAGGTAATGGTGCAAGAATTACTGGTGGATTAGAAGTAACAGCCGATCTTTTAGGTTCAAATGCAAAGCCTATTAATGGCAATCCTATAATAACAAATTATCTTACTGTTCCTATTGCAACAACAATAGGACTTAATATAAAAGGAAGTTTTGGTACTGATACTACAGAAGGAGAGGGAATAAATTTTTTACAATCAGATAAAACAATAGCACTTTTTTCAGGTCATCATAATTCTACATTTTTCTATATATATGGAAATATAGGTGCAACTACAGATAATTATTTACATATAAAGGTTGAAGATGATGGGGTTTCAACAATAGTTACTAATGATTCTGATGGAGAGGTTGGTCATTTAGTATTACAACCTGATGGCGATCTTAATTTATATCCAAAGACTGGTACAGTTAAAATTGCTGATATTGATGCAACAAGTGATTTCTTTCAAGTAGCTGTAAGTAGTGCAGGTGCAACTACATTATCAACAGTTGATAGTTCTGCATCTGCGGCTAATTTAACTTTAGATGTAGACGGAGCTATAGTATTAGATTCAGCAACTGGTAATTTTATTTTGTATGCAAATGGAGATACTGATGATCTTTGTAGAATAACTGTTGAAGGAAATGGTGCTACTACTATAGCAACTGTTGATTCAGATGGCTCGGCAGGACATTTAACACTTGATCCTAATGGTGATTTATTAGTGTCAGGAGCTGATGTGAAAATAGATGCTACTAATAGACTATTTTTTGATGGTGGTGGAGATACTTATATTTATGAAGAAAGTGCAGACCAGTTAAATGTTGAAGTTGGCGGTGATAGACTTCTACAGTTAAATGAAAATGGTACTGATGGTAATAATGCTTGGTTTAGAGCATCATGTGCTGGATTTACACAGATTGAACCTACATTTGATGCAACAGATACAGAGATAGATTTTAGGCAAAGTAATAAACAAAAGTTAACATTAACTGCCGATATAACTAATGTCCATTTTCAATTTCCTGCTATGTCAGGTAGTTTTTTATGTGTATTTTTACAAGATGGAACTGGAGGATGGGATGTATCAAATTGGAAAACTAAAGACCAAGCAGGTAATGCTGGTGCTGGTAATAGTGGAGTAGTTTTATGGTCACATGCAGCAGCTCCAAGTTTAACAGAAACAGCAAGCAAGGCAGATATAATTACTATTTATTGGGATGCAGATAATGAACTTGCTTATGGTATGGTAGGAGAGAATTTCTAATGGCATTTAAAGATTCTACACTTACATTTGAAGATGATAAAATAGTTACAGACATGGGATTAGAGGTTATGATGTCATGGGAAGCTCCAATAATGGAGAAAAGTGCAGAATATATTTGCCAAAGCAAAGGAGATATTTTAGAGATAGGTTTTGGAATGGGTATATGTTCTGATTATATACAAGCACAAGGTGTTAATTCTCATACTATAGTTGAGATACATCCACAAATAATAGAAAAGTTAAAAACATGGGCTAGTGGAAAATCTAACGTGACTATTATAGAAGGTGATTGGAATAGTGTAAGTGGACTTTCTACTTATGATGGTATATTCTTAGATACTTATGGAGATATGAACTTAAATAATTTCAAAGTTTTCGCTAATGCTAAAGGCAAACAAGGTGCTAAAGTTACATATTGGAATAGTTATGCAGAAAATAATAATGAACATTCATTTGATAATATTAGTTTTGAAGAAGTTACTGCTAATCCTGATGATAATATGTATTTTAAATCTGCTAACACTTATTACATGCCAAAGGTGGTAATATAATGCCAATCGGAACAGTATTAGCACCAGTATTAGATGTTAGCACAACAGCAGG
>VTLG01017281.1_pt1 | contig 10293 bp, 12 predicted proteins | sample 4694571 | NCBI WGS metagenome assembly VTLG01 (sample SAMN12604809, study PRJNA352737) | marine metagenome | biome: ENVO:00000447; feature: ENVO:00000209|ENVO:00000569|ENVO:01000036; material: ENVO:00002151; isolation source: viral sequences binned using virsorter ... | reverse complement strand
TTAAAACTTTCTTCATCTGCTTTCTTAGGTATTACTCTTGTGGTTTCTGTCATGCTATGTTTAATCCTTTTTTAACTATAGCTAGAGCTTTATCATCTAGCTCATTATCTGTCTGTTCAACTAACTTTTCAAGTAAGTCAACAACAAACTCTTTAAATTTGTCACTTGTAATAAATCTAAGTACAAGTGGTTTAAGTATAGAAAAAATCATTCTTCTCCGGGTGTAACTACTTCTTTTTTAACATAGCGACCATTTTCATCTCGCTTTGCAGCCTTTTTCTTAGGCTTTCTTTTAGCTTCTAATTCAGCTTTTGTTGCAGCAATTTCTCTGTCTGCTATAATCTTTGATAATGTACTCATTGCCAAAATCTTTTTTTCTCTGGTTTAGGTGGTAATAATGATTGTATAGGTACGATGTCCTGACACAGGTGAGCTACCCGTGTATCCGGTCTTATGGTAAAACCTTGACGTTGTAATTCTGCACATTTTAATGCACGTACAAGTTCGTAATCTAATTGCATCTTTTCCTCTTGACGCTTGGCAATTCGTCTACATTGCTCAAGACCACGTTTATCGAGAGGAACCATAAAGTTAACTTGAAAACCCCAGTTTTCAGATATAGTATAACTACTAGGATTCATATCCATATCTTCATTTATTTCCCAAGGTTTTGTATGATTACCCATATAGAATGGGCTAAACGTCATAGTAGATCCGTTACATGATATACTTGGACCGTAGTTCTGACGTGCCGGTGCTCCATTGTTTTGGAACTGTACAGCTTGGTTTGTTACGTTACCTGTAGCTGCTGCCACAGGATTTGATGTATTATTAGTATCTCCTTCTGCAAACGCTGGTCCTACTGTGAGAAGACAGACAGCGATGTAGTAGTAGAGTTTATTGTATAGTTTCTTGTGGTATCCCATTGTTCAACTAATCCAGCAGCTCTAGTTGTAGTTTCTAATGTCCAAGGTAGTGTGGTATCAGTTACAGTAAACACTGCATCTCCACCAGCAATACCAGCACTAGCTGCTGCTGATATATTACTGCCACTCCATGTATTCACGGCAGCACCGAAAACCTGACGTTGCTCGACCTCAGTTATCGTTTGGGTTGTTGTGGTTGTACTATTCATCGACCCTGTAGTAAACTGGGGCGTGACAGTATTAGCTCTTGCAACTGCGGGTGATAACAATGCTAAGAGAAGAATTAGTTTCTTCATGTCTTTGGTTTTTCTTTTTCTTTGTTTTTACCATTACCTGTAGTTAGTCCAAAAGTCGCAAGTGCTCCTGTAAACACCGAAGCCACGAACGTGATATCGGCTGAAGTATTTGACTTCTTAACCATAGGTAGTTCTACATAGTTTAATGTAATAATAAAGCCTGACCAGATAACAACTCCTAGACGCACCATGGCACCTAGTATTTGCATCTGTTCTTCATGGTCATCTATGTTTTCTTTGAGTTTTGTAAAGAGTCCCTTTTTTTCTTCCGGTTTTCTTTCCATTTTTTTATTTTATCTTGTAAGAACTTTTGTATCTTTTTTCTTAGTTTTTCTATAATAGGTTGTGTTATAGTTGTAGCTGCAACAGCTGTTACGGCTGCTATAGTTGTAGGAACTAATACATCACCAGTAGGTAATTTATAAGGTGGAAATGGTGGAGGTAAAGTAGGTGCTGGAGGTTCAGCAGTCTTTATAGGTTTAGTACCTTTTGGTTCTCTCAGATCACTCGGAGGTACAACCAAAGGTACATAACTTGGTACATCAGCAGTAGGTAAAGGTATAGATATTGTTTCTATATTTTTTACAGGTGGAATTACTATGCTAGGTATTTCCATTAGTCAGCAGTTTCTGGTGTGTTTCCTTCTGCTACCCACTTAAGGTACTCTTGGTAATCTTTATTGCCTTCTGCAAATGGAATTACTGCTTCATCAGATTTTCTTTGTATAACATTAGTAAGATTTTCACCTGTAAAAGGGTCTTTTAAAAATTTATAACTCATAATTCTGCCTCACAATGAAATAGTGATGATAATAATTGTTGTGATTTATTACCTCCACCACTACAAGTCACAAGAATTGCAAAGGTTGTAATCGTATGTGCAGTTAGTTGGCCACCGCTATTGTATTCATAATAATTACTTATTCTTGTACAGGTAGGGGCATCACGTTTTTCAACAGCAAACATAGCACTAGCACCGCCAGTGTGATTATTATTACTTTTAGAATCAAAAGAAGTAACCATAACTTTTTCAAAATATCGTTTACATAAAGCAATTTCCTGTGCGAATGACCTATGCTCAAAATCTGTTGCCACGCTGCCTACTTCTAATTGAACACCTGTGATATCAAACGTATTTGCACCATCATACCAAACGTCATTTGTCATGTCAGGTACTCGAGCGTCATTAGCATAAGCACTCCAAGCATTTAAAGTTTTAGTTCCTGTGTAGTTTGTACCAAAAAAAGGAACAAAAGCCATATAAAGTCCTTCTTCATTATTATCGTCAAATTGTAAATTAGAATCTCCGGGAATTGTTTTAGTTATTTTTGTCCAAGTATTATTTCCACTTGCTGTAAAACTAAACGGATAACTTTGTGAAGTACCATCATTAGTTTTTAAATAACAATAAAAAGTTTGATTTGCAGAGCATCTAAACCAAAATGATAAAGTAATATAACTTGAGGATGATGTATAGTCCCAACCACTTTTTGCAAGATCTTGAGATTCTATTTTATAGCTCATACTAATTTCACTATTATTATTTACAGTTAATGCACCAGCAGCAGCAAATCTATATGCTTTTCTAAAACCTAACGCATAAGGTCCTGTATCAGTTGAGTTTAAAGAAATTTGTGACTGCGTAAGTGTATTACCTATAGCAAATTTGTAAAGTGAAAATCTATCTACAGTTTGATACCCATTACCTGTGCTTGATGTACCACGTTGGGCTGCTTGCATAGATCCGTTAATTATTAAATTATGTGCTTTTCCAGCACTAGCAACTGTCTCAAACGTAGGATCTGCTCCGTTGTTTGCACGTAGAAACTTACCATCATTAGATGATGTGCCATGTGGTAGTTTTGCTAGTGTTACAGCTTCGTCTGCAATCTTATTTGTAGTTACTGATGCGGCATTTAAATTACTAGCAGCAATACTACCAGTCCCAATTTTAGCTGAACCGATAGTTCCATCAGCTATCTTAGCATTTGTAACTGCACCGTCAGCTATATCTGCTGTAGCTATTGTTCCGTCTGTAATACTTTTTGATGTTATTTGTGTTAATGCCATCAGTTATTCTCCTTGTAAATTTCTACTTGTGCAAAATTACGGTAAACGGGAATACCATGCACACCCATAGTCCCGGGATCTTTACCTCCACTCCCTGCGTTAGTATAGTCATCTACATGATGAGAGATAACATAGGTATAGTTTTGACCACTTGGAACAGTTACTCGTGTAGCACCATTTGTAACACATGTATGAGCATTTGAGTTATTTCTTGCATATACAGACATTCCTACATCAAATGTTTGTGGATAATTAGCAGCAAGATAATTAGTACCGTCATATCTTCTTAATGCACTTACAACATCGCCTGTATCATAAAATGTTTCTCGCCACTTAATAAGATAGTTACCAGCACCTAAAGTAAATCTACCTGTACTTGTATCTAAACTGACAATACCGTCAGGATCGAGTTCGGTATTCAAAGGTCTAGGATTAGTATCATTATTAGGTATCTGATATGATCCAGAAGTGACATTATGTAATAAAATTGCATATGATCCTAGTCTTCCGGGAGCAGTTCCTGTAACAGTTAAGTTACCGTTTATAGTAGCATTACCAGAACTATCAAGAACTAAGTTTGATGTTCCAGTATTACTACCGTGTGTTATATTAGTTGTTTTTATTGTACTCATGTGTCTAATCCTATAGATGTAACTCTTAGTACTGGTTTTATAAAAGGGTTAGTACCACTACCACCTGTTCCAGAACTAAAACCTGAAGTATACCAGTTAGGATGAGGTAGGTTGCCTGCTTCATATAATTGAGCGTCATAAGAATTACTATAATCTCTAGCTTTCATAGATAATTTTTTAGTAGAATCACCCCAACTTGTATATTGTCCAACATTAGCACCACCTGTAAATCCAGAACCTATGTTTATTACGGATATAAAATTCGTGTACATATAGTCACCAGTTGAGTTTAGGTGCAATAAAGAGTTTACATTTGCTGTATCATCTACAGACATAGCAAAAAAAGTTATAGCTGTTGTATCAACATTTCTCCAATGGCAAGAAAATTCATATATTATCTGAACTGTTCCAGTTGGAGGTTTATAATCGACGACTGATCCAGTAGCATCTGCCCACGTAGTAGTTAAATTTTGTTGAGCAGTTACATTTTGCATTGTAATAGTACCACAGTCTAAGACATGTGAAGTACCATCAGCTAGACTGGCAAACTGTTCAAGTATTCTACGTTTGTAAGACTTATTAGTAATAAGTGTTCCGTTCTCTGCTGGTAATGTTATTGTAAAATCAGCTCCGCCAGTTGTGCTGGCTGGGGCGTCAAGAGATACACTACCAGAAGTAGAACCATTTAATTTTAAAGTCATGAAGCCTCCTTATATATAAGGACTCTAGCAAATAGTTCTTCACTACCAGCATTATTAGTAGCCGCTGAACCAGCTATACCTAATTCTTGGTTAGCACTTACTGCTAGGTTATCAACAAATACTTGGATCTTAAATGTCTTAGCTGATGTAATAGTGATACGTGCATCCCCGTCTGGTTGTATCATAACATGAGCAGTTGAGTTTTGAGCAAAACAATTTTGACTATGTTTAACTACTGAACTATCAGTTACATTATATAATCTACTTTGACATCTGTCTACTTCAAAAAACGTACTACCCCAATTTATATAATACGTACCAGCTTGTAAAGTAAATTGATTATTATTTAAACTTACAATACTATCAGGATCAGTATAAATACGAGTTAATATTTTATCAGTCCATGTATCTGCTGTTGTAATAGCTTGACCATTTGTACCATGAGCTTCATAGTGTTCTATAATTGCAAGACTACGAAATAAAGGTCTTGCACTTGTGGCTAGTGTATCAGTTGTCACACTGCCAGTTGGGAGCCCACCAGCTGTAATTCCAGAGATGGTCCCGTTTCCATTAATTGTTATTGGCATAATTAAACGATTACCCAGTTTTCACCATCTCCGACTGTTACTGTTATGCCACTGTTTATAGTTACAGGACCGACAGTTAAGCAGTTATGGTTGTTTGTTATTGTTTTGTTTGCAGTTATTGTCTGCGGCATCTCAAAGAACGGAGTTGTTAACTTTAACTCAGGTGCAGTTACTGTTACACCAGCGTTGTTAGCAACAGCCACTGAAGACGATCCGTTTGCTATTGAAGTGCTATCTATTGCTGTTGTAGAGGTGTTTGTTACTTGACCTCTATCGTTGACTGTAATTATAGGAATAGCAGTGCTTGATCCGACAGTTCCAGCTGAAACTCCGGTAACTCCTATCTTAGCTGTAGTTACTGCACCACTTTGTAGTTTAGCAGTAGATACTGTATTATCAGCTGGTACCTGTATAGTTGTACTTGATCCTATAAGTATTGCAAAGACTGTCGAACCACTTGGTGGTGCAGTTGCAAATCGAATAGTATCTGAATCAGTTAAGTAGAATCCTTCACCTGACGCATCATAAGAACCTGAGTTAGGTTTCTGTACAACACCATTAAGTACTAATAATATTTGAAATACTGTTGTAACACTTGTAGCACTACCACTTGTAGTTCCTTCTTTTAAATCAAAGCTTGTATTAGAACCATTAAAAGTAGCAGCATTAGTTGTGCCAGCATCTGTTAATACTAAAAATTTAAAATCACCTGTAGATGTAACTTCTCCCCATGCAGATCCATCATAGACCTTCATCTTATTAGCATCAGTATTAAAGAATAAGTCACCTTCATCATTTGCTGAAGTAGGGTCACTTGATCCAATACGATACCTAGCTTGGAAGTCGTTTATGTCATCACTAAGTTGTTTAATATCATCTTCTTTACCAAGTATTTTATGGTAGTTATATACCTGTCCTGATCCTGTAGAGCTGACCATTAAGCCAACACCAGCTACCAGAGTTTCATTGTTTAAACTAGATGGAGCATTATTAATAGTAACTTGGCTTCCACCTACAGTTCTAGCTGTAGTACTTGTACCTGATCCATTAAATACAACACCAGCCTTTGCCCCTGCTCCGCTTGAAATAACACCCGCATCAGATATAGATATAACTACACCATTAGCTGGTTGTGTATTAGGAAATGCTTGCTCTGTTGCTATAACTTCAAGACCACCAAGAGGTGCTATCTGACCAGCTACGTAAGAAACAACAGCAGCAGATGTAGGATAACTATCATTAGTATTAGTTATACTTGTCTGCTTAGTCATGCCATCAACGATGTTAAGATCATTGATATCAGCAGTCAAAGTTTGTGCTTCGGCAAGTTTAGATGCTGTAGCAGCTCTCATACCAGCTAAGGTAGTAAGCTCTGCATCTTCTATTTTAGCTGTAGTTACTGCATTATCTGCTATCTTAGCTGCTGTAACTTGAGCGTCTCTGATATGTTCAGTGTCAATACTACCATCAGTATAGTGCTCAGAATCTATTGCATTATCTGCAATCTGTGCACCAGTAACTGAGTCTGTTCCTAGTTTAGCAGTTGTAATATTCCCATCTAATATTTTAGCTGTAGTTACATTATTATCTGCTATTTTAGCTGTAGTTATTTGGTCATCTGCGATATGTACTGTATCAATACTACCATCAACCAGATGTTCTGAGTTTATGGAGTCGTCAGCAATCTTTGTACCATTTACAGCATCAGTTTCAATCTCACTTGTACCTATAGTACCGCTAGATGCTGCTGTAATTCTACCTTGTGCATCTATTGTTATATCAGCAGTGGTATAAGATCCAGCAGTAACAGCTGTGTTTGCAAGTTTATCTGCTGTAACTGCATCATTAACAATAGCAGCAGTGTCTACAGCATCATTAGCTAATTCACTAGCTGTTACTGCATCAGCAGCTATCTGTGTTGCTGTAATAGTGTCGTTAACTAGCTTGCCACCTGTAATAGTAGTATCGGCTATATCACCGTCTACAATAGTACCGTCAGCAATAATAGTTGATGTAACAGTTCCTGTATCAGCTGAAGTTATAACTGTACCTGTTCTATTAGGTAAAGTTATAGTTCTATCAGCTGTAGGGTTTTCGACTGTTAATGTAGTTTCAAAATCGTTAGCAGTAGACCCTTCAAATACGACGTCAGCGTTCGCATCAAAGTTAAGGTTACCAACCATGGTACCACCCAAAGAACTAAGATAACGACCATTAACTTCTTGTGTAACATATAAGTTCTGCGTAAAGTTTTCGTTAAGATCCTCTGACTTTATAGCAGAACCAGCATAGAATGTAGCTGTTAGGTTGTCAATACCTGTCTCTCTAAATATTTTGATTTGGGCTCCGTCTGATGGAGCAGTATTAAATTGTACTGTCGTTGCATTGGCTAATGTAAAAGCCGTTGTATCGACTGCATCTATAGACGCTTTTATGTCTGATGCCTTAAGATATGGAAATGTGAAAGAGTAATTGGTGGTGGAACCATCACCCGTATAAGAGTTTTGTGTAACAGCCATGTGCTTTAGTTACTTCCGTGTTCAATAAGTTTTCTTGTTTCTAAATCCCTCTTTTGTATGGTGGATGCTTCATCTACATTACCTAACTTCATTTCTTGATTTACAAGTTGAGCGTTAATAATAGACTGTTCAATGTTAGGATTCTCGCTAAGGTATCTATCCTCTGCAAGTTTTTGAGCTTCACGTATTAGTGTATTTAGCTCTTGATGTATAGGTAACAATTCAGTTTTAAGTCTAATGCTTTCATCATTTCTATTTAGACTAGATCGTCTAAACTGACGTAGACTTTTAATTTCTTTCTGATACCTTTTACTTTTCATCAGGCGTTCAACTTGTTTAAATAATTGTTGCTCACCTATGTATTTGTTTATCTGTTCTCTATCTTCTGGCTTCCATTCATATGATCCAGATGTATCTTTTTTAAGCATACTTAAACCACTATAACGTATATCACGTAAGAAAACACGCCATGGTTCGTTTGTACCACTAACCTTGATAGGACTTAGTGAATTTAGTACACGTAGTATTGGGTTATCAATATCGTTAAGTGCATCACCTGTCCAGATATCAATCTGATCTGGTAATGTATTTCTAAACCCGGGTAATCTATTCGCTACAAACTCCATAACTTCGCCAGATAAATCTTTCTGTGCAGAATCTATAGCTTTAGCAAGTACACCTAATGATCCACTAGCTGGTATCCAAGATGTTTGACCAGCTCCTAGCTGTGCCCATGCACGTTCATTACCGTTAAGTGCATCGAATAAAGGCTCGATCATAGTTAATGGTGACTCATTTAAGAATGTAGCACCAATAGTCCATGTAGCTTTTGACACAAAGTTTTCTAACATATGCTCATCCATGTCAGTTGCATAGTATGCAAGATCTCCCATGAGTGTAAGTATATGTTCAATACCAATAAGCCCTTTAAAACTATACCAGTTATCACCAATACGTATAGTCTTAGGTTCGTAACCCATCTCATCTCTTTCTTTGTTACGTCTAGATGCGTTGTAATGTCCGTTACCTCTGATGTTACCACCCATAGCATAGCCATATAATGTAGCTGCAAGCATACTACTAAACGCTTGTCTACCTACATATTCAGACTGTATCTGTTTAAAGATAGCATCTGCAAATGGTTCTTTACTTGCGTCTATACCATGTTCTAAAAGTGCTGCTGATATCTCGTCTGCTGATTTAGCATATATAGTCTTACCGTATTTATTAATACCCGGTATTAAACTGATAGGTGTCCAAGATAGTGCAGCTTTTACATAGTTAGATGCTGTACGTGGGAACGCTAGTAACTCTTTGAGTATAGGATATGCTGTAGTAGCTTCTGTAAGATAGCTAGCAATACCATCATCTAGGTTAAGTTGTATCTCACCAGAGAATGATCGTAATACCTGATCTTTAACTAATCCATTTTCATCAAAGAAGTTTTTATAATGTTTCTTTTCAGCTTCAAAGATTTTCTTCCAGTCTGCAAAACCATACTCACTAAACACATCTTCATACGCTTTTACACGTGAATAATAATGTGCGTTGTGTGTGTTAGTAAATACATCAGGAAATATCATAGCTGTCATACCATAACGCAGACCCTTCATTTTAGACATCTGAGTTAAAGTAGCTGCTGTTTTAAGCTGATATGCTCTACCCCAGTTACCATCCTTTTCATATAACTTTGCAACATCTTCCATGATGTCCCAAGCCTTGTCTGTTTTAAATACATAATCTTTACGAAATGCACTTAACATAGCAGTAGGATCTTGGTTAACTTTCTTCATCATCTGAAACGCATCACTTAACGCACGTCTGTTAGTTTCCCAGATAGCTCCATTATAATAGATAGTTCTAAGTACACCATCCATATCACCTTGTATAGCATGACCTAGTACAGCTGTGATAGGTCTAAGTATAAGCTGTGATCCGTTACCTATACCAGCTCTAAATGCTGATATACCAGACAACATATTATTATATCTTACACCCCATGCACCCTTAGCAAACAAGTTCATGTTTTTAGGATCAGGACTTTTAAGTAGTCCAAGTGGTGTTATCTGATCTGCTGCCCACTTATATAGTTTAGCAAGACTATCTACGTCACCATTCGTATGTGCATATGCGTCAATTAACGGACGTAAAGCTTGTGGATTAGTTTTACGTAGTTGTTTCAGCTCTTTTGTAAATCGTTTATTCTTAGCATGTATAGCATTTTCAGCAGCTTTAAACTCATCTAAAAGTATGTCGATACCTTCTTGTGCAGTACGAGGAGGCATCTGGTCAAACCAGTTTTTATTACGTAGTGACCAACCAGATAAATATTTATTAAGAGCATACTCATCCATTAAAAATTCTAGCTTATCTATGATGATATCCATAGCACGGTTATCATCTATAAACGGAGCCATTTCAGTTACAGCTTGTGAGATAGTAGCAGCTTCTCTACCTAGAGTATCCATCACTCTACCAGATGATGCTGTAACTTCTCTACCTAAAAATCTGTCAACAAGATCACGCATAGCAAACGCTGCTGCTCTTGCCTGATCTTCGTTTA
>VTLG01001607.1_pt1 | contig 10293 bp, 10 predicted proteins | sample 4694571 | NCBI WGS metagenome assembly VTLG01 (sample SAMN12604809, study PRJNA352737) | marine metagenome | biome: ENVO:00000447; feature: ENVO:00000209|ENVO:00000569|ENVO:01000036; material: ENVO:00002151; isolation source: viral sequences binned using virsorter ... | reverse complement strand
GAGGTGCAGGACTACGAGCAACACCTGCTCCTAGCAATAGTGTAGACTTAAGATTAGAATCTGTTACTTCTCAGCTTACTAAGATGGCAGATGGTAAATCTGCTTTTTTAGTTGACCGCAGGTGTCCTACTCTGATAAAGGGTTTTGAAGGTGGTTATTGTTACAGACGTATACAAACGTCAGGAGAAAGATACGATGAGAAGCCAGAAAAGAATATGTACTCTCACATACATGATGCTTTACAATATCTTTTGCTTGGTGCAGGTGAAGGAAGAAGCTTAATGAATAATCAACCTCATATGAATGTAGTTCAAGCTAATACAAAGTTTGATGTGTTTTCTAGAAAACCTACTATTCAAAAGAAATCATTTTGGAGTAGGGTATAATATGTGTCATGTATTAGCAGTTATTGCTGTAACAGCAGGTATCGTTGGAGCTGGTAAAAAAAGAGCAGCATCAAGAGATGATGAACTTGTTGCAGATATTACAGATACTAGTGATGAAAGTGGAGCAGATGTTAGTCTTTTAGATGGAGCATCAGGAGAAGATACGTCAAGCACTAGTAGTGATACAGATGCTTATGATGATTTGTCAGGAGAAATAGAATCTCTTGAAGCTAACATAACAAGTTTAGAAGAAGAAATAGAAAACTTAGGTGGAAGCAATCAAGTTATAACTAACATACAGAATGTAACTTATACTACTGTTGTAGAGAATATTGAAAAAGAACGAGAGTTATTAAAGCAAAGAAAAGAAGATGAACTAAGAAAAGCTGTTGCAGCTAAGAAACGTTCTGGAACTAAAGGACGAGCATCTTTAATTACTGGCTCAGCAGGAGGAATAGGTTATCGTTCTGGTCTATTAGATCAATCTGCAGAAACACCATCAAATATTAAAGTAGGTTAATATGGACGAGCAAGATTATTCAGAAGAAAAAATTCTTTCGTTATTAAATAAATATGAATCTGCATCTGCTATTAAAGATGATTTCAAAGATTTGTTTGAAGAATGTTATGAATTAGCTTTTCCTCAAAGAAGAGGGTTCTATACACAAACTATAGGAGAACGTAGAGATGAAAAGATTTTTGATGAAACTTGTGTCGTGGGTGTACAAGAGTTCGCCTCAAGACTACAACAAGGACTTGTCCCAAACTTCGCAAGGTGGGCAGACTTCCAAGCAGGTTCGGAAACCCCGAAAGCCCAAAAAGAAAAAGTAAACAATCAACTCGATGATGTAACAGAATATGTATTTGAAGTAATACAAAATTCTAATTTTGGTCAAGAGATACATGAATCGTTTATGGATTTAGCAGTAGGTACTTCTGTTCTTGGTGTTGAAGAAGGTGACGCTTTAAGTCCTATTAACTTCTCAGCAATTCCTTTAACAGATGTAGTTCTTGATACAGGGCCAGATGATAGAATAGATCATGTGTTTCGTGAAAGAGAAATGAGGTATTCAGAAATACCTTATATGTATCCTGATTCTGAAATGAATGAAGAACTAGCTGCATTAATATTAGAAAACCCTAATACAAAAACAAAAATACTTGAGATAGTTTGTAGAGATTACGCAAAGAAAAATGAACAAGCATTTTATAAAGCGACAATACATGAAGCGTCTAGGTGCTTAATAGAATATAAAGAGTTTAAAGGACTAGGTTCTAATCCTTTTATTTGTTTTCGTTGGTCTAAATGTGCAGGTGAAGTTTATGGTAGAGGACCACTTATGAATGGTTTGTCTGCTATTAAAACTTGTAATCTTACAATACAGTTAATACTTGAGAATGCACAGATGGCTATCTCTGGTATTTATCAAATGGACGATGATGGCGTTGTAAACCCAGATACAATATCATTATTGCCAGGAACTATTATACCTAAGTCTCCTTCTAGTGCAGGATTGCAACCAATAAGAGCAGCAGGTAATTTTGATGTTGCACAGATTATTCTCTCAGATATGCGAATGAATATAAAGAAAGCTCTTTATAATGATATGCTTGGCAATCCAGATCGAACACCTGCATCAGCTACAGAAATTGCAGAACGTATGGCTGATTTATCCAGACGTATTGGTTCTGCCTTTGGTAGATTGCAAGCTGAGTTAGTACAACCTGTATTGCAAAGAGTTGTGTATATATTAAAGAAACAAGGACGTATTGAACTGCCTACTGTAAATGGTAGAGAAATAAAAATAAGGTCTGTCTCTCCATTAGCACAAGCACAAAGCCAAGCAGATATTACAGCTATAGCAAGATGGTTAGAATTAATTCAAAATACTTTTGGTGGACAATTATTAAATGTTCTTATTGATGCAGAAAAAGTAGCTGCTTCACTAGCCAAAAAGTTTGGTGTACCTGACGGATTAGTCAGAGATGAAGATGATAGAAAGAAACTTGTTGAGATGATAGCCCAAGCAAGTCAAGGAGGAAACCCAGAAGAACAAAAAGAAATGATGCTTGAACAATTACAACAGCCACAATAAGGAGGAACTTATGGCAAAAACAATGAAAACAAAAGAACCAGATTCATATGTTGCATTCGATGGTATTCAAAGAAGGAGAACAGAAGATGAACATATATCAAAAAATGTTTCTACATTGTTTAATTCTGAATTAGGAAGAGAAGTATTACATTATTTAAAAGGAATAACAGTGAACGCTGTATCAGGTCCAAATATATCAGATGGAGAATTACGTCATCTAGAAGGACAACGATATATAGTTGGTCTAATTGATAGAAGATTAAGACATGGAAATGTATATAGATCAGGGAGGAAAGTATGAGTGAAGAAAAAACAGTAGATTCAGTTACATCAGAACCTAATGAAAATGTTTCACGTGAAACATTATTAGATAATTCAATAGAAGCACCCATAGATGCAGCAATGGATACTGTTACTTCAACAGACAGACCAGAATGGTTGCAAGAAAAATTTAAAACACCAGAAGAATTAGCAAAAGCTTATTCAGAATTAGAAAGTAAGATTGGTTCTAAAGAAGAAGAATATAAACAAAAGTTTGAGCAAGAACAACAAGAGATTCTCAACGCATCACGACCTGCAAAAGCAGGAGATTATAAAATAAATGATGATGTTTCTAAACTATTAGACATGGGTTCTGTTCCAGATAACAAACTTATTAACTGGTGGGCTGAACACGCACACGCAAATGGCATGAACCATGACCAATTCAATGAAGGTATATCAATGTATTTATCACAAATACAAACATTAACTCCATCATTAGAAGCTGAAAAAGAAAAACTTGGTGAGAATGTAGATCAAAGACTTGAAGCTGTATCTTTATTTGCTAATAAATATTTTTCTGAAAGTGTTATGCCTATTGTAAATAATATTGCTACTACTGCTGATGGCGTTAAATTGTTAGAATATATTCAAGAGAAGAGTAAAGATACAACTATTGGAAATAATTCTCAACCTATCAGTCAAGTAAATCAAGAACAATTAGAACATTTGATTAGTTCTCCTGAGTATTGGAACTCAACACAAAGAAATCCAGATACAGTAAGGAAAGTAGAAGATGGTTTTAAACGACTATATAGAACGTAAAAGTTTATATTATGATTTTAAATCTGGGTTAAAATTATCTAAAGCAAAGATTGCTGACGTAATGCCTATTGCAAATAATATGCGTATGTCAGATGAAAAAGAATGTGCAATGGTAGGCAATGAACCATTTGATTCTTTAATGCACCCAATAATTGAACACCCAGACGAAACTTATACTATATCAATAGGTAATACACCTTTAGCTATGTGTGGCACAGGTCATTTAGATGGTAGTTTAAATGATGCTGTTATATGGGGATTAGGAACTAATGATATTAATAAAAACTTTAGAGCATACATTAGAAGCAGTATTCCTATAGTAAATTATATGCAAGCTGACTATGATTATGTAATGAATTTAGTTCCATCAGATAATTATAGAACTATATCTTGGTTAAAATATTGTAAATTTGAGTTTTCTACTGAGAAAAAAATATACAACGGATATGAACTTTTATCATTTTATCGTTGCAATAAATTTAAAAGTAGTATTTATAATGAATCATCAAGGCCTGTAATGCACTAAGCGACCCTTTAGGATAATCGTGTTGAGGTGAGAATCAGATAACCAGAGATACAATGCAACTTAACTAAAGGGGATTTGCTTATGGCGAATACAATATCCACAGCCTTTGTTAAGCAGTTTGAATCAGAAGTCCATATGGCTTACCAAAGAATGGGGTCAAAGCTACGGAATACGGTTCGTACAGTTAGCAATGTTACTGGAAACACAGTTCGTTTTCAAAAAATTGGTACTGGTTCTGCAAATACAAAGTCGAGAAATGGTCTAATAACTCCAATGGAATTAGCCCATACAACCGTAGAATGTACTCTGGAAGATTTCTATGCACCAGAATACATTGATAAATTAGATGAACTCAAGACAAACATAGATGAACGACAAGCTGTTGCTCAATCTGCTGCTGCTGCTCTAGGTCGTAAGACTGATGAGATACTTATTGCAGCAATGGACGCAGGTGCTAACTCTACTCAAATACATGACACAAGTTCTGCTGTTGAAAAAGCTGACTTGCTTTCTGTTTTTGAAACATTTGGCTCTGCAAATTTACCAGAAGATGGTGGTCGTTTTATTGCTATGCACCCTAAAGGTTTTGCTGATTTATTTCTTATTACTGAATTTGCTTCAAGTGATTTTGTTGGAGATCAGAACCTACCCTATGCAGGTGGAATGACAATGAAACAATTCTTAGGTTTCAATATCTTTTCTACCTCTGCTGTAGCAGCAGGTAAGAGTATGTGTTATCATACTTCTTCTGTTGGTTTAGCTATTGGTGCTGATGTTTCAACTGAAATAAATTACGAAGCTCCACGTGTAGCTCATCTTGTTAATGCTATGATGTCTATGGGTGCTACTGTCATTGATGACAATGGTATCTATGAACTCTTAGATAATAACTAATAGGAGGATTAAGTATGGCTTATGCAGCAAGTGGATTATCCAGAATGGCTGGAGATTCGAATGGAAACCTTTGGCAATACACTACAACAGATGCTATTGCAGCTGTAAATAGTGCAAATTATTTTAATGATGCAGCAAATATGTTAAAGGTTCGTGATGTTATTATTGTTAAAGACACTAATACACCAACAACGAATCATTGTACTGTATTATCGAATAATGGTACGGCTGTCGATATTTCAGACGGTACTGCTATTGCAGAAACAGACGGTGACTAGGGGGAATGGGGGGATAACACCCCCCATTTTATTTTATGGTAGCAAGCACACCTGCAAATTCATCTATTGATATAGCTAGTAGAGCATTAATTTTAATTGGTGCTGAACCAATAACTTCATTTAATGATGGTACAACGGAATCTCTTGTTACTTCTAATCTTTATGAAGATGTAGCTAGAACAGTATTAACAAATGCACGATGGAGATTTTCTACAAACCAAGCAGTATTAAATCTTTTAGCAGATGCACCTACTGGTAGATATTCAAAAGCTTATCAATTACCAGAAGATAATCTTATGGTTCATTCCATAACTCTTAATAATAATTTAATTGATTATCAATTATATGGCGATAAAGTTTACGCTGATACTACACAAAATGATTCTGTTGTTGCTGATTATACTTACAGAGCAAATGAATCTACATGGCCATCATATTTTACATTAGCTGTTACATATTCTTTAGCAATTCCATTAGCAGTATCAATAGCACGTGATGGAGCATTAGCTAATCTAATGCAACAACAATCAACATTGCTATTAGCTAAAGCGAGAAGCATTGATTCTCAACAGCAAACAACTAGAAAATTAGCAACATCTAGGTTTATTACACACAGGAGAGGTTAATGCGTAAAGCAAGAGTTCCTGTACAAAATTTTCAATTTGGAGAAGTTAACTCATCTATTCTTTCTAGAACAGATACACAAATCTATGCTAACTCAGCACAAAGATTACAAAACTTTTTTCTAAGAGCAGAAGGTGGAATAGTAAAGCGTGCAGGTACAAAACATATTCATACTTTTACTACAACTTATGATGCTTCTAAAACACAACAAGTAAGACTAGTTCCATTTATATTTTCTGATGATGAAAGATATATCATTGCTTTTGAAAGCCAAGTAATAAGATGTTTTTCAATCTCAACATCTAATGTTGTTTCACTTGTAGCAACCTTAACAGCAGATACAGATAATGTTGTTGTTCCATATACAGATACAAAATTACACGAATTAGATTTTGCACAATCTGGTGATGTTATGTTTATTACTCACCAAACAATTCCAATTAAAAAATTAGTTCGTACAAGTTTAACTGCGTTTCAATTAGAAGCATTTACATTTTCAGTAGATGGTGATTCATCATCAGCTACTAATCAATTTACAACTAACCAACCTTATACAAGATTCCAATCAACAGGTGTTACTCTTGATTCAAATGGAGTATCAGGTAATGCTGTAACATTAACAACAAGTGCTAATCATTGGGTAAGTGGTCATGTAGGAACAAGAGTAAGGTACTATGGAACAGAAGTATTAATCACTGGATATACCAGTGCAACAGTAGTTACTGGCACAGTTCAAGGAACACTTAAACAACCATTAGATATTAATGCTCTTAGAACTATTGAAGGCACAGCAACAATAGAAGTTACTCATGCACAACATGGATTGAAAGCAGGAGAAAATGTAATTGTTTCAGAAGCAGCAACAATAGCTACAATTACAGCAGGAAATATAAATGGAACTAGAGCAGTAACAGTTGTTGTTGATGAAAATCATTATAGATTTAATGCAGCAAGTGGAACAGCAGATGCTTCTGTTGATGGTGGGGGAGCACCAATTATTTCTACTCATGCTCCTACTACAGAATGGAGTGAACAATCTTATTCTTCTGTAAGAGGTTATCCTTCTTGCGTTACATTCCATGAAAATAGATTGTGGTTTGGTGGAAGTGCAGCACAGCCAGATACAATATGGTCTAGTAAATCAAATGATTTTTTTAATTTTAGTAAAGGAAGTGCAGCTGCAAATGATGCTATTGAATTAGTTGCTAGTATAGGTGAAATAAATACAATAAGACATATGGTTAGTAATCGTGATCTTCATGTGTTTACTTCTACATCAGAATTTTATTTACCTGCTTTTTCTAATACTCCAATAACTCCAACAAATGCACAAGTAAAAAGACAAACACCTTTTGGTTCTAATTTTGTAAAGCCTGTTACGTTAGATGGAGCAACAATATATTGTCAAGCATCTGGTTTATCTGTTGCTGAGTATGTATTTACAGATACACAAGCTGCATATAATTCTAATATTATATCTACTATATCATCTCATTTAATTAAGACACCTCATCAAATGGTTGTGTTGCAAGGTGCATTAGATAGACCAGAGAGTTATATATATCTTGTTAATAATGATGGTAGCCTAGCTGTTTATACATCTAACAAATATGAACAAAAAGCAGGTTGGACTGAATTTACAACTAATGGAATATTTAGTTCTATTTGTTCTGTTGATACAAATTTATATGTAACTGCATGGTATGATACAGGTGCAGGTACAAAAAAATTAATGCTTATGGAATTTGATAAAACAAAAAATTTAGATTGCAGTAGGTCTTATGATAATTCTGCTATTGGTGTCTATACTATTTCTACTGATGATTGGGTTAATGGTGCAGTATTAGATGTTATTACAGCAAATTCATATGTTGGACAATTTACTGTTGCATCTAATAAAGTAACAACAACTTCTTCCCAAGCACTAGCTGTTAATACAAGTGCAGAGATAGGTTATACTTTTCCAGTAGAACTTAAAACAAATCCTATTGATGTTGCTGTTGAAGGTGGTCCTCTAACTGGACACCCAAGAACAGTTAACAAAGTAACGGTTGATTTAATTAATGCAAGTTCAGTTAGTGTAAATGGTAATAGATTAACAATACGTCAAACAACAGATGATATGAGTTTGCCTATTAATCCTGTTACAAAAAAAGTAGAGTTTAGATTGCTAGGTTATTCTACTGATCCTATTATAACTATTAATCAAACAACACCATTGCCTTTACAAATTAATGGTGTTGTAGCGGAGGTAACTTTTTAATGTGTGATTTTATTACAATAGCTCTTATGGGTGGCAGTATGCTTATGCAAAATAAAGCAGCTAAAGTTCAGAAAGAAGCTATTGATGCACAAGCAGAAGAAGCAGTAGAAACTGCAAACTTTAATGCAGGTCAAGCATTAACTGAAAAGAAACAATCTGATTTGCAAGCATTGCAATTTCAAAGAAATAGAATGGCTATGCTTGATGAAGATATGAGTAACAATGATGCTTGGTATGCTTTCTTAGGTAGAGAACAACCATCAGAATTAATACAAATGAATAAAACAAAAGCATATTCTGAAATTGCTAGTGGAGATTTAATGTCTTTAATTTCTGGTAATCAAAGTATTGCACAAGCAAACATGGAAATACGAAGAGGTACAAACGCAGGTATACAAGCAGGTTATCGTAAAAGAGGCGTGCAATATGCTTCTGCAGGAAATATGTTATCGAGTATGTATAACGCTTATAAGGTAATTTAATAATGGCTATTGGTGTAATAAGAAGAACAGCAACAACAGAAGATACTTTTAAACCTGTTGGGTTAGTTAGAAAACAAGAGCTTGATGTATCTAGTGGTCAAATAGCAATGGCTAATGGTATCTCTGCTTTAGCATCTGCTTCTATGGACGTTGGTTTTGATAGAGCAAAAAAACTATCTGTCAAAACTGGTGAGAATGCTTACAACTCATTATCAGAAGATGAATTTGGTATAGATGCACAAAAATATCTAAGCGAAGAAGATAAAAAAAATAATAATGAAAATCCTAATTTTGGAAAACCTATTGCTTTTAGACGGAAAATAGGTGGTGGTAGTATAGCTAGAGAACACTTTGAAGTGTTAGTAAACAAAGGATATTATTCTTCTGTTGAATCAATGCTTAATAATAAAAATGCTGAATTTTTTAATAAAGCAATATTTGAAGGAGGTAACTTAGCTACATATGAAACTGATCTTTCTAACTTTGCAACTGGATTAGTTAAGTATGCAAGACCACAATATAAACATACAATACAAAGAGCAGCAGCAGAATTAATTGCAAAAAATATTCCTAAGTTACAAGCTGCAAAACTCGACCTTACAAATCAACAATTAAAAGTAAATGTTGTAAATCAATTACAACAAGAAGCAGATATACTTAGTGAAAAAGCAGCAACATATGGAGCACAAAGTGCTCAAGTTAATACAGCTCTTGATCTTTATAATAACAATATATCAGGTGTTGCAAACCGACATTACAAATTTCTTTTTTCTCCTGCTGAACAAAAAGCACATCAAGACCAACTAAGAATAGGATTAGCTTCTGGTAATTTAAAATTTATTTCTCAACAGCTTGTAGAAAATTCTGATACAAGAGAGAATGAAAAAGTATCAAAAGCATGGTCATCTGTTTTAACATATTTAAAAACAAATACTAATCCAGATTCATTTGAAATAGAAACATTTAATAAATTAACAAATAATAAATATAGAAGTAAACTTAAATATGTAACAGATAATTCTGTAAGTTCTGAAATTAATAATACTGCTATTGGATTAGGACAATTACAAAGTCAAAGAACAGCAAGTATTTTAGAAAACAAAGTTATTGATAACACATCACAAACCATAACTAATACTAAAAAAAATCGTATGTTAACAGATCAAATTAGTGAAGTTACTATTAGTAATGCTAGTGAAACTTTATTAAATATTAGAAAACTTGAAATAGATATAGAAAAAACAAAAGCAACAAACGAAAAGCTAGGACTACAATACGAAATTGATTTTAATAATTCGCAACATAAAAAAACTTTAGTTTCTAAATTAATTGAAAATCATTCAGAACCTATAGTAAGCAACATAGGAACAATTAAATTAAAATTAGCATCAGACCCAGAAGCAGGTATATTATTAGATGAACTTCTTGGTCTAGGTAAAGATAATATTAACGAATTAGATAATATTAAATATAAATCTTTGTTAAATAAAATAGATTCTTTAGGTGTTATTGATGAATCAGTTCCATTCAAGGAATATATAAAATCATTCTTTACTAATGAATGGCTTACAGATGGTGAAGGATTAACTCAAGCAGAATTAGAATATTTAAATATAGTAGATGATAATAACAATTTACTTATTGAACAACAATTAAAT
>VTLG01001693.1_pt1 | contig 10295 bp, 18 predicted proteins | sample 4694571 | NCBI WGS metagenome assembly VTLG01 (sample SAMN12604809, study PRJNA352737) | marine metagenome | biome: ENVO:00000447; feature: ENVO:00000209|ENVO:00000569|ENVO:01000036; material: ENVO:00002151; isolation source: viral sequences binned using virsorter ... | reverse complement strand
GCAAGTCCATCACCTGATGCTACTCCTAGTTTAGGGGCAAGTCCGTTTGCAACCCCTTCACCTGGTGCAAGTACCAGTCCAGGTAAAAGTCCGTTTGCAACTCCTTCACCTGGTGCGACTCCCAGTCCATTTAAAGTCCCTACCCCACGACCTACAAAAACCTTAGATAAAACTAACACCCCACCTGATACTAGTAGAAAATCTGTTTTTAAACCACGAAGTAAAGATATCAAATATGAATTACCAGGTGGGAAAACTTTAGAACCTGGAGTGTTCCCCAGGGTAATTAGATTTGAGTCAGGTATTAATAATCAAATTATTGATCTTCAAACTGGTAAAAGAATTTACCTGGATAGAAAAACACCTTCTACCAGGGATTCAGCAGATACATTTGAAGTATTAAAAACATCAAAAATTAAACCAAAAGATCGAACTTTCTCCCAGGGAATTGTAAATATCAATGTTACTGGTAGGGGAATAGATTTTAAAAAGAAATTATAAAAGGGGGAAACATGGTTACTCAAAATGAAAATACAGAAGAAATTCAAGATTCTGTAAATGAAATAGATCCAGGTGATGAATTAACTGATGAAACAGAAATAAAGAAAAAAGATTTCTTAGATTCTTTAGATGAAAAAATATTGTCTCCTGATCCCCAAATGTCGGGTATTCCAAGAAAGGCTAGAAAAGAATGGAAACCTAAACAAGCATCAATTTCTGATACTGGTGAAATTAAAACCAGGACTTTAAAAAACAGAAAACCCCCCAGGGAAGTTATTAAAGTAATTGAATTAAATTATATGGAAAAAGGATTAAGACCACCCGTATGGAGTAATCAGAGAAAAGAATTTATTCATTTTAATAGAGATGGAAATATTATTCCTTATGCTATGTTTGATCCTGATGGTAATGAAATTACTGATGATAATAGATTTGTTTGGGATAATTTATATAAAGCACAATTTCCAAAAGTTCAAAAAATAAAACCTGAATCTAGTGGGATAGGGTTTTTGGAAAGAATGGATAAAGTGGCAGGAATACAAGGGACTTCTAGACCAACTCCCCCTACTCCACCAAGACCTAAAAAAACTGCTTATCAAGAACTAACAGATCAATATGCACCCGAATCTTTTGGAGAAATTTTTCCTGGTACTGAATTACCTGAAACTGGATCGTATGATTCAGCAGTAAATCAATTTGCACCTGATTATTTAGGAACTAAATCCCCTAATTTAGCGAATCGCAATAGATCAGAACTTGATATTTTAAATGCTCGTGTTCGGAAATTAGAAAACAAAATAGGTAGAACTAGAAGGAAAATATGATAAATAGAGACTCTTATTTTGTATTATTAATAGTATTCTTTTCTATATATTTAGCAGTATGGATTAATATAAACGCATGAAAAAAGTCGCATTATGGATCCGAGTTAGCACATCAGAACAGGACACTACTAATCAAAAAATAGCCCTAGAAGAATTTTGTGAAAGAAGGAACCTGGAAATCACTAGAATTTATGATTTAACTGGGATTTCAGCTTATAGAAATCAACATGAAAAAACACTTAGGGAAGTTCAAAAAGAAGGCAGGGCAAATCAATTTGATACTTTATTAGTATGGTCATTAGATCGACTTTCCAGGGGTGGTGCAGAATCTTTATTAAAAATTGTCAGGGAATTTGATGAAATTGGAGTCCAGGTGATTTCGCTCCAGGAATCCTGGACTGAAACATCAGATCCTATGATGAGATCCCTGGTAATGTCGGTGGTCGGTTGGGTTGCAGAACATGAATCAATTAGAAGATCTGAAAGAACTAAAGCAGGGTTAGAGAAAGCCAGGCTCCAGGGGAAAAAGTTAGGACGACCAAAAAAACTAAATAATAAAATGATTCAATCCGAATTACAGGAATTTATCACACGAAAAAAAGTAGTTAAAAATTAATGATTCAAACAAAATGGGAAGGTAAAAAATTAGTGACATTTAAAAATAAAAAACCTGATTCAAATATATTAGAAGATTTTAAAATTGATTCAAAAAGAAAAATTACTTTTACAGTTATGGAAACTGCAAAATTATTAAGGGTTAGTAGAAGTGTCATAGACCAGGCAATTAGATTAAATGAAATACCACATATACACCTTAGAAACAGACTTTTAATTACATTACCTTTATTAAAAAATTTTATTGAAGGAAACTATAAAAAAGAAACTACTTGTGAAGTATGTGATGAAAAAACTGCTCGATTTGGAATGCATAGCGATTTTTTAAGAAGTAGCCAACAAAATAAAGATTTAGCAAAAATTTATTAAATAAAAAAAGGGGTTAAAATTAATTAACCCCCTTTAGGTTCAAAAACCTTAAAAAATTACACCCTTAAAAAAGGATCCTTTTTTTATTGTCCTTCAATCAAATTATTTTTTAGTGCAACCTCATGTAAGTTTTTCCCGTACTCAAGCATTTGTATCAGTAGATCATGTTGATTTTCGGTTAAAGGTTTATTTTTACTTACTTGCACAATTTCAATGCACATATCAAAAATTGCATATTTATCTACTATCATTGGTGAAGTTGTTGAATGAAACATATTTACTCCTTAATTAATTTAATTTTCTTAGGGGATACATATTCCCTTTTAATAATTATTTCTGATTCTTTCTGACCATCTAAATAAGCAAAAATATTACCTTTTTCAATATCAGCAGTTATAACTAATGATATTTTTTGTGCTGAATCATTTTCGTAAGATCCTGGAGATCTTTTGGCAAACATTACTGCTTTATCATAATTAGTAGTCCAGGAAAGCCCACAATATTTAGCATTGTCTAAATTGTGAAAATTTTCCAAAATATTTAGGTATTCAAAATTTTCAACATATGGAATTGAAATTCCCCTATAAACAATTAAGTTGTCAGAAAGTTCCTGGTAAGATTTATTTTCTGATTTAGTCATAAAATAATCTTTATCAATTTGATTGAAAATTTCTTCCCAATGGTCAATATAAAGACTAGGAAATTCAGTTTCTAACCAAATTGCACGAATAGTTCCATTAAACCATTTTTTAGTAAGGTTCCCATTTGAATAATCTAAATAATTAGTCCAGGCAATAGAAATATCATTTTCAGGATTTATCGGTACTGGAATATTTTTAACTTTTTTGAACATTTTTAGACCTGTAAAGTTATCGTTAGGATTTTATTGATAAAAGCTAATTCTGTTTTTCTTCTTTCATTATCTTCTATATCAGTCCAATCATAACAACCATCTTCGTAACATTGTTTTATGTCACTTTCAAGATTTTCTTTTCTATACTCTAACCAACCTTTAATAGTCATATTTTCAAAATCTTGAGTTCCCTGCTTTTTTCCAAATTCATGAATCAAATAAGATTTCATGTCAGCTAAAAATTCTTTGAATAAAGTTTCTCCATTCTCCATATTTACACCTGTAAAGCTAATCTAATTTTTTTATTTTGTATTCTGTATAAATGACTTAAATGGTTGTACCTGGTATATCTTTCTGCAAAATCTTCAACAAATTCTTCAGCATCATCATAGCCTGAAAGAATGCTATTAAGTTGATCGGATTCAATACCAAGATTTAATATAACTTTTAATTCATTAACTACATTTTTCTCAACAATCAAATCATTTAATATGTAGTTTACTGAAATAAAATCACTTCTTTTAAAATGACCTATTAAATTAGTAATATTAATTAAAAGATCCCATTCTTTATCAATATCATTACCTGAATAAGCATCTTTATATAATTGATCTAAAGATTCATTACAATCCATTATTTGATCTGCTATCAATGATCTATATCCTTTTAAAGCCTTTATGGTTTCTATTTTATTCATGAGTTCGCATTCTCCTAAATTTGTTTATATATGAAAGTCTTAAATTTTTTACTCCCTTATTTTGTATTTGACTTTCCAATATCCCCTGGGGGATTTCGGGGGGTGGTCAGCCCCCCTCATCAGTTGGAATTATTTTGCAATTAAATAATTGTCAGGAAAATTTGCAGTTATCTTAAAAAAATCACTATTAGGATTAATTGACTCCATTATTTTTCTGAATACAGATATTTCACACACTTGATAAAATGGTTCAAAACCTTGCCAATCATCACTAACTATCAATTCTGCTTTCCAAATAACCTTTAAATCATCAAATGATTGTCCAGGAACTTTAGGTGTTTTTGGGATTGAAACAGTTATCAATTTTGAACCCCAAGAAACGTGTCTCTCATAAATATAAAAAATTGGTTGGTTGTCAGGGTTATGATATTTTTTTAATTCATCAATAAACATCTCAACTTCCGTTTCAGTCCAATCTTGAAAATTCCATTTTTTTGTTTCTGTATTCATATTTACTCCTTAAAATTTGTTGATAAAGGAATATTAAATTAAGTTGTTTAATATGTCAACTAAGTTTACATACTAAATATTTATATAAAAGAAAATTAGCTATAAACATATAAACGAATTATCAAATTAGTTTACATATTCTTTATGCTTTGTTATTTTATAAATATGGCAGAAAAAATTATTGAAATAAATTTATTAACAGATAGGGGTTGGACTATTCAAAATATAGCCAGTCACCCCTTGTTGGCAGTATCCAGGCAAGCCGTACATGGTTGGAAAAATGGAACTGGTGTAATTACCCAGGGACATAGAAATATATTGAAATTTTTATTAACTATTCCTGTAGATCAAATTCCAGTTAGAAAATCTAATGGGGGACGACCTATTACCAGGTAAAATTAAAAATGGACATTTTCAGGGATCCATTCATTAATAATATTTCTAACAATTTCATAATGTTTCACACTAAAATCCCCATCTTCATGTCCCTGGTGCCTGGTGAATAAAACTAGCGATTCTTCATTCTGATTTTGTGTGATTGGAAACCACATAGATGATTTAAAGTTTGTAAATATATGACTATCCCCGTCTGCATTAACATGGGTAATTACCATATCTTCATTTGCCATTGGATCAGTCTTATCAAAAATTTCTACTAGATTTGCAGAATGTATACCTTCTGTTTTATTGATAGTTTCTGAATTATCCCAATGATTCCACCAAACCAAAGTGTTTGAATAAACTAATGATTCAGCAAAACTACCAGGGATATTTGGGTGCCTTCTTGTTATTACCATTCGATCAAAAACTAATAACCCTGATAAAACAGCCAGTAAATGATTTGCCAGTTGTCTCATAGTAAAAGACCACCCATATGCTCTGAATACTTTTGTTAATTCTGTACTTTCTAACCCTTTTAAATCACCTTTTTTATCCAATTCAATAATATGTTTTGCAGACGCTAATAAATGATCTTTTGCATATTCAGATAATCCAGGGGTTTCTAGTTTTAACATATCTATAATTTGCATAGATGTAGTATCAAAATTATCATCTCCATTAATTACATGATCGATAACAGTTTCTAAAGATAATCCCCATTCTTTTTTTATTTGAATTTCTAACCCTTGTTTGGGCAACCTGGATCCATTTTCTATATTAGAAATAGTAGGTTGTGATACTTCAAAATATTTCGCACATTCTGACTGGCTAGTAAATCTATATTCCCTAAATTCTTTAAATTTTTCAGAATACATATTTTGGATTTTTCTAGAATCGGATAAAGAAATTTCATTTTCTGATTTTTGAATAGTTTTATTAACCATATTAATTATTCCTTATTACTTTTTTAATATTCGTAATGATCTTATCACCTCAATTAATAAAAGTACCTTTTTTATTTAATATTTAGGTTGGAATAATCGTAATGAAATTATTAATATGTAAAAAGAATAATAAAAAATACACAATTATTAATTTAGTATTTAAGTCAAAAATTACAAATATTACAGTTAAAAAAGTTGAAATAGATTTTTTTTGTTCATATATTTTTAGAACTTTATTAAATATAGGAAGGAAAAATCTATAAATGATAGGCACAAATAGGAACAAAATAAACAACGCCAGGGGTAAATATTTTTTTCCAGGTAAATCCATGAAATTTTTAAAATATTTTTGTAATAAGTTTTTTATTGAAAGTTCACAACAATTAGAGATATTTAAAAAAATAAATTTCTTTTATTACAAATTTTCAGGGAATTAAAAATTCAATGGAAAATGATATAAAAATTAAATTAAATGAGTTAATTGAAAAATTTTTAACTGCAAAATCTATTGAAGGTTTAGCTGATTACACCCTTTATTGTTATAAAAAAAGATTAAAGAGATTTAATAATTTATTTGAAGATTTACCCGACTCTATCGAAGAAATAGAAGATTTTTTATCCAATAGAAAATGGTCGCAATATAACCGAGAAACCTATTGGAGATTACTTAAAAACTTTTACAATTTTCTCCAGGCAAGAGGGTATGTAGATCACAATATAATTAAATCAGTTCCAAGACCTAAAATCCCTCAAACTAAAGCCAGGTCATTTACTAAAAATGAAATCCAATTAATTTTTGATTTTATGCAAAATGATACTGATTATGATATGCAGTCCAAGATTTTATTATGGGTTTTAATGGATACAGGAATTAGGATTTCAGAAGCCTTATCTATCACCGAAAGTAGTTTTGATGGGTATGGTTTTGTAACAGTAAATGGGAAAGTTGGGGACAGGATCCTGCCAATTTCCCAAGATTGTGAAAATGCAGTTAGGGAATATTTACCCTGGAGATGGAATGCCAGGGGAAGTGGCAGTATTGTTATAAGAAAATTACTAGCTGAAATAGGTTTAACTGGTAATAGAGCATCAGCACATACAGTAAGACATACATTTTGTAGAGAATATGAAGGTGATCTACAAATTTTAGTAGATATTATGGGGTGGACTTCCCCAAGAATGTTAAAAGTTTATCGTCCATACAATATTAAAAGGGCAAAAATAGACCATGAAAAAAATAGGTTTTCCAAAGACTTTAGATTTAACGCTATTTAACCAAGATCTCGAATGCAACCCTGTCACGGCTGAGATCGACAGTTCGAATCTGTTCGGGGTCGCCAAAACACAAGTTGAACCAAAAAAACTTGGAGTAATGGTTATGTTAGAAAAAATAATAGAAATACAAAAAAGAAGTGAAATTCCTACTCATATACTGGAAGAATTAATTTCCATTTCTACTACCCTGGAAGATCTACAAAATTACCTGGACGATTATTTAACTCTAGAACTTATAACTATGCAGGACGCATCAGAAGAATTTAATATTCCTTACAACACTATTGCGTCCTGGGTAACTCATGGAAAACTTAAAAAACACGCTTTCAAAAAATCAGGTGGCAGACCATTTGTTTTAATATCCCTGGAAGAGTTACAAGGTTTAATTAAAAACCCTCCAAAAATGGGTCGTCCTGGAAAAATAATTTCTTAATTTAATAATTTTATTTTAATTATTAAATCCATTTTTTTCTTTAATATCATTTATAAAAATATTATTTATTTTTTTCCCTTGTTTTAAATGATTGTGTAATTTATACTCCCTGCAAAGTCTATGATTGTGGACTTTATAAACTAGACCTTCTTACAGCGTGAAGGATATTAAGGGAGTTTTGAGTTACTTTAATATGTTTAGCTGACTTGGTGGTTTCTAATAAGCCCAATTCTGTGTTTATTCTCCTTCTTCAACATCAACGGGTAAAAAAAGATTTCGACTATCTTTTGTGAATTGGGTTTATCAGAAATCATCAAAGTATTTATAAATCCCCCTGGAGTCGCTACCAGGGGATTTAAAGTAATCAAAACATTATTTATGGCTACCGATCAAAAATATTGTAACTGTGTAATTGGTGAAGATTTTGACTGGGATCCTATTCGGGATTTAAGAAATCAAATGTCCATGTTAGATGGGAAATACTCCCTGGAAACTTCCTGGAATGATAATCGAATTATAAATCTCCAGGACGACTTCAAAGAATATAAAGAACTTCTTACCAGGGCAATAAGGGTTGAATCTCATCTTTTTGCATTAGCTGAAAAAGTCACATTGTTAGAAGAGTCTATAAAACTTTTATCTAGTCAATTAGAAAACTATGAAAAGGACTTGCAATTAAGTCAATAAAATAAAAAACCCCCAAATTTGTGGTTCGGGGGTTAAAGGAACTGTGAGTATGCGAACTCAATATTTATGTTATCTAATCTCTAACAAAACATCAATTAAAAATGGGTGTAGTTATGGGATTTAAAAATAGAAAGTTATTTAAAACTATTACCCCTGACATTATTTCAAATCCCCATGAATGGTCGATTTTAATGTATTTATGTGATGAAACATTAGATAGTGACCAAAAAACACCTGGTAGATTTTTTAAGAAAATAGAATCCATATCTATAGAAAATAGAATCTCAATTAGAACTGTAGAAAGATCTCTAAAATCTTTAAAAGATAAAGAAATAATTTACCAGGAAAAAAGATCCCAAATTAAAGGGAATCATAATGTTTATTATTTAAATTATAAAAGTTCTTACCTTAAACCCGACTCTGTGTCGGATAAACCCGACTCTGTGACAGGTTTTAAACCCGACTCTGTGACGCTTAAACCCGACTCTGTGACGGGTAAACCCGACTCTGTGACGGATTTCCGTATTATCGAGTCTTATAAAGATATTAAAGATGAAAATATTATAGATGATATATATCGAATCGATATATCTAACAATAAAAATAATTCTTTTGTAAATCCAATAGGGGAAATTCCCCCTGAAATAAAAGAATTGGAATTTTTTAGTGGTATTGAAGGTGATTTTGAAAAAGAAACTGGGCAAGTATTAACTGAAAAATGTAAAGAAGACATTCTTTCTCTTTATCATGAATCCTATGCATTATTAATTTCTGTAAGAGATAAACGTGATTTATCTGTAGCCTATCGTACTTTAAGAAAAGTTTATAAAAGTGCTTATACAGAATCTCATGTTAATTTCCCATTTCCTTATTTAATCAAGTCACTTAAAAATAAAACCAAAGAAACAGAAAGCCTTCCCCGAAAAAGCAGAATATAAAAAGGAACTAAAATGCAAAAATGTAACTTTATTACTACGACTGGAGATAGATGTTTATCTTATGTTTTTACCGATCAATACCTGGAAAGAAAATGTATCCAGGGACATAGAACAGAAGGATTTGTAATCAATCCTTTAGACCTGGTGCCAAAAGAACCAATATTGAATGAAGTTCCCCCTGGAACCGATCCAGTAGATTCTATGAGAAGAACAAAAATCAGGGAACGAAATATGGTAATGAGAAAACAAAAGAATGGAGAAATTGCTCGAGGATTAACAACTTTATATCAAGGGCAAAGGGCAAAAAGAGTTTTATCGGATAATTTTAATGTTGATAGATCTCTTTATTATTTTACGGGATCTTGGTTTAAAGAAATTAAAGCACCAATTTGGAACCTGGACGAAATGAAACAAATATCCAGGGAAGGTTTTAATACATTTTCATTCACTAGAACTTTCAAGGCATCAGTAAAAAGAAATCATAAATTGGTGATTAAAGGTTCAGAAATTTTGATGGAATATTTAAATGGAGAACCCCCAATATTGAGAAAAAAGATTCCTGAAAATCCCCGAGATGGAATAGACCGAAAAAAAGCATATTTTTTTACTTTAGAAGACGCATATAAGAATGGATTTATTACAGTCAAAGCAAAAAGAAATTTTGAAGATTATTTATTGCCATTATTAGATTTATCGCAAGCTGAAATAAATAAAAAAATAAAAAAATATAAATCACAACTTTCCTGGTACAGATCTCAATTAGTACCCAGGATAATCAAAACTTGTATAGCAACTTATGTAAAAGATTTTAAAGATCCTGAATTACTTACTACACCGATTGCTAAAAATCCTAACGATAAACAAAAAATTGCAGAACTTATATTTAACAGTCATTTGTATGGAATGAAACCACCAAAAGAAACCAGGGAGTTAGTAGTATGAACACTTTACACAGTACAGATTTAACAGGACATTTTTTAATTAAAAATTTAGAGACTTTTATCAAAGATAAATTGGTTTCTTCACCCCAAAAAGAAGTAATGCAAATATTAGTCAAAGAAGTAACAAAATTATTTGATGGGCATATGAACAATTTAGATGTAATTCAATATTGGGAAGATCAAAAAAATTATGAACCAAATGGGGATATTAAAGTAGAAGATAAAAATGTTTCAAAATTTTTTGGTGGTACTAAAAAACAATATGATCCCCAAATAGTGTTTGATCCAAATTGCCTGGGGAATCATTGGGAGATACTTAGATAATGG
>VTLG01005074.1_pt1 | contig 10297 bp, 8 predicted proteins | sample 4694571 | NCBI WGS metagenome assembly VTLG01 (sample SAMN12604809, study PRJNA352737) | marine metagenome | biome: ENVO:00000447; feature: ENVO:00000209|ENVO:00000569|ENVO:01000036; material: ENVO:00002151; isolation source: viral sequences binned using virsorter ... | reverse complement strand
GGACTTTACCGTCAGCGTTTATGTTGGAGACTGACCTTCCGCCGGACATGGTGGATGGACTGAACACCTATCTGGATGAACTGCTGGAGAGTGAGGAAAGGCGTTCCCACGCAGGGACACTGGTAGGGCAGATTCAGCACGGGCAACAGTTGACAATGGATTACAAGGCTCCCGAGATGCAGTCGTTCTGTCATCTCATCAGCGGGATGGGAGTTGAATACATTAAACATTTTTCCAAGGAAACAGGAAACATGATTCAGGGAACCCGCAGGGTGGAAATAGACGAACTCTGGTCTGTCCATAGTTTTGAGTCAGATTATAACCCCATCCATGATCACGGGACCAAAACCATAATGGGCATTTCAGTGACTTGCTGGACAAAGGTTCCGCAGCAGATTCTGGACCAGCCCACGGCGGGTACACCGAATTACAGTCTTTATAATTCCAGCGGCAATTGTGATGGGTATCTCGCCTTTCAGTACGGGAGAAATTCACTCATGGATGTGGAACGGTTACGGCCTCCGCAAACCACTTCAGTACAGCCGCAGGTAGGAAAATTGTACATGTTTCCCAGTTGGCTACAGCACATGGTTTATCCATTTAAGGGCGCGGGTGAGCGCAGGACAGTAGCGGCAAACCTGAATGTTTGGAATATCGAGGAAGGAAAACATGCCACTGCCACGATTTGAACTTGACAAACATGGAAACATCACTATGAGTATGACAGCTTTAGTTGCAGTGGGGGTGTTGGGTGGGTCATTTTATGGTCAGATAAAAGAGGTACACGAACATATTAATCTGGACATGCACCCTGGTACGGCAGAAGTATTGCAGATGCAGGCTGAGCAATTAAACAGAGTAGAAGTCATTCTTGTACGGGGTGAAATAACCAGTTATGTCTCTCGTATCTGTAACCGGTCAGACAGTCCTAATATACGTGCATGGGAAAGCGAACTTGAAAGGTTGCTTACTCAGTACGAGGCCCTTACCGGAACCCCATTTAACGCCACCCTTTTGGAATGTGAATGAATGTAGATGTTCGAAAAACTGATACAGCCTGTTTCCAGAATCTTAGACAAGTTTGTTGCCGATAAAGATCTAAAAACCAAACTTCAGCATGAGCTGGAAATGGTTATTCATAGTGCTAATCTGGCACAGATGGAAGTAAACAAGGCCGAAGCTACGCATAAAAGTATTTTTGTCGCGGGTTGGCGACCTTTTGTGGGGTGGACTTGTGGGGTTGCTTTAGCTTATCATTTTATACTAGCTCCTATCTTGCAGTTCAGTTTGGCCCTTGCAGGTTATGAACAAGAACTGCCGAAGTTCGACTTTTCCCAATTATCCACAATTCTAATGGGACTTTTAGGATTAGGTGGTCTAAGAACATGGGAAAAGATGAACGGCGTAGCTAGAGAGCAGTAATAAAGCCGCTGCCTTAATTCTAATAAGAAGATGAATATAGCTCTCTTAGTAGAAGAATTAAAGCACGACGAAGGAGTGAAATTAAAGCCTTATCAATGTTCGTCAGGTAAACTAACAATTGGTATAGGGAGAAATATAGAAGACAGAGGTATCAGCGATTCAGAAGCTGAGTTTTTGCTTCAAAATGACATAGATATTTGTATAGATGAGTTGAAAAAAGCCTTTAGCTGGTACGATGATCTTTCAGACAAGCGACAAAGAGTACTGATCAATATGTGTTTTAATCTTGGATTAGGAAAACTGAAAGGGTTTAAGAAATTTCTCAGGGCCATGAGTACTCAGGTATGGAACGTAGCTGCGGAAGAAATGCTCGATTCAAAGTGGGCCAATCAAGTTGGGGAAAGAGCATCTCGGCTTGCGTTAATGGTTTTGGAGGGGTAAATGCCGTTAAGTAAATTTGTTTTTAGACCTGGGATTAACCGTGAAGGAACCGACTACGACAATGAAGGCGGTTGGTTTGATGCTAATCTTGTTCGTTTTAAAAATGGAAGAGTGCAGAAAATAGGGGGTTGGGTTAAAGATACCTTACAGACCTTTCTGGGCACAGCAAGAGCGTTGCATGGCTGGATTTCCCTAGGGGGAGCTAAGTACCTAGGACTAGGCACGACTTGGAAATACTATATAAAACAAGGGGATGCCTATAATGACATTACCCCTGTCCGTAAAACATCTACTAATAGCATTACTTTTGCTAAAGAAGAAAATGGTTCATCGCAAATTAATGTTACCGATAGCTCTCATGGTGCGGAACAAAATGATTTTGTCACCTTTGCACAAGCTGTAAGTTTAGGTGGAAATATTACAGCAGCTGTATTAAATCAGGAATATCAAATTGCAACTATAACCAATAGTAATGTATATACAATTAACGCTAAAGACACCTCTGGTGGTGAAGTTACCGCCAACAGCAGTGACTCTGGTAATGGCGGTTCGGCTGTGGATGGGGTTTATCAGATCAATGTTGGGCTAGATGATTATGTAAGTGCTTCGGGGTGGGGCGCAGGTGAATGGGGCAACGGTGCTTGGGGGGAAGAAACTGCTCTTTCTGGCAATAATCAGTTAAGACTCTGGACTCATGATAATTACGGAGAAGATTTAGTTATATGTCCTCGTGAGGGAGGGATTTATCGCTGGGTTGAGAATAACGGCGTAACCACAGAAGCAAAAGCCCTATCAGGTATAACGGGAGCTAATTTAGTTCCCACCCTAGGGCTACAGGTTCTAACTTCTGAAAAAGACAGGCATCTAATTGTTCTGGGGGCAGATCCTATTTCTGGATCTTCTCGGAGCGGGGCAATTGATCCTATGTTCATTGCCTTTAGTGATCAAGAAAATCCCCTTGAATTTGAACCACTCGTCACTAATACGGCGGGAAGTTTAAGGCTGTCTTCAGGTAGTAAGATTATTGGTGCTGTAAAGGCTAGACAGGAGATATTAATCTGGACTGATATGGCCTTGTACAGTATGCAATTTATTGGTCCACCGTTTACTTTTGGAATAAATTTAATTAACGAAAACACAGGCTTACTCGGCCCAAAGGCAGCAGTTACTGCTCCGAGTGGAGTTTTTTGGATGGGGTATGATAATTTTTACATGTACACGGGGGCCGTTAAAAAAGTGCCCTGTACTATTTTAAGTTATGTCTTTGATGACTTTAACGCTGGTCAGGCTTTTAAGGTTTTTGCCTATACTAATACCCAATTTGACGAAGTTGGCTGGTATTATGTGTCCAGTTCAGCTACGGAAATTGATAGATATGTAGTCTATAATTATAGTGAAAACGTCTGGTCCTATGGGCAGTTAGAACGTCACGCATGGTTAGATATAGGAATAGAACCCTACCCTCGAGCCACAAAAGACGCCTACCTTTACGAACAGGAAACAGGCTACAACGATGACGGTAGCCCAATGACTAATGTTTATGTGGAGTCCTCTGATTTTGATATAGGGGAAGGGGAACAGTTTGCTTTTATTACCAGAATGATCCCTGACATAAGGTTTTTGAGTAATAGTAGTGCTGGGCAGGTTAATATGGTTTTAAAGGTGCGTAATTTTCCAGGAGACAGTTTAAGTACCTCTAGCACATCGGCCATAACTAGTTCTACTCAAGAAGCCTACGTGCGAGCCCGAGCACGACAAGTAGCAGTAAGGATAGAATCTGATGATGACGACACTACTGCCAACACCAGCACGGGTTGGAGAGTAGGGGCCACGCGCCTAGATATACGAACTGACGGTAGAAGATGAGTAGGCTACTAGTCACACGCTTACCCCAAGAACTACAGGAGGTTGTGAGCGGTGATACATATAATCGTTTAATACGAATCTTAGAAATTAATTTAGGTGAATTTGACCCCGACAATACCCGTCAAATTAACTCAACCGAGCGTGATCAGGTTAATTTTAATCCAGGAAGTTTGATCTGGAATACCTCTAATCAAGCCCTGGAGGTTTGGAACGGGCGACGTTGGGTTACTTTAACCACTCCGGTGGAGAATCATGGCTTTGAGGCAACGGCGTCCGTGGGGGTAGTTTCTGTTAAGACTAATGGCGATATCACTATCACGTTATGATGGTGAAAGAATATACAATATTTTTTAGTTTAGGTAAACTAGAATACTAGCGGGGAGAAGTGGATTAAATGAGTGCTCAGGGTTTAGAAAGCATGGCGCTGTACGGTCGCCATGGTGATAATATAGTTGGTCACTTGACGCCTGGAGAAATGGTATTGCCTCGGCCCATAGCCGATGACCCTATCCTTAAGAGACAGTTATTCAATGCCTTTCAGCGGCATGAAATCAACCCCTACCAATACACCGTAGGTCATTACGAGAACTCAATTAACCCTCTTACGGGGGTGCCGGAGTTTGGTTTCTTTAAAAAGCTCGGTAAATTCCTTAAAAAAGCAGCCCCCACAATTGGAAAAATTGTGGGGTTTGCATATGGAGGACCAACGGGGGCAGCTATAGGTGGCGGGCTGGGCACGGCGGTACAAGGCGGTGACATTGGTGACATAGCTAAGTCTGCGGCCTTTGGTTATGTTGGTGGTAAGATGGCAGTTGGTGCAGGGGTACAACCTAACCAAGGAGGAGCGTCTTTAAATCCCTTTGGCGACGAGTTTTTGCTTAAGGGTTCTAATTTGCTTGGCCCACAGGCAGGAGAGGGCGGTATAGGAGGCTTTTTCCAAGATATCGGTGCCTCAGGCGGTGCTGCAATTGGTGGTGAAGACTATGTTGCTAGAGCAAACCTTCCATCTCTAAGCGTGCCTGGAGGTACTACTGGGCTAGGAGGAGCTTCTCCTTGGGAACATCTTAAAAGTAGTTGGGGTGGTTTAAGTGGACTTCAAAAGGCAGGGGTCGGTGCTTTAGGAATGACTGCTCTGGGTGGTTTTCAAGAAGGTGAAGATACTTCTAGAATGCCTGAGCCTAGTGGAGAACTGGGTGGGTATTTACAAAACCCCCTTACCCCCGCTACTCTCCCCACTCAGTACGGGCCAATTGAAGGTAGTTCTGCTGGAGGGTCCGCGGCAGGGGCGCTTGCAGGGCTAACGGGAGGAGTACTAGACCCCGATACTCTAGCCTATTTACGGGCAACTATGGATGATGAAGACTATAGTAAGTTAATGTTCCCGGAGTTTGAAAGACTTTCTGTTAAGGATGGAGGTCGCATAGGGTATGCTGGTGGGGGGTATGCTAAGTTACCCGATGGCTCTCAGTTGCCCGAACTAGACCTGAGAAACATAGGCGGCGCTATTCAAGATTTAAACGGGTCTGGCACTGAAGACACTGTAGACGCTAAACTAGCCGACGGTGAATTTGTATTCACTAAGTTAGCAGCTAAGGGCTTAGGTGACGGAGACCATGAAAAAGGAATAGAAAATCTCTACGCCATGATGAAAAAAAGTGAGCAAAAAGCACAGATACTGGGACTAGGGAGAGCGTAATGGCTACGGAAAATGCTTATCAAAGAACCGAAACATTACCCCCAAATTACCTAGCCCAGTTCTATAGCGGTGTGCCAGGACAAAATGTCCCTGGCATTATGCCGTTATTAAACCAAGAACTCGTTAATAGAATGATGGGCTTTGGTGTAGAGGGGGCTAACCCCTACACCTATAGCGGAAACCGGATAGCTGGCTTCACCCCCGCACAGCAGGAAGCATTCCGCATGACCGCAGGGGGAATGGGGTCGTATTTACCTTACTTTCAAAGAGGGGAGCAGTTAACCGAACAGGGCGTAGGTGATGTACGTGAAGGTTACGGTCTTTCTAAAGAATATATAGACAAAGCAGTAGCAGCGGGCGAAATGAGCACCGATGAAGCCCAAAAACTACTCCGACAAGTGCCAGGAATGGCCGGAGCAGCCACCGCCGAGGGGACTCAACTCGCTCGGGAAGGGGCTGATGTGCTAGGCGGGGCCACGGGAGTAACCACCGGAGCCTTGGGTCGCTTAGATGAAGCGGCTGGCGTGGGCTATGGGGCTACGGGAAGGTTTGATCCTAGCAACACTAGGGATTTCTATAACCCCTACGAACAGGACGTCGTTCAGCAAACGCTGAAAGATGTTCGAGAAGGGTTATCTAAACAAGATATCGGTCGCCGCGCACAGGCCATAGGACAAGGGGCTTTTGGGGGGTCGCGTAGTAGGTTGATGGGAGAAGAATTGGCCCGAGCCGCAGGCCGAGGAGCTGTTGAACAAATAGGCGCTCTCCGAGCCGGAGGGTATCAAGACGCCTCCCGCCGCGCACAAGCCGCCTACGAAGCTCAACAAGCACGTCGAGGATCACAGGCTGGTTTATTAGCCGGACTCGGTGCACAACAGTCCGATGTCGGTGCCCGATTGGGTCAACTGGGCGGCGCACGCGCAGGCCTCGGTGCTCAAATAGCGGGGATGGGCGGCAATTTAGCAGGTACTTACGGAACTGCGGCTGGTGGATTAGCAAGTCTAGGCGGCAATTTATCCAATATTTACGGTGGTGCGGGGAGAGATGTCTTCGGCACAGGGGCACAGATGGGACAGTTTGGCGCAGGGGCAGGGCAGCAGATGGCGGGCTTTGGCCAAGGGGTAAGCGGTCTACTGGGCACCGATATTGCCAGAATGGGCGGTATGGGTGCGATGCAACAAGACTTAGACCAGAGAGGCCTAGACCTAGGCTACCAGAACTTTGTGGGTCAGTACAACCTACCCCTACAAACCATAGGCCAAGTAGGGGGGCTAGCCACGGGATGGGCCCCATCAATGGGCGGCACTACTCTGCAACAAACCCAAGGAGGCAGCGATTCTAATCCCTGGATGCAGGCCGTTGGTGCGGGGTTAACTGCCTACGGAGCAATGAAACCTCCATACGGATATGCTCCATATGCGCAGGAACAAGTAAAGCCGCCCATAGTAGGCCCATCATAGGTAGTAAATAGTGCCTTCTAGACTTATACCCGACCTTAATGAGTATCTTGTTGGCAGTACGGCAAGACCTGACTCGGGTATTTCCGCTGAGGAACATGCCGAAATTGACGCATACATTCAAAGTATGCATCAAGGCGGAGTTTCCATTGATGAAATCTCTCAGGCCACGAACATTCCCCCCACAAAAGTAGTTGAATCTCTAAATAGACAACCTAAAGGACGCGCGACAATCTCCGAGGTAGGGGACACCCCTCGTCCCGCGCCCCTAGACATTCCCGCAGCCACGGGCATAGAAAGCGTAGTCACCGACGATGACCGCACCGACATGGGCCAATTAGTTGATCAAGGCTTTAGTGTGACAGACATAGCTAGCGATATGTTAGCGTCCATGGATCCGGATCCTATGGCTACTATAGATCCTAGTCACTATGGTCAAGAGCTTTTAATTGCAGAAACTATGGAAGAATTGGGCACAGAGTTAAGTGAGGCTGACACTGAAGCCCTAGACAACACCGAAAGCGGTGACACCCGTACAGCTACGGAGGTAAAGTTGGCCAGTGTTGCGGGAGCTGCTGCATTACTTGAAAACGATCCAACAGACCTTGACGCTCGAGAGACTCTTGATGCCGAAGCCCAAATGCTACAGATACTAAGTGGAAGTGGTTTAAAAGACAATGAAAAACTAGCAACACAATTAGAGATGTATAAGAACGCGGGCGAGCTATTTTTTAACACGGATGATCTTGCAGACTTTATTCCAAAACCCGATCAAGCGTTACCCTTTCTGGTAGCGGGAGCGTCGTTAATTCAATCGGGGGAGAAGGGGGAGTCCTGGGGGAGTGCTTTAGCTAAGGCTCTTAGTACCTATAGTCTAACGGGCTATAAAGAAAGAACAGCCTATCAGAACAAACTCCTAGACCTCAAGCTGAAAGAAAAGCAGGCAATTCAGGGCTTTGTGTCCCAAATGTACATGGCAGACAGAGCAAACCAGTTGTCCTTAGCCAATACTTTGTTTAATGCCGATAGGCAACTTTATGAAATAGAGGTAGACGGAGTAATACAAGACAGACCAGAGGGTTTAACTGACTATCAAATTGGACGTTTAAACAACTCTAGTAATATTAATGTATTAAGAAAGTGGCCCGCTGAGCAAACCTTAAAAAACTATACCCTTATTGATAGTAGGGGCAATATGATAATGCAGGCTTTAACTGATACCGCAGCCCAGAGAATGATATCCGAAGGTACATATGAGGACGTACAGGTGGGGGACCAGCGTGGGGGGTTGAAGTTATATAATGTTGACGGTGTAAATGAAATGCACCGTCCAGCAGACATAGCACAGCTACGAAAGGACGGGAAAAAAGTTTTCACTGCCACGGGTAACGATCTTATAGAAGCGTATGACCCACAAACAAAACAAAACATATTTACTACAGAAGAAGTGATAAGAGCACAGGCAAATCTAGGTGTGGGGGGTGTTGTTGCTCAAACAGAGCAGAACCAGTTATCTCCTATAGATGGGACTATAGCCTATGCCATAGATGATAATGGTAATCCTATGCTGGGTAATCCTAATATGATACTGGGCCTTTCGGGGCAAAACCAAATAGCAGCCCTGCTTAGCCGTGTTCAAGACCAATTTGCTAATGGTCGTGGTAATAGAGACCAGATTCTAAGGGGGATAGACTATTTAAGAGACGTAGCGAGAGAGGGGCTGTACCTTGGCACAACGGGGACTGGTGTTGACGTTATCAGTAGAGCTATTAATGAATTTAATCAGGTGGGGGAGCTTTTTCAGCGAGAAGGTTGGAACTTTGAAATAGGAGAAGGGGAAAATAAAACTGTAAATAACTCTTACGAAGACTTTAAAGCGGCAGCAAATTTAGAAGAGTGGGCAGATAGTGAAGGAGGACAGTTCTTCATTGATGCAGGTATAGACCGCTCGCTGGCTCAAAACCTGATGTTTCAGCTCGCTTTGTCCAGTGCTATGTTGGAGGGGCAGAAGGGCCGTGATATTTCAGACAGAGATATTCAATTCCACATGGCGCGAACGGGAGCTAATGCAACATCACTGGTTGAACTTGATTCTATATTAGATCATCTTGAACGTTCCACTATAGACTATCTTGACCGAATGACGTCAAATACAATATTTATGGACCGTACTAGAATACCCAACCCTGATGGGTCTGGGGATACTATAAAGTTATTAGAATATGAGTGGGGTGATTTTAAGGAAGAAGATGATTTAACTTTCCCCACTCCAGGACTGGCAAGTATAGCTGAAAGAAGGGCAAGACTTCTGAATATTGAACCCCGAGCCCCCTTAGCTAGGGAAGACGCTACCGGACCTACCCCACTTCTTGAAGGAGGAAGTGCACCCGCAGGTATAGGTACTCAGAGCATACATGATATTTGGCTTGAGGCTGATGCAGCAGCAGCACGGGTAGGCACCACCGATAAACGAGGTGCGGTCCTGGCCTTTCTCGAGCAAAAGAGAGCCGAAATACGAGCCCTTGCAGGTGATAATGATGCACTATACAACGAAACTTGGGCTCCTATATCAGACTATATGCTAAAACAAATGGAACAGGCAGGATATTAAATGGCCGACGAACCTTTTGATATTGTTGATTTAGACGCAGCTCTTGATCAATTCGCGTCGCAAAAGCTACTAGAAGCTTCCGCAAGACAGGGCACACGTGAGGAAGCTAGTGCTTTAGAATCAGAAAAATTAGCGGAATTTGGCTATCAACCCCCCCAACCCGAAGGGGTTGGATCTTACTGGGGTGGTTTAGGGACAGGTGGCCAAGACAGAGCACAAAGACAAAAGGCAATAGAGAGAGGGTTTTTAGCAGATGACCCTTACTTTCTACAGCACCATCTTGACGATATTGACCCCATAGTTAAAGCCCAATACACAGGGGTGGATGTTACAGGAGGAGCAGAACCCGAAGCTAAACGTCTAATCAAATTACTCCCTAGCGATTTATCTAGTGATTTTAATACTATCACTAAGATACTGCAGAAAGTCTATACAAAAGCCCATGGTGTACCGCTCAATTATGACTATAACGTAAGGGTAGAACCAAGCACAGAACGACTCATTTTTAACAACCCTGAAAATAACAATCAACCCACCTTTATTCATAAACCTGGGATACAGAAAGAAGACTGGCGTCCGTTTATCGAACCTATCGCCGCAGAAATAGCGGGAGGACTAACGGTAGGAGGACTAGGTGCGTTAACTGGTAGTCCTGGAGTAGCCTTGTCAGGGGCTGTGGTGGGGGAAGCGTTGGGTACATTTGCTTACCGAATGCATTCATTACTTAGCCTACGGGAAGAAGGTCTCTTACCCCCAGACTATAGTGATCAAGACATATGGATGAATGCCATAAAAGAATCAGGC